>Ga0265798_10005688_pt1 | contig 16612 bp, 13 predicted proteins | sample P3T30metagenome_FD_192430 | JGI IMG/M metagenome (GOLD analysis project Ga0265798, IMG submission 192430) | Plant litter microbial communities from East Loma Ridge, Irvine, California - P3 T30 | ecosystem: Environmental > Terrestrial > Plant litter > Unclassified | place: USA: California... | reverse complement strand
GCCGATAGCTGGCCGGGCCAGATGCGCACCGTGTGGAACGATCACGAACGCTTCTTCCAGACGTATTTCTCGACCTACCCTGGCAAGTATTTCACCGGCGACGGCTGCCGCCGCGACGAGGACGGCTATTACTGGATCACCGGCCGCGTCGACGACGTCATCAACGTCAGCGGCCACCGCATGGGCACCGCCGAAGTCGAGAGCGCGCTGGTCGCGCATTCGAAGGTCGCCGAAGCCGCGGTCGTCGGCATGCCGCACGACGTGAAGGGCCAGGGCATCTACGCCTACGTCACGCTCAACGCGAACGCCGAGCCGAGCGAGGAGCTGCGCAAGGAACTGGTGCAGTGGGTCCGCCGCGAGATCGGGCCGATCGCGACCCCCGACATCCTCCAGTTCGCGCCGGCCTTGCCCAAGACCCGCTCGGGGAAAATCATGCGCCGCATCCTCCGGAAGATCGCGGAGAACCAGCTCGACCAGCTCGGCGATACCTCGACGCTCGCCGATCCCGCGGTGGTCGACGCGCTGATCGCCGGCCGCGAGGAGGCTATCCCCGTACCGGCATGACGCGCACGATCCTCATCGCCGACGATCACCCGCTGTTCCGCCAGGCGCTAAAACTGGCGGTCAGCCGCGCCGCGCCCGACGCGGTGGTGATCGAGGCGGGGCAGCTCTGCGAAGCGGTCGATGCGGTGCGCGCGGCGGAACGGCTCGACCTAATCCTGCTCGACCTGCGCATGCCGGGCTCGGAAGGGTTCGCGGGTGTCGCGCTGTTGCACGCCGAACGTCCCGACACGCCGATCATGGTGATCTCGTCAGCCGACGAAGCCGAGGCAGCACCGCGTGCGCGGGCGTATGGCGCAATCGGCTTCGTCTCCAAGACCGCCGACCTCGCTACGTTGGAAAACGCCGTAGCCCGAGCCCTCGCCGGCGAACGCGACGCGCCGCTCGAAAGTGCCTCCGTAGATGACATGGCGACGCGTGTTGCAAGCCTCACCCCGACCGAACTGAAAGTCCTGCTCGGCGTGCTGGCCGGCCGCCTTAACAAGCAAGTCGCGTTCGACCTCGGCATTTCCGAAGGCACGGTAAAAGGCCACATGACCGCCATCCTCCGCAAACTCGGCGTCCAGAACCGCACGCAAGCCGTCCTCGCGGCGCGGGCAATGGACATCCACTTCGCCGATTAGCCGCGCACGGCCTGCCCCCCCCCCCAACGTCATCCTGACGAAAGTCAGGACCCAGGATACCACCCACCCCGATCGTGGCTCTGGATCCTGACTTTCGTGAGGATGACGAAGTGTGCCCGTGCCTCAATCCTCCCCCGCAAGGGGGAGGTGGCGCCGGAAGCGACGGAGGGGGAGGAACACGCAACAGCAGTTCCTCCTTTCCTCCCCCTCCGTCAGGCAAACGCCTGCCACCTCCCCCTTGCGGGGAGGATCAACTTCCCAACGCCGCCGCCGCAGACGCATCCTCGATAAACCGCCACAAATCCGCCGGCACCACCGGCTTCGTCAGCACCACCAGCCCCACACACCGCACATCATCCACAACCGCCCGATCCGCGGTCACCAGCGCAATCGCCGGCGCCGGCACCATCGCCCGCAACCGCGCAACCACGTCGAGCCCGTCCTCCGCCTCGTCCAGATGGAAGTCGACAAGCGCCACGTCCGGCTCCTCGTCCGCCGCCAGCTCCATCGCCTCGGCGATCGTCGCCGCCAGCAACGGCACGCACCGCCGCGCGCGCAACGCCGCATCGAGCGCCGCGAGGATCGTCGCATCATTGTCGAGACACAGCACGCGCAACCCCGGCACCAGCGCACGGCTGGCGAGAGGCGTTGGCAACACAACATCCAGCCCGGCTGGCGCAAGCGGCACTCTCACCGCAAACGTCGTCCCCCGCCCCAAGTCCGACCGCAACTCCACCGCAGCCCCAAGCAACCGCGCAATCCGCCGGACAATCGCCAGCCCGAGCCCGACGCCACCCCCCGCGCTCCCCTTGCTCTCGAGCCGCTCGAACTCCTCGAAGATCCGCTCGCGGTCACCCGCAGCAATCCCCGGCCCGTTGTCGCGCACCTCGATCAGCACATCGCCGCCCCTGCGCCGTGCCCCAATCCAGATCCGCCCATCCGCCGAATAGCGTACCGCATTCGACAGGAAATTCTGCAAAATCGACCGCAGCAACGACCGATCCGTCGCCACGCTGAACCCACCGGGATGCGCCGCCAGCCCCAGCCCGCGCTCGCCCGCCAGCGGCCGGAACTGCACCGCCAGTTCCTCGATCAACGGCCCCAGCGCAAACCGCTCGACCTTCGGCACCACGCCCCCCGCATCGAGCCGCGACACGTCGAGCAGCGCCCGCAGCAACGTATCCGCCGATCCGATCGCGCCATCGATCGCGCGCACCAGTTCCGCCTGATGCGGCGCCCTGTCCTCCGCCAGCGCCGCGCAGAACAGCCGTGCCGCATGCAGCGGCTGCAACAAATCGTGGCTCGCCGCCGCCAGGAACCGCGTCTTGTCGCGCGTCGCGGTCTCGGCGATCGCGCGCGCCTCGCCGAGCATGTGGTTCGACCGCGCCAGATCCTGCGTCCGCGCCGCGACCCGCGCCTCGAGATCGGCCTGCGCCTCCTTCTCCGCGGTGATGTCGGTGAAGCTCTGGACGTACCCGCCGCCCGGCATCGGTCGTCCGACCATCTTGATCCAGCGCCCCGACGGCCGTTGCCGCTCGAAACTATGCGGCGTGCCGCGCGCGAGATGCGCCACCCGCCGACCGACATGCGCCGCGATATCGCCCGCGATACCCTCGCGCTCGGCATTGTAGCGGATCAGGTCGGCGATCGAGCGGCCGACGACGACATAGCCCTCGGGATAGTCGAACATCTCGACATAGCGCGGATTCCACGCGACCAGCCGCAGGTCCGCATCGATCACGCTGACCCCCGGATCGATCGTCTCCAGCGTTGCCGACAGCAACGTGCGCGAGAACCGCAGCGAGCGCCCGCGCTGGTCGAGCAGGCGGACCACGTCGCTGACGTCGATCGCCGACCCGGCAATGCTCGACGCGACGATCTTCCGCGCCGACGGTGCGCCGATCACGCCGGCGATCAACCGCTCGGCGGTGCGCGCGGCGGGGCCGTCGATCGGCGCGCGCGGATCGGCGGACACCAGATCCAGCGCCAGCGCCTCGGTATCTCCGACGAACCTCGCCACGAGCGACTTCAGCTCGCCGAGCGTCGTGACGTGGTCGAGCGCGCTGTTGCCGCGCTGGCGTTCGCGGACGTGCAAACCCGCCATCAGCGCGACGTTGACGCCGAGGCTCCACACCGTGCCATTGACCAGCGGCGAGCCGATCCGCCAGCCGAGCAGCGCATCGGGATCGAGCCAGCCGTGCGTGAACTGCGCCAGCGCCGGGCCGACGCCCTCGCCGATCGACGGCAGCAACAGGCAGTAGATCCAGACGATGACACCCCCGATCAGCCCCGCGCGCGCGGCGGTGTGGTTGGCGAAGTTCCACCCGACCGTCGCGATCAGCGCAGGCGCGAACTGCGCGACGCCGGCAAACGCGATCAGCCCGATCGACGCGAGCGGCAGGTCCGCGCCGAGGCTCCGTCCATACACCAGCGCGACCGCGACGATCGCGGCGATGATGAGGCGCCGCACGCGCAGCATCCGCCGCCCTAACTCTCCCTCGCCCGCCTCGCCGTGCCGCCGGAGCAGCAGCGGTGCGAGCAGATCGTTGGTCGCCATCGTCGACAGCGCGATCGTCTCGACCACCACCATCGCCGTCGCCGCCGAGAACCCGCCGAGGAACGCGAGCAACGCAACGACGTGCTGACCCTGCTGCAACGGCACCGCGAGCACGTAGAGATCGGGCTCGGCATCGCCCGGCAACAGCGTCATGCCCGCCAGCGCCAGCGGTAGCACGAGCAGCGAGATCACCACCATGTACGCGATGAACGGTCCGCGCGCCCGGGCGACCGCGTCGGGTCCGCGCGCCTCGATCACCCCGACATAGAATTGCCGCGGCAGACACAGGATCGCGAGCGCCGACAGCAGTGTCCGCACCCAGAAATCCGACGACAGCGCCCCCCAGGTAAAGCCCGCCCGGAGCCGCGCCAAGGACGGCGCCAGCGTCGCTGCCGGTACGTCGACGAGCAACGCCATCGTCACCCCCCCGAGCACGACGAAACACAGAAGCTTGATCAGCGATTCCGCCGCGATCGCCGCGATCACGCCAGGATTGCGCCCTGCGACTTCATACCGCCGCGCGCCGAACACGATCGCGAACACCGCCAGCAGCAGCGCGACGAATGTACCGACCTCCGCCGAACTGCCGACGCCCGCGATCGCCCCGAAGCTCAGCGTCACCGACCGCAACTGGAGCGCGATATACGGCACCGACGCGAGCAAGGCCGTGCCCGCGACGATCGCCGCGGTGCTGCGACTGCGCCCGTACCGCGCCGAGATGAAGTCCGCGATCGAACTCGATCCCTCGTCGCGCGCGAGCTTCACCAGCCGCGCGAGAAACTTCGGCGCGAGCAGGAACACCAAAGCCGGCCCGAGATAGATGGCGAGGTAATCCCAGCCACGCGTCGCCGCGGTGCCGACTCCGCCGAAGAACGTCCAGCTGCTGCAATAGACCGCGAGCGACAGTGGATAGGCGATCCGCCCGAGCCGCTGCGACAGGCCTCGCCGATCGACCACCCAGGCGATGCCGAACAAGACCGCGCAATAGGCGATGATCGCAAAGATCACATTCGGCCCGCTGATGGCCCCGCTCCCGGTCTGCTCGATATCGTCGTTGAAAAATCAGCCTACGCGTTCGCCCTGCTGTTGCAATGCAACGTGACGGCAGACGCACGCCGGCGAGCGATCTTACGGCCGCCCGATCGTCGCCGTCGAATAGGCCGAGAGCGTTCGCCATCCCAGGCGTTCGTACAGCGCGCGCCCCGCTTCGGTCGCGACCAGCAGTTCGGGCGTACCGGGATAGCGCCGCGCCCCCTGAAGCGCCGCCATCACCGCGCGGCCCAATCCCTGCCGACGATGCGCAGGCGCGGTCACGATCCGGTCATAGACGAAGGCGTCGGGCGTTTCGCCCGCGTAACCGCTCGCCGCCAGCATGCCGTCCTTCGCCACTATCCGCACCGCGATCACCGCATCGTTGCGGACGACGACGATCGAGCCCTCAATCGGGGCGGCCTCGAAGCGCGCGCCGCTGCTTGCCATGAAGAAATGGCCGCCTTCGACCTGCCAGCCGTCGGGGAGGATCGAACGGAGTTCGTGGGCCTCTCCACACAGCTTCAGCAAGTAGCGGGGATCCTGAAGACCGCGGGCAAGCGCTACCAATCCTGGCCCGACCGTCGGAAACACCCAGCGGCTGATCTCCGCCTCGGTCCCGGTATCGACCCGAAAGCCACCCTGGTCGGCAACCGGCTGCGGCACACCGCGTGCCAGCGACCGACCGCAAAGCCACGCATATACAATGTCGGGATCGACGCCTCTGGTGTTCATCGTCACTCGCGTTGCAACAGTTGCACGCCGGTATCGAAGGCGGACGACCGTCTGACAAGACGTCACGCTCTATACAGGCGCCGACCGCGAACGCCGCAAAACCCCGGCGGCCGAAGCCACCGGGGTTCTGTCCGTCCGCATCGGCGGACGGGTCCGATCGGCACCGACACCCTTTTGGGGGGGCGGTGCCGGTGCCGTTTCGGATTACTGAAGCAGCTTCAGGACGCTCTGCTGGCTCTGGTTGGCCTGGCTCAGCATCGCGGTCGATGCCTGGCTCAGGATCTGCGCCTTGGCGAGGGCGGTCGTCTCCGACGAGAAGTCGGTGTCTTCGATCCGGCTCTTGGCGTCCGACAGGTTGGTCGAGTTCGAGGTCAGGTTGTTGACCGCCGACTGCAGCTGGTTCTGCGCCGCACCAAGGTTCGCACGACGGTTCGAGACGTTCGAGATCGCCGTGTCGTAGTCGGACAGCGTGCCGGCCGAACCGGTTGCCGTGACGACCGTGCCGAGGCCCGTGCCCGCAGCCTTGAGGTCGCCGCCGAGAGCGAGATCGATCGCGTCGGTCGAGTTCGCGCCGGCCTGGATCTTCACCGTGCCGCCGGTACCCGCCGAACCGTCGAACAGCGCCACGCCGTTGAACTTGGTGTTCGTCAGGACGTTGGTGATCTGGGTCGACAGCGCGTCCTGCTCGGCCTTGATGTTCAGGATGTCGCTGGCCGAATACGTGCCGTTGCCCTTCTGGACTTCGAGTTCGCGCATACGCTGCAGGTTGTTGGTGACCTCGTCGAGCGCGCCTTCAGCGGTCTGCGCCATCGAGATTCCGTCATTGGCGTTGCGGATGCCCTGGTTCATGCCCTTGATCTGCGACGTCATCGACGTCTTGATCGCCATGCCGGCTGCGTTGTCCTTGGCCGAGTTGATGCTCTTGCCGGTCGACAGGCGCTCCATCGAGGTCGACAGCGCCATGCTGGCTGCGTTCGAAGCGTTCGCGGCGCGCATGGCCGAGATGTTGGTACCGATGACAGTCATTGCGAAATCTCCGTAAATTTTCAGACGATCCGCGCCGCCCCCGTGGCGAAGTGCCGATCTATCGAAATGAGTAACGGCCGGGTCCGCGCGGGCTTTAGAAAAAAAATCGCGCCGGAATTTACAGCGGGATCGCATCGGCAAATCACGCCGTCCCGACCATCATCCGCCAAGGTCTTCTACGCGGGCGCACGCGCGCGAACGCGATCGCACGTGTCCGCGCAGCCACGCCCGGAAATATTCTGCCGGCAGGCGGCAGCATTTAACCAGTAGTTTACCAGCAATGCGGCATTCCCCGACTCGTCCAAGGGGAACACCATGCGATCGATTTTTCCATCAGCCGCAGTCACTTCGCGAAAATATGCGCTGGTCTCGTCGCTGCGCGCGCAGGGCTTCGGCGTGGGCTCGTTCGAAACCGGCCAGCCCGGCGCGAACGACCTGTTCCTGGTGGCGGATGGCGAGGGCATCACCGCCCCCGCCCGTACCGTGGTGATCGGCTGCGAGGGGCGCCAGGTGACCCCGTCGCGCGACGGCACGCCGGCCCGGATCAGCTTCACCGCCGAGGATGCCGCAGTTGGCAACGGCTTCGCGCGCGCGCTGATCGGTGGGCCCGAGATGCCGACCGCCGCCGACCCCGAATCGCTTGCGCTGCTCGCCTTGGCCGAGCGCGTCGCCGCCGCCGACATCACCGTGCTGATCAACGGCCCGACCGGCACCGGCAAGGAAGTGCTCGCCCGCGCGATCCACAACGGCTCCGCCCGCAAGGACAAGCCGTTCATCGCGATCAACTGCGCCGCGCTTCCCGAATCGATGCTCGAAGCGCTGTTGTTCGGTCACCAGAAGGGTGCATTCACCGGCGCGTCGAGCGGTGGCGACGGGTTCTTCCGCGCTGCCAATGGCGGCACGATCTTGTTGGACGAAATCGCCGAGATGCCGCTTCAGCTGCAGGCGAAGCTGCTCCGCGTATTGCAGGAGCGCGAAGTCGTGCCGTTGGGCGCGTCGGTACCGCAGCCGATCGACGTCCGCGTCATCGCCTGCGCCAACCGCGATCTCCACGCCGAGGTCGCCGCCGGCCGGTTCCGTGCGGATCTCTATTACCGTCTCGCGGTGTTCCCGCTCGCGACCAAGCCGCTGGCCGACCGCCCGCACGATATTCCCGCGCTCGCCGCCACGCTGATCCTGCGCCACGCCGGCAACCGCACGCTCATTCCCTGGCCGAGCCACGCCGCGATCGAACAGCTGATGCACCACGACTGGCCCGGCAACGTCCGCGAGCTCGAGAACGTGATCCAGCGCGCGTTGCTGTTCTGCGGCGGCGACACGATCGAGGCGAACCACATCGTGTTCGATCGTCCGGTGTCACTGACCTTCCAGCGCAGCGTCCCGATGGCGTCAATCATCCCCGCCGCGGTCGTCGCGCCGGCCGAGCCCGAAACCCGGGGTAGCCCCGACACCCTGGGCAATATCGTCCAGATGAGCGAGTTCGCGGCGATCCGCGAGACGCTCAAGGCGTGCAACGGCAGCCGGATCGAGACCGCCAAGCGCCTCGGCATCTCCGAACGCACGCTGCGCTACCGCCTCGCCAAGGCGCGCGAGCAGGGTGACGATATCGGCAGCGTCCATAACTGGGCGGCCTCGGCATGAGCGGCGTCTCGGGCATCGGTGGCGGCGCGATGAGCGTCGACCGCGTGATGGCGCTGCGCTCGCAGATCCTCGAACGCAACCAGGCGCTGTCGCGTGCCGGCGCCACCGGCAACGCCGCACCGACCGAAGCGGTCAAGCCGGTCAGTTTCGTCGACACGATGGAATCGGCGCTCAAAAGCGTCAACGAAGGCCAGACCCAGGCCGCCAAGGTCAGCGAAAGCTATGAGCGCGGCGAGACGGTCGACATCGCGAAAGTGATGCTCGCCCGCCAGCAGGCATCGGTCGGTTTCGAGGCGACGTTGCAGGTCCGCAACAAGCTGCTGTCCGCCTACAAGGATATCATGAGCATGCCGGTCTGACATGAGCACCGCACTCATCCCATCGCCCGGCGGCACAGAACGGTTCGCCAACCCTCTCCAGCAGATCAAGAGCGCGTTCGCGCAGCCGGCGGTCCGCCGTTCGCTGCCGATGGCGCTGATGATCGGGCTCATCGCGGCCGCCGCGCTGGCGTGGATGAGCCTGTCGACGCCGACGCAGAAGACGCTGTTCAGCGGGCTGCCCGATTCGGACAAGGCCGCGGTCACCTCCGCGCTGACCACCGCCAACATCAAGAGCCATATCGACGACGGTACCGGCGCGCTGACGGTGTCCGAAGAGGACTATAGCCGCGCGAAGATGCTGCTCGCCGGCCAGGGCCTGCCCAAGGCGGCACCCGGGGGCTATGCGATCCTCGACCAGCTGCCGATGGGCGTGAGTCGTGCGGTCGAAGGCGAACGTCTCCGCCAGGCGCGCGAGTCCGAGCTCGCCAAGTCGATCGAGGAGATCGACGCGGTCGCCGAGGCGCGCGTGCATCTCGCGATGCCGGAAGCGTCGGTGTTTGTCCGCGACAACGCCGCGCCGTCGGCGTCGGTGATCCTGAAATTGCAGGGCGGTCGCTCGCTGAGCGACGCGCAGGTCAGCTCGATCATCAACCTCGTCGCCTCGTCGGTGCCGGGGATGAAGCCCGAGGCGGTGACGATCGTCGACCAGATGGGCGCGTTGCTGACCAAGAGCGGTGGCGGCGGTGGTGCGGGTGCCGCGAGCGACGCCCGGATCGATATCCAGCGCCGGATCGAGGACAAGTATCGCACCCAGCTGATCGCGCTGCTCACGCCGCTGGTCGGCGCGGGCAACTTCACCGCCGAGGTCCAGGCCGACGTCAATCTCGACGAGAGCCAGGCGACGCGTGAAAGCTACGAGAAGCAGGGCGTTCTCCGCGCCGAGACGGGCAACTGGACGGGCAACCAGAAGGAAGGCGCCGCCGCCGGCCCCGGCGGTATTCCCGGCGCACTCAGCAACACCCCGCCCTCGGCCAGCACCTTGTCGACTCCACAGGCGCAGAACGGCAACCCCGGTCCTCCGGTCGCCGGCGGTCCGGCCCCGGATCCGATGAAGCAGTCCGACCAGTATCAGCGCGCCTACGACCTCGGCCGCGAAGTCTCGGTCACGCGCGCCACGCCGGGCGGGGTCAAGCGCCTGTCGGTCGCCGTCCTTCTGCGCGATCCCGACAAGACCCGCCGCACCGCGATGGAGATCACCCAGATCAGCGATCTCGTGAAGAGCGCAGTCGGCTTCGATGCGGCGCGCAACGACAACGTCACGGTGATCAGCCGCAAGTTCGCCGGCGCCGATGCGTCCGCGACGAGCGGCCCCGCTTGGTACGACAATGCCTGGCTGCCGGTGCTCGCACGCAACGGCACCGCGATCGTCATCGCGCTGCTGGTGCTGCTGCTCGGCGTCCGACCGATCGCCAAGGCGCTGATGAAGAAGCGCGAGGATGCCACGACGCGTCCTGCCTTCGGCCAGCCGATTGGCGAGGTCGATGGCGACGGCACGCCTGCCGGGATCGGCGTGGCCGCCCCCGTCAGCCTCGACCAGCTCGAGAACACGCGTGGCTATGACGACCGGATCGGCGCGGTGCGCGGTTTCACCCGCGACAATCCGACGCGCGCCGCGCTGGCGGTACGCGACATGATCAAGGCGGACGCGAAGTGAGTGATGCAGTCTTGCGCACCTATACTGGCGTCGAACGCGCTGCGGTGCTGATGATGCTGGTCGGCGAGGAAGAGGCTGCGGCCATTCTCCAGAAGCTCGAGCCCGAGGAAGTGCGCCAGCTCGGCGCGGCGATGTTCAAGGTCGCCGACGTCTCCGAACAGGAAGTCGAGGACGTGCTCGACGATTTCGTCGGGCATGCCCGCGAACGCACCGCGATCGGCTTCGACCCGCGACCCAAGATCGAGGCGGTGATGAACCGTGCGCTCGGTCGCGAAAAGGCCGAGAGCGTGCTCGCGCGGATCACCCCGGCCGAAGCCGCGTGCGAACTCGAACTGCTCGACTGGCTCGACGCACCCGAGATCGCCGCGATGATCGAGAAGGAGCATCCGCAGATCGCCGCAGTCCTGATCGCCAATCTCGACGCGTCGATCGGTGGGCAGGTTCTCGAACTGCTGCCCGACGCGGTCCAGCCCGACATCCTGCACCGCATCGCCCGGCTTGGGCCGATCACGCCCGAGGCGGTCGATACGCTGCGCACGCTGCTCGCCAACCGTACCAGCACGTCGTCGGCAGGCGCTGGCGTCACGCTCGGCGGCACGCGCGAAGCCGCCAAGATCCTGTCCGGCGCGCGCAAGGCGACCGAACAGCGGGTCATGCCCAAGCTGTTCAAGATCGACCGCGACGTCGCCAAGGCGATCGAGGAGGCGATGTTCATCTTCGACAATCTGCTCGACCTCGACGACAAGAATCTGGGTACGTTGATCCGCAACGTCGACAGCGAGATCCTGACCAAGTCGCTGAAGGGCGTCGACGAGACGATCCGCAACCGCTTCCTCGGCTGCATGTCGGCGCGCGCCGCCGACGGCATCCGCGACGAGATGGAGGCACGCGGGCCGATGAAGCTCGCCGAGGTGCTCGAAGCGCAGAAGGCGATGATCGCGATCGCGCGCGGGCTGGCGAAGGACGGCACGATCCAGATGGGCGGGGGGGAAGACGATTATGTCTAACGGCTTCACGGCGGGCTTCGCATCGCGCCACACCACCGCTGCCAACGTCCTCGCCAGCGCGTTCGCGCCGCCCTCGGGTTTTGCCGCCGCTGATATCCGCGCGCGCGCGACGATCCGCCCTGCCAATGATTTCGGGCACGCGTTCACCGCCGAATCCGTCCGCGACACAGCGGGCGATGCCGGTACACCGCGTCACTTCAGCCCGGCCGACAAGGACGTGAACCCGACCGCCGGCTGGGATCCGCTCGATCCGGTCAGCGAATCGTCGTTCATCGATCCGCTCGCCGCCGCGCATGCCGCCGGCTACGAGGAAGGGCTCGCCGCCGCTGCCGCAGCTGCACGCGATGCCGGAGAGCGGGACGCGACGTTGCTCGGCGATCTCGCCACCGCGCTGGGTGCCGATCGGATCGATCGCGAGCGGATCGCGGGACAGCTTCGCCAGACCGTCCTGTTCCTCGTGTCGAAGGTCGTCGGCGAAGTCGGCATCGCGCCCGACGTGCTCGCTGGCCGGATCGAAAACGCCGCCGAGCTGCTCGCCGACGGCGCCGAATCGGCATTGCTCCGCGTCCACCCCGACGACGTCGCACTGCTCGAAGGCCGCTTGCCGAAATCGATCTTCGCGGCGGGCGACCCCGGCATCGCCCGCGGCAGCTTCGTCCTCGAAAGCGCCTCGACGATCGTCGAGGACGGCCCGGAATTGTGGCTCGATCAGCTGGCGCTGGCGATCGACCGCGTGCCGGTGCCCAAATGTTGAACCGCTTCACCGCCGATTATCTCGAAACCCTCTCCAACGCCGATTTCGTCGCCAAGCCCAAGGTATCGGGCCGCCTAGCCTCGTTCGACGGCCTGCTGATGGAAGCGGTCGGGCTGACGTTGCCCGTCGGCACCGTTTGCCAGGTCGGCGAAGGTGCTGCGAGCGTGGAGGCCGAGGTCATCGGCTTCCGCAATGGCCGCACGCTGATGATGAATCTCGGCGGCGCCGCCGCGCTGCTGCCGCGCGCGCCGGTCAAGCCGATCGGCGCGCCCGGCGAGGCCGAGGTCGGTCCCGCGCTGCTCGGTCGCGTCGTCGACGGTGCCGGCAAGCCGATCGACGGGCTCGGCCCGATCCGCGGCGCGGCGCGCTGGCCGCTCGCGGGGAAACTCCAGTCGCCGCTCGATCGGGGCCGCGTGCGCGAACCGCTCGACGTCGGCGTCCGCGCGATCAACGGCCTGCTGACGATCGGCCAGGGCCAGCGCGTCGGCATCATGGCCGGCTCGGGCGTCGGCAAGTCGGTGCTGCTCGGCATGATCGTTCGCGCCGCGCAGGCGGACGTGATCGTGATCGGCCTGATCGGCGAGCGCTCGCGCGAAGTCGCCGACTTCCTCGAGACCAAGGTCGCCGGCGAAGCGCGCAAACGCTCGGTCGTCGTCGCGGTCCCCGCCAACCATTCGCCCGTGCTCCGCATCCGCGGCGCGCTGCGGGCGCACGCAATCGCCGAATCCTTCCGCGACGAGGGCAAGAAAGTGCTCCTCATCATGGATTCGCTGACCCGCGTCGCGCATGCCGGTCGCGAGATCGGCCTCGCGCTCGGCGAACCCGCGTCTGCGCGCGGCTATCCGCCCTCCGCGATCGCGATGCTGCCGAACCTGATCGAGCGCGCGGGCGTCGACGTCCACACCGGCGGCTCGATCACCGCGATCTACACGGTGCTAGCGGACGGCGACGACGGCAACGATCCGGTGGTCGATTCGGCGCGTTCGATCCTCGACGGCCATATCGTCCTGAACCGCCAGCTTGCCGAGCGCGGCGTGTACCCGGCGATCGATATCGGCCCCTCGGTCAGCCGCGTGATGACCGACATCGTCGACGCCCCCCATGCCGCGGCCGCCCGCACGTTGCGCCGCCACCTCGCCACTTACGAAGAGAACCGCGATCTCGTGCTGATGGGCGCGTATCGCCACGGCGCCGATCCGGCGATCGACGCGGCGATCGCGTGCCACCCGGCGGTCATGGAGTATATCCGCCAAGACGCCGACGAAAACGTCTCGCTCGCCGATGCCGTGGCAGAACTGACCGGCGTCTTCGGCGGCTGAGATGGCGGATGCTCGCGGCAAGACCCTGGCGCGCATCCACCGCGTCCGCACGCTCCAGCTCGGGCTGACCCGCGCCGACGAAGCGCGCGCGCACGACAAGTTCGCCAGCGAACAGGTCCTGTCCGGGCGTATCGCGCTGCTCGTCGACGCGGTCGCGCCGGTCCACGAGACGCAGGTCGCGGTGTCGCTGGGCGCCGCCGCGCATTACCGCGAACGCCTGCAGAAATCCGCCGACGCGGCGGTCGAGCGCATGCAGGCCGCCGAACACCATGTCGGCCGCGCCGCCGAAGCGACCCGCGCCGCCAAGCGCGACCAGAGTGCGGTCGAAAAGCTGCTCGCTCGTGCCGACGCCGACGCGGTGCTGAAGGCGATCCGCGCGATGGAGGAATCGCCCGCGTTCCGGAAGGTTCGGCACGATCCTTGCTGAGCGCTAGCGGACCGGCGCCGTGCCGCCGCCCGAACGAGTATCCTGCATGATCCCGACCGCGACCCTATCTCCCACGCTGCCGACCCCGGCGCGGTCGACGACCGTGCTGAACGGGCGGACGCCGGGCGATTTCGCGGGCTCCTTCGCGCAGGCGAACGACGACGCCGCCGCGGAGGGTGCTCCTACGCCGCCGATGCCGGTCGTTGCGATTTCGACACTGTCGTCCGGCACGATCATCCGGCAGGACGCCGCCGTGACCGGCAACACCTTGCCGACCCCGATCGTGACGGAGGCCGCACAGCCGATCGTCCCGGCGATCGTCACCCTCCTCGCCGAACCGCTCGCGGCAGGCCCGCGCCCGACATCGCTAACGCTCGTACAGGCAATAATCCCGGCAGATCCGGAGCCCGCGACGCCTGACGTCGCCAAAAGCACCATTGTCCCGCGTCCGAGCCCTAGTGCAGCGCGTCCCGCGGCGTTCGCGATCGCGCCCCGCGGCGGCAAGGCCAAGAACGACGCCCCCACACCCCCGTCGGACGACACCACCGACGCGACGCCCGCCGATCAAGCGGCGCTGCCCGATCAGCCCATGATCGCGCAGCCCGTGATCGTTCCGCCTATTGCGCGACCAAACCCGGACATCCCGCTCGTCCCGTCCCTCGCCCCCTCGCCGCCGCCTGAAGCCGCCAAGATGATCGTGGCCGAGAACGCCGTCGCCCCCGCCGGATCGGCGATCGGTGCCGCCAAGCCCGTCGCTACAAGTGCGGCAGACGCAAAGCCTCTGGCGGCGGTGGAACCGGACCTCACGACCTTGACCACCCCGGCCCCCCGGCAATCCCGCAACGCGACGAAGCTCGCACAGGCCGAACCGACGGTGCCAACGGCGATCCCCGTCGCGCCACCCGCAATTCTGCAAATCCCGATCGCGCTACGCCCGGTCGCGCAGCCCAGCGCCCTACCCGTCACTATAACCTCGTCGCGACCTGCGGTGGGAGTGGTCGATCGTAGCCAGATCCCACCGCGAGAAGTCACGCCGGTCGCCCTGACGCCTGCCATCGCGATTACCACCGCGCCCGTCGCGACTCCGCCGTTGCAGATCGTGGCGCTAGCGGCGACCGTGCCCGTCGCGCCACAAATCTCAAGCCTTACTCCCCCCCTCGGTCTTGCGGTCGAACCCGGTTCGACCGCGCAATCGTCGGTGCCAGCACCGGCCGCCGACACCGCGCCGGCCACGCCGCGCTGGACCGCGACCGAGGCGACCACCCCCGTCGCGCTCGCGCTCGCGCAGCCCGCCGCTGTCCAGCCGCAAGCCGGCACCGTCGCGTCCGCCAGCCAGGTGTTCGGCGCCGCGATCCAGGCCGCCAAGGCGCGCGACGAGCGCGATGCGACCGATCCGACCGCGCCGTCGATCGCCGCGGGCGCGCCGGTATCGCCGCTGACGATCAAGACCGCCGAGGCGCAACAGGCGCCGCTCGACATGCGGCAGGAGCGCTGGCCGCATGCGATGATCGAGCGGATCGAAATCCTGCGCGACGCCGCCGATGCGACCGATACGCGGATCCGCCTGGTCCCCGACGCGCTCGGCGCGATCGACGTTTCGATGCGCAAGGACGGCGATACCGTCCACGTCCATTTCAACGCCGACCAGGCCGCGACGCGCACGCTGTTACAGGACGCGCAGCCGCGGCTCGTCGAACTCGCCGAAGCGCGCGGCCTGAAGCTCGGCCAAGGCATGCTCGGTGACGGTGCCGCCAGCTCCAGCCAGCAGCGCACACCCACCGCGCCGCACACGCCGAATCGCCCGACGACCGCGCCAGCCGCGGTGATCGACGACGCGCACGAAGACACCCGAATCGCTTGACCCGAAGGACCACGAAATGGCCGACAAAAAAGAAACTGCCGACGCCGCCCCGAAGAAGAAGGGCAAGATGAAGACGATCCTGATCGGCGGCGTTGCGCTGCTGGTACTGGTCGGCGGCGGCGTCGGGGCGGGCGTGTATGCGTCGAACGCCGGCCTGCTCGGCGGCGGTCACGCTGCGGCGGCCGACGACGGCAAGCCCAAGCTCGTCCCCAAAAGCGAGCAGAAGCATCCCACCGAAGGCGGCGAAGGCGGCGGTCATGGCGGCGACGAAGCCGCGCCCGAAAACCACGGAATGAAGCCCCCCGCAGGAGAGGGCGGCGACAAATACGCGTCGACCTATTACCCGATGGAGAAGGAATTCACTTCGAATCTGCAGGACTCGTCGCACTTCGTCCAGGTCGGCATCGCGGTCGCCACGCCGTATGACGACACCGTCATCACCAACCTGAAAACCAACGACATCGCGGTCCGTTCGGCGATCCTGATGGCGCTCGGCGACACCACCGAGGAGCAGGTGATGAGCAGCGACGGCAAGCGTCAGTTGCAAGTCCGATTGGCGAAAGCGATCAATGATACGCTCAAGCAGAAGGAAGGCTTCGGCGGCATCGGTAACGTTTACTTTACCAGTTTCGTTGTTCAGTGAGGCATGGTTAACGAGGCCCCAGCAAAGACACGCGAGCGACGCGATCGGGATCGCTCCAGCGCGCCCAAGGACGGCGTGCTGCATCAGGGCGTGCTCGGCGGGGCCAAGCTCAATCCGTTCGGCGACCTGCACTCGCTCCAGCATTTGTCGGCGCGGTTCGCGCGCGGCCTTCGCGGCGTGTTCGAGCCGTTGCTGCGCCAGGAGGTCCGCTGCTGGGCCGAGCCGCTGGTGGTCCAGCGCTTCACCGACTACCGCGCGGAACGCAGCGATGCGCTGACCGCGTGGCTGCCGCTGATCATGACGCCGGGGATGGCGCAGGCTTTGTGCATCATGGACGGCAAGTTCGTGCTCGAGATGCTCGACATGTTCTTCGGCGGTACCGGTGCCGCGCCCCA
>Ga0265798_10005687_pt1 | contig 16612 bp, 16 predicted proteins | sample P3T30metagenome_FD_192430 | JGI IMG/M metagenome (GOLD analysis project Ga0265798, IMG submission 192430) | Plant litter microbial communities from East Loma Ridge, Irvine, California - P3 T30 | ecosystem: Environmental > Terrestrial > Plant litter > Unclassified | place: USA: California... | reverse complement strand
ATGAACCCGAACCTCACCGGCGCCTCGTCCGGTCCCAGCCGCCCCACCGGCATGCAATGAGCTACCTTGGCAGCTAGCGGCTAGCCCATGCACGTCGCCCCTGCGAAGGCAGGGGCCCAATGTGCGCGCTGACGGTTAGCGTAAAACTTGGACCCCTGCCTTCGCAGGGTCGACGTATCAAAAGTAGCGGGTAGCAGATATCAGGTATCAGCCAGCCGATCCGGCCGCTGCACGAACCCGAACCTCACCGGCGCCTCGTCCGCTCCCAGCCGCCCCACCGGCACGCGCTTGCCCCCGAGGCGCAGTGCCAGCACGCCCGAGCCGCCCTCCAGCCAGGCCATCAAGCCTTCGTCCGACGCCGGGCGTCCGTCAAGCTCCAGTGCCTGCAGCAATTGCGCGACGTCGCGGTCGTCGACCTGGGCGACGGTGTCTGCTGTCCGCAGCACGATCGCGCCCGCCTCGGTCAGGAAAACCTCGTCCGGATCGCCCAGCGCCTGGCCGGTGTGCAGCACCAGGCCCTGGGCCGGGTCGGTGCGTGCGATGAAGGGCGTGGTTTCCAGGTTGACGTAGACACGCTGCGGTCCGTTCTGGAAGTACCAGCAGCCGCGTTCGTCGTGCTGGTAGTTGCGGTTGATGAAGCCGACCAGGGCTGCGCTGTTCAGCTTGTCGCCGGGCGCGTCCTGGCGCTGGATGGCCTCGTCGCGCATGCGCCAGGCGCCGCGCGCATCGAGTGCCAGCCAGCCATAGCACCAGGGCACGTTCGGCCACTTGGCCATGGCTTGTTTTACGATGTCGTCCATGGGTTCAAGCTTGGCATACCTGCGCCGTGGCCGGCGCGCGCATCGCGTCGACCACAGGCTGGCCCGACTGGCAGTCGAAGAAATGCAGGATGCGCCGCGCCAGCCAGTCGATGCGTCCCGGGAAGGGGCCGGTAGGAAAGCCGACGTGGCCGCCTTCGTCGGGATACTCGAGCGCCACCGCAGGCGCGGCGCTCGCGGGCAGGTGGCGTCCCGGCAGGAAGGGGTCGTTGCGCGCGTTCAGCACCAGGGTCGGCACGACGATATCGTGCAACACGTGCAGGGCGCTGGCGCGGCGCCAGTAGTCGTCGGTATCGCGGTAGCCGTGCAGGGGCGCGGTGACGACGTTGTCGAAGCTGTACAGGTCGCGCGCCGCCAGCAGGGTGCCGCGGTCGAACAGTCCCGGATAGCGCTCCAGCTTGGCCAGCGCCTTGGGCTTCAGGGTGTCCAGGAACATGCGCGTGTAGAAGCGGTTGAAGCCGCTCGACAGCGCGGCGCCGCCGGCCGCCAGGTCGAGCGGGGCGGAGACGGCCACGGCCGCATCGACGATGTCCGCGCCGTGCTGCTGTTCGCCGAGCCAGCGCAGCAGCGCGTTTCCGCCGAGGGACACGCCGGCAGCGTAGAACGGGCCGGTGTGGCGGGCACGCAGGCGGCGGATGATCCAGTCGAGCTCTTCGGCGTCGCCGGAGTGGTAGAAACGCGGGGCCAGGTTGGGCTCGCCCGAACAGCCGCGGAAGTGCGCGATGGCGCCGTGCCAGCCGCGCTGCTGCAGCGCCGCCATCAGGCTGCGCGCGTAATGGCTGTCCGAGGACCCTTCCAGGCCGTGGAACAGCAGCACGCAGGGGGCGCCGTCCAGGCCGTCGACCAGGTCGACGTCGATGAAGTCCTGCCCGCAGGGCGTGTCCCAGCGTTCGCGCCGGAACGCGACCGTCGGCTTGCCGACGCAGGTGGCCGGGTAGATCGTCTGCAGGTGCCCGCCCGGCAGCCACCAGGGCGCCCGGTATTCCATGTTGAAGCTAGAGTAAAGCGCGGCGGGCAAGGAGAGGACGGGCGATCAGTGGTGGCCGGCCGAGACGCCCGGGGCCAGGCGGTACTGGGTGCCGCAATACGGGCACTTGGCGTTTCCGTCGTGATCGAAGTCCAGGAAGACGCGCGGGTGGGACGACCACAGCGGCATGGCCGGGTTCGGGCAATATGCCGGCAGATCCTTGGCTTCCAATTGCACCGCGGCGATGGTCTTCTCGTTCATTGACTGCTCCGTGAGATAAAAAATCGATAAGGCCATGATTCTAACGGATTCGTGCTGTTACCCGGAATGGTCCGGTAGAATAACAAGCCGATTACTGTCGAGTAGAGTTTCTAATTTGAAATTCTAACGAATTTCCACGTCCTGTTTCATGCCCGAGCCTTACTTGTCCGCCGTGCTGCGCCACCATTGCTGTTGCAGGAACGCGACATGAATCCGGCACATCCGGAGGCGAGCGAGCGCGCCGAGGTACAGGTCTTCGACCGCCACGATCCAGTCGCCTGGCGCGACGGGTTCAATACCGGCCTGCCGACCCTGTTCGGCATCGGTGCCTGGGGACTGGTGGTCGGCGTCGCCATGGTCAAGAGCGGCCTGTCGGTCTGGCAGGCGAGCGGCATGACCCTGGTGGCCTTCGCCGGATCGGCCCAGCTCGCATCGCTGCCGCTGATCGCCGCCGGCGCCCCGATCTGGGTCATCTTCGCCACCGCGCTGGTCGTCAACCTGCGTTTCGTGATTTTTTCCGTCCTGCTCGGCCCGCATTTTTCCCATCTGCCCTGGTTCCAGCGCTTTTATCTCGGCTATATCTCCGGCGATATTTCGATCGCTCTTTATTTGCAGCGCTACCCCTGCGCCACGCCGGCGCCCGGCAAGCTGTCCTTCCTGAAGGGGCTGATGTTCCCCAATTGGGTGTCCTGGCAGGTCGGTTCGCTGGCCGGCATTTTCCTCGGCAGCACCATACCGACCGAATGGCAGCTCGGCTTTGCCGGCACGCTGGCGATCCTGTGCATCATGGTCCCGCTGATCCTGAACAGCGCCGCCCTGTGCGGCGTGCTGGTGGCCGGCACGGTCGCGGTGCTGGCGCATGGCCTGCCGTACAAGCTGGGCCTGCTGGCCGCGGTGCTGGTCGGCATGATCACCGCGATGGCGGTCGAGGAAAACGTCCTGCGTCGCAAGGTGCGCCATGGCTGACTGGGAAATCTGGGTGGTGATCCTGGTGCTGGGCGTGGCCACCGCCTGCACCCGCAGCGCCTTCTGGCTGGTGGGCCAGCGCGTGAGCATTCCGCCGCGCGTGCAGGAAATGCTGCGCTATGCGCCGGCCTGTGCGCTGGCGGCCATCGTCGGTCCCGACCTGGTGCTCGGTGCGCAGGGCGAAATCGCCTTGACGCCGGCGAATCCGAAGCTGCTGGCGGGCATTGCGGCGCTCGGCTATTACCTGTGGCGGCGCAGTATGCTGCAAACCATCGTGTTCGGCATGCTGGTCTTTTCGATATTGCGTGTGCTTCATATTTTTGACAAGCTTAGCTAATGTAAAATACTGCATTACCCTTCACCACGATTGTTGACAATGGCCGTTCTCAATTTCACCCGCTTGCAAGACCTGATCGACCAAGGCGCGCTGAAAGGCAAGCGCGTTTTCATTCGCGCCGACCTGAACGTTCCGCAAGACGATGCCGGCAACATTACCGAAGACACGCGCGTCCGCGCTTCGGTTCCCGCGATCCGCGCCGCCCTTGATGCGGGTGCGGCCGTCATGGTCACCTCCCACCTGGGCCGTCCGACCGAAGGCGAGTTCAAGCCGGAAGACAGCCTGGCGCCGGTCGGCCAGCGCCTGTCCGAGCTGCTCGGCCAGCCGGTCGAACTCAAGCAAGACTGGGTCGACGGCGTCGATGTCGCGCCAGGCCAGGTCGTGCTGCTGGAAAACTGCCGCGTCAACAAGGGCGAAAAGAAAAATTCGGACGAGCTGGCCCAGAAAATGGCCAAGCTGTGCGATGTGTACGTCAACGACGCCTTCGGCACCGCCCACCGCGCCGAAGCGACCACCCACGGCATCGCCAAGTTCGCGCCGGTGGTTGCCGCCGGCCCGCTGCTGGCGGCCGAGCTGGACGCGCTGGGCAAGGCGCTGGGCGCGCCCCAGCGTCCGCTGCTGGCGATCGTCGCCGGCTCCAAGGTGTCGAGCAAGCTGACCATCCTGCAAAGCCTGGCCGACAAGGTCGACAATCTCATCGTCGGCGGCGGCATCGCCAACACCTTCATGAAGGCGGTCGGCCTGAACATCGGCAAGTCGCTGGCGGAGGCCGACCTGGTCGATGAAGCCAAGGCCATCATCGACAAGATGGCGGCGCGCGGCGCGCAGGTGCCGATTCCCGTCGACGTCGTCTGCGCCAAGGAGTTTGCGCCGACCGCCGCCGCCACCGTCAAGGACGTGGCCGACGTGGCGGACGACGACATGATCCTCGACATCGGTCCCAGGACCGCCGCCCAGCTGGCGCAGCAGATCGCCACGGCCGGCACCATCGTCTGGAACGGCCCGGTCGGCGTGTTCGAATTCGACCAGTTTGCCGAGGGCACCAAAACCCTGGCCAACGCTATTGCACAATCCAAAGCATTCTCGATTGCAGGTGGAGGAGACACCCTGGCTGCGATCGCCAAATACCAGATTGCCGACAAGATCGGCTATATCTCGACCGGCGGCGGCGCCTTCCTTGAGTTCCTCGAAGGTAAGACACTGCCGGCTGTCGACATCCTGATGCAGCGTAGCGCTGCGAAATAACCGTAATGGTCACCAACGCAGCCTCCGGGCTGCGTTTTTCACTTCAAGGATAGATCAATGTCTCGTGGTACCAAGATCGTCGCCACCATCGGCCCAGCCTCCCAAGACTTCGACACGCTCGTGCGCATGATTCGCGCCGGCGTGGACGTCGTGCGCCTGAATTTTTCGCACGGTAAGGCCCAGGACCATATCGACCGCGCCGCCCTGGTGCGCCGCGCCGCCGCCGAGTGCGGCCGCGAAGTCGCCATCATGGCCGACATGCAGGGTCCGAAGATCCGCGTCGGCAAGTTCGAAGATGGCAAGGTTTTCCTGAACAATGGCGACCAGTTCATCCTGGATGCCAAATGGGGCGATAACGGCGAGCTGGGCAACCAGGAGCGCGTCGGTCTGGACTACAAGGCGCTGCCGCGCGACGTGCGGCCGGGCGATCTCCTGCTGCTGAACGACGGCCTGATCGTGCTGGTCGTGGACCGCGTCGTCGGCCACGAGATCCATACCGTCGTCAAGGTCGGCGGCGAGCTGTCGAACAACAAGGGCATCAACCGCCAGGGCGGCGGCCTGACCGCGCCGGCGCTGACCTCGAAGGACATGGAAGACATCAAGACCGCGGTCAGCTTCCAGTGCGACTACCTGGCGATTTCGTTCCCGAAGAGCGCGACCGACATGGAAATGGCGCGCCAGCTGGCGAACATCGCCGGCGAGCCCTACGGCCACAAGCCGATGATGATCGCCAAGATCGAGCGCGCCGAAGCGATTCCGGTGCTGCAGGAAATCCTCGACGCGTCCGACGGCATCATGGTCGCCCGCGGCGACCTGGCGGTGGAAGTCGGCAATGCCGCCGTGCCGGCGCTGCAGAAGCGCATGATCCGCATGGCGCGCGAATCGAACAAGCTGGCGATCACCGCGACCCAGATGATGGAGTCGATGATCGTCAACGCCGTGCCGACCCGCGCCGAAGTCTCGGACGTGGCGAACGCCGTGCTGGACGGTACCGACGCCGTGATGACCTCGGCCGAGACCGCATCGGGCAAGTACCCGATCGAGACCATCGAGATGATGTCGGCGATCTGCGTCGAAGCCGAGCGTTCCGAGTACAACAAGCTCGAAGCCGACTTCCTGAACGTGCAGTTCACCCGCATCGACCAGTCGATCGCCTACGGCACCCTGTTCACCGCGCACCACCTGCGCGTGAAGGCGATCGTGGCGCTGACCGAATCGGGCTCGACCGCGCTGTGGATGAGCCGCCACTCGATCGACACCCCGATCTACGCGCTGACCCCGTCGCAGACGACGCAGCGCAAGGCTTCGCTGTATCGTAACGTGCAGTCCTTCCACCTGCTGCAGGAAGGCGGCAGCATGGCCGTGCTGCGCAAGGCCGAGGAACTGCTGATGCGCGAAGGTGTCGTACGCAAAGGCGACCTGATCGTCGTGACCTGGGGTTCCCCGATGGGCCAGGCCGGCGGTACCAATGCACTGAAGATCGTCCGTGTGGGCGATCTGGACCAGACGGGAGCGTAACCAGCCTCGCGAGCACCGCATGCGTCCCGGACGAGTGCGCCGGGACGTGAAGCGCAGCAGGTTTGGGCAGCTTCCGTACAAGCAGCACGTCGTCCCTGCGAAGGCAGGGATCCAATTTGCGCGCGCATCGACTGCGCTTAAAACCTGGGCCCCTGCCTTCGCAGGGGCGACGTGCCCTCGCTTTTGTACCAGTTTCTTTTTATGTATGGAGCTAAACCATGGCACTCGTATCAATGCGTCAACTGCTGGACCACGCCGCCGAACACGGCTACGGCCTGCCGGCTTTTAACGTCAACAACCTGGAACAGGTCCAGGCCATCATGGCCGCGGCCGACGCCACCGGCAGCCCGGTGATCATGCAGGCCTCGGCCGGCGCCCGCAAGTATGCCGGCGAGGCTTTCCTGCGCCACCTGATCGACGCCGCCGTCGAAGCCTATCCGCACATCCCGGTCGTCATGCACCAGGACCACGGCCAGTCGCCGGCGGTCTGCATGGCCGCGATCCGTTCGGGCTTCTCGTCCGTCATGATGGACGGTTCGCTCGAAGCCGACGGCAAGTCGGTCGCCTCGTACGAATACAACGTCGAGGTGTCGAAGGAAGTCGTCAAGTTCGCGCACTCGATCGGCGTCACCGTCGAAGCCGAACTGGGCGTGCTCGGCTCGCTGGAAACCATGAAGGGCGACAAGGAAGACGGCCACGGCGCGGACCGCACCATGACCCGCGAAGAGCTGCTGACCGACGTGGCGCAAGCCGCCGACTTCGTCGCGCGCACCCAGTGCGATGCGCTGGCGATCGCCATCGGCACCTCGCACGGCGCCTATAAATTCACGCGCAAGCCGACCGGCGACATCCTGGCCATCGACCGCATCAAGGAAATCCACACCCGCATCCCGAATACCCACCTGGTGATGCACGGTTCCTCCTCGGTGCCGCAGGAACTGCTGGCGATCATCCGCGAATTCGGCGGCGACATGAAGGAAACCTATGGCGTGCCGGTCGAGGAAATCCAGGAAGGCATCAAGCACGGCGTCCGCAAGATCAACATCGACACCGACATCCGCCTGGCGATGACGGCCGCGGTGCGCAAATACCTGTTCGAGAACCCGTCCAAGTTCGACCCGCGCGACTACCTGAAGCCGGCCCGCGAAGCGGCCACCGAAGTCTGCAAGGCGCGCTACCTGGCCTTCGGCTGCGAAGGCATGGCGGCCAAGATCAAGCCGATGTCGCTGGACAAGATGGCGGAGCGCTACAAGAAGGGCGAGCTGTCGCAGATCGTTCAATAAGCACACCACCACGTCGTCCCTGCGCAGGCAGGGACCCAAGTTGGCAGCTCAGCCACGAACCTGGGTCCCCTGCCTGCGCAGGGGCGACGGGGGCCTCTCAATGAGGCGACGGCCTTTTAGCGCCGTTGACGTCGGAATGACGTAAAATATCGCTTTGGCACGGGCCACCCACGGCCCGATCCCTCCCACCGGCGGCCAATCCGCCGGTTTCGCTTTATCAAGATATCCCCCTCTATGAAAAGCCTCTACCAGTCCACAATTTCCTCCCTGCCACTGCTTGGCCACGGCAAGGTCCGCGACAACTATGCCGTCGGCGATGACAAGATCCTGATCGTCACCACCGACCGCCTGTCGGCCTTCGACGTCGTGATGAACGAGCCGATCCCCGGCAAGGGCATGGTGCTGAACCAGATGAGCGATTTCTGGTTCGAGAAACTCGGCCACATCGTGCCGAACCACCTGACCGGCGTGGCGCCGGAATCGGTGGTGGCGCCCGAGGAAGTGGAGCAGGTCAGGGGCCGCGCCGTGGTCGCCAAGCGCCTGAAGCCGATCCTGGTCGAGGCGGTCGTGCGCGGCTACATCATCGGTTCGGGATGGAAGGATTACCAGGCCACCGGTTCGGTCTGCGGCATCGAGCTGCCGGCCGGCCTGCGCCAGGCCGACAAACTGCCGGAACCGCTGTTCACCCCGGCCGCCAAGGCCGACCTGGGCGAGCACGACGAGAACATCAGCTTCGCCGACATGGAGCAGCGCATCGGCGCCGAGCTGGCGAACCAGATCCGCACCATCAGCATCCAGCTGTACCAGACCGCCGCCGACTACGCCGCCACCCGCGGCATCATCATCGCCGACACCAAGTTCGAATTCGGCCTGGACAAGGACGGCGTGCTGCACCTGATGGACGAAGTCCTGACCGCCGATTCCTCGCGCTTCTGGCCGGCCGATTCGTATGCGCCGGACATGTCGCCGCCGTCCTTCGACAAGCAGTTCGTGCGCGACTACCTGGAAACCCTGAAGGACTGGAACAAGTCGCCGCCGGCGCCGGCGCTGCCGCTTGACGTCATCGAGAAAACCCAGGCCAAGTACTTCGAAGCCATCGAACGCCTGACCGGCGAAAAGCTGAAGGGTTAAGCAGATGGCAGAGCAGAATAAGCCGCTGGTCGGCGTGATCATGGGTTCCAGTTCCGACTGGGACGTGATGCAGCACGCCTGCGCCATGCTGGAGCAGTTCGGCGTGCCCTTCGAGGCCCAGGTGATCTCGGCGCACCGCATGCCGGACGAGATGTTCGCGTATGCCGAAAGCGCGCGCCGCCGCGGCCTGCGCGCCATCATCGCCGGCGCCGGCGGCGCCGCCCACCTGCCTGGCATGGTGGCCGCCAAGACCATCGTGCCGGTGCTGGGCGTGCCGGTGCCCTCGAAATACCTGCGCGGGGAAGACTCGCTGCTGTCCATCGTGCAGATGCCGAAAGGCGTGCCGGTATCGACCTTCGCCATCGGCGAAGCCGGCGCCGCGAACGCCGCGCTGACCGCCATCGCCATCATCGCCACGGTCGACGAGGCGCTGGCCGGCCAGCTCGAAGCCTTCCGCGCCAAGCAGACCGCCGCCGCCAAGGCCATGGTCCTTCCAGTGAACGTGTAAATGAGCGAACAGACCCTGACTCCCGCGCTCCCGGCCGCCGCCTCTCCGTCCTGGCTGGGCGTGATGGGCGGCGGCCAGCTCGGCCGCATGTTCGCCCACGCGGCGCAAGCCATGGGCTACCGCGTGGCGGTGCTGGAGCCGTCCGGCGACTGCCCCGCGGGCCAGGTCGCGGAACGCCTGGTGGAAGCCGGCTACGAAGACGCGGCCGGCCTCGACGCCCTGGCCGCGCAATGCGTGGCCGTGACCACCGAATTCGAGAACGTCCCGGCGGCCAGCCTGTCGCGCCTGGCCGAGCGCGTGTTCGTGGCGCCGGACGCCCGCGGCGTCTCGGTGGCCCAGGACCGCATCGCCGAAAAACGCTTCTTCGTCGAGTGCGCGCCGCGTTCCGGCGTGCTGCCGGCGCCGCACAAGATCATCGCCTCGGAAGCCGACATCGACGCCATCGGCGACGAGCTGCTGCCGGGTATCCTGAAAACCGTGCGCATGGGTTACGACGGCAAGGGCCAGGTGCGGGTGCGCTCGCGCGAGGACGTGCGCGCCGCCTTCACCTCGATGGACCAGGTGACTTGCCTGCTCGAGAAGATGCTGCCGCTGGCCTACGAGGTCTCGGTGCTGACCGCGCGCGGGGCCGACGGCCAGTCGGTGGTGTACCCGATCGCCGAGAACGTGCACCGCGACGGCATCCTGTTTTCCACCACCGTGCCGGGTCCGAACGTGTCGCCGGAATCCGCCCGCCGTGCCCAGGATGCGGCGCGCGCCATCGTCGCCGAACTGGGCTACGTCGGCGTGCTGTGCATCGAATTCTTCGTGCTGCAGGACGGCTCCCTGGTCGTCAACGAGATGGCGCCGCGTCCGCACAACAGCGGCCACTACACCATCGACGCCTGCGTCACCAGCCAGTTCGCCCAGCAGGTCAGGGCGATGGCGCGCCTGCCGCTGGGCGAAACGCGCCAGCATTCGCCGGCCGTCATGCTCAACATCCTGGGCGACGTCTGGTTCGAGGGCGATGGCAACGATGCGCGCGAGCCGGCCTGGGACCGGGTGCTGGCCCTGCCGGGCGCCAACCTGCACCTGTACGGCAAGACCGACCCGCGCCGCGGCCGCAAGATGGGCCACCTGACCTTCGTCGCGCCCACGCTGCCGGAAGCGCAAGCCGGCTTCGACGCCGCCTGCGCCATCCTCGGCATCGGGGCCTAGCACATGGCGTTCGAACAGGAAGCCGGCCAGGCCGATATCGAGCACGCCGCGCGCGCGCTGGAAGCGGGCCTGCTGGTGGCGCTGCCCACCGAGACCGTGTACGGCCTGGGCGCCGACGCCGAAAACCCGGCGGCCATCGCCGCCATCTACGCCGCCAAGGGCCGCCCGCAGGATCACCCGGTGATCGTGCACATCGCGCCCGGCGCCGCGCTCGACGACTGGACCTGCGAGATTCCGCAGGAAGCGCGACTGCTGGCCGAGGCCTTCTGGCCCGGCCCGCTGACCATGATCCTCAAGCGCGCCGCGCACATCCCGGACGCCGTCTCCGGCGGCCAGGACACGGTCGGCATCCGCTGCCCCTCGCATCCGGTGGCGGTGCGCCTGCTGCAGGCCTTCAAGGGCGGCAAGGGCGGCATCGCGGCACCGTCGGCGAACAAGTTCGGCCACGTCAGCCCGACCACGGCGAAACACGTGCGCGCCGAATTCGGCGCCGACCGCCGCATCGCCGCCGTGCTGGAAGGCGGCCAGAGCGAAGTCGGGATCGAATCGACCATCGTCGACCTGTCGCGCCTGGAAAGCCACGGTCCGGTGCTGCTGCGTCCGGGGCATATCTCGGCGGAGCAGATCGCGGCCGTGATCGGCCGGCTGCCGGCGCTGCCCGATGCCGCCGCGCCGCGCGCTTCCGGCACCCTGGAATCGCACTACGCGCCGCGCACGCCGGTGGCGCTGCTCGACGGCATCGCACTGGCCCATGCCGTAGAACGCCTGCACGCCTCCGGCCACAAGGTCGCCGTGATCCATTACCGCGCGGTGCCGGCGGTGCACGCCGCGGTGCAGCTGCCGCTCGATCCGGCCGGCTACGCCCACGCGCTGTACGCGGCCCTGCGCGCGATGGACGAGCCGGGCGCCGACGTGATCCTGGTCGAGGCGCCGCCGCAGGAAGACGCCTGGCTGGGCGTCAACGACCGCCTGCGCCGCGCCGCGCATGGCTCGGCCGGCGTCATCGACCGTCTCGCCGGCGCCACGTCGGCTGATTAAAATCTCCTAAGAAACTTCCCAAAAGCTCATGCACGGTGCATCCTTCACGGATGTGCCGGGCAGTGGATCGTCCGCATTTTCCTGGTTGCCGGCCCCCTGCGGCTGGCCCGCTAGTTCGATCGAAGGAACACCATGCGTTCGTTTCACACCCTGGGCCTCGGTATCGGCCTGGGCGTCCTGCTCGTCGCCTGCGGCGGCGGCACCACCCCCGGCGGCAGCCCGCAAGGGATTGCCAGCCCCGCGCCCATTCCCGCGCCGGTGCGCGGCAGCCTGGTCGGCCAGGCGGCGGCGGTCGCCGTCACGGCGGGCGGCGCCAGCCTCAGCACCTTGTCGCCCGCGATGCTGGCCGGCTTCCTCGAAGCCGAGCAGAAGGGCACCACCCTGGTGGCCGGCCAGCCGCAGTGCGCGGTCTCGGTCTACCGGGTGCGCTACAACACGGTCGGCGGCGCCGGCGAAGCCACCGATGCCAGCGCGGCGATCTTCGTGCCCTCCGGCAGCGGCGCTTCCTGCGCCAATTCGCGGCCGGTGCTGCTGTACGCGCACGGCACCTCGCTGCAGAAATCCTATGACATGGCCGACATCGCCGGCAACACCGAGGCGCGCCTGGCCGCCGCCGTGTTCGCGGCCCAGGGCTTCATCGTGGTCGCCCCCAACTATGCGGGCTACGCCGGTTCCTCGCTCGGCTACCACGCCTACCTGGACCGGGTGCAGCAGTCGGCCGACATGCTCGACGCCCTGCGCGCGGCGCGCGGCGCCTTTGCCGCCATCGGCGCGCGCGATTCCGGCAAGCTGGTGCTGGCCGGCTATTCGCAGGGCGGCTACGTGGCGCTGGCGGCCCAGCGCGCCATGCAGGAAGCGGGCAACGGCGAGTTCAAGCTGACCGCCGCGGCCGGCCTGTCCGGCCCCTATGCCATCACGCGCTTCGGCGACGAACTGTTCGGCGGCGCGCCGAGGAATGGCGCCACGGTCATCGTGCCGATGATCGTCAATGCCGGCCAGCACGCCGGCGCGGGACTGTATGCGAACCCGGCCGAGGTGTATGAGTCGCCGTACGCGGCCACCATCGCCGACCTGGTGCCGGGCGCGCTGGGCAGCGGCGAGCTGGTCAGCCAGGGCAAGCTGCCGGCCAGCGCCCTGTTCGCCGCGGATTCGCTGCCGCAGGCGCCGGCCTATACGGCATATTTTGGCCCGAACAACCTGGTGCGCAGCGATTACCGCGCGGCCTACCTGGCCGACCTCGCGGCGCATCCCTGCGAGGGCAGCACGGCCGCGCCGCTGTCGTGCGCGCCGACACAGGCGCTGCGCAAATGGCTGGTGCGCAATGACCTGCGCAGCTACCAGCCGGCCGCGCCGACCCTGCTGTGCGCGGGCCACGACGATCCAGTGGTCCCTTACTTCAACACCAGTTCCGCAGCCGCCTATTTCCGCGCGCGCGGCGCCATGGTCACCGAGCTCGACATCGACGACACGCCCACCCTCGGCGACCGTTTTCGTACCGTCAAGGCCGGTTTCGTGACCGCACGCACGGCCTTGCGCGCCGTGTCCGGCGATGCGGCCGTGGTGACGAACTACCACGCCGGCCTGGTGGCGCCGTTCTGCCTGGCGGCGGCGCGTGATTACTTCCAGCAAGTCTTGGCTAATTGATGTTTGGTAAGTTGTGTTGCATGGTTATAATTCGAAGCTGCTAAAACCGTCTTTACGGGAGTCCTGGTGCATGTTGTTTTCGATGCACGCTAGGAAAGTCTTTTGCTATACAACCGTATTGAACACTGGCATATTAGAAACGCTACGAATAGCACGCCCGTTCGTTTCATAAAATAAATTCATTAGGAGACAAAATGCGTAAGACCACATTCGCGCTCGCGCTGATGACTGCGGCCATCCTCGCGGCATGCGGCGGTAACGGCCCGCGCGAGGGCAATCAGACGCCGACCACCAAGTTCAGTGGCCAGGTGTCGTTCGGCGACAGCCTGTCCGATGTGGGCAGCTATAACGTTGGCGCAGTCAAGCAACTGGGCGGCGGCAAGTTCACGATCAATGGCAACAACACGTCCATCAACCCGGAACTGACCGGCAAGAACTGGACCGAATATGTGGCAGCGCAGCTCACGCTGCCGGCGCCTTGCGCCGCCCAGACCGGTCTTGAAGGCGACGCCAAGTCGGGCTTCGCGGTTCCGGTCACCACCAACGCCAACTGCTACAACTATGCCCAGGGCGGCTCGCGCGTGACCAATCCGGTCGGCCCGAACAACAAGGCCCTGAACCCGACGCTGGGCCTGACCACCGTGCCGGTGGTGACCCAGATCGCCAACCACCTGTCCCGCAGCGGCGGCAAGTTCAGCGGCACCGAGCTGGTGACCGTGATGGCCGGCGGCAATGACATCCTGTTCCTGCTGGGCGACCTGCAGACCCGCGCCACCGCGGCCGGCAATGCCGCCGGCGCCAAGGCCTTCGCCTCCTCGCTGGTGGGCCAGCTCGCAGCCGGCGCCACCAACCCGCAGGCAGCGGCCCAGTCGATCGGCCTGGCCGTGCAGACCGAAGCGGCGCGTCCCGGCAATACGCCGCAGACCATCGTCCAGGCAGGCGTGGTAGCCGCCGTCCAGGCCGGCTTTGCCGGCGCACCGGCCCAGGCCACCGCGATCGCCGCCAAGGCCCAGGCCGAAGCGGCCACTGTCGGCGCCAAGGCCGGCGCCGATTTCGCCACCGCCAACGCCGCCGGCGTGGTCCAGGCCATGGGCACTGCCGGCGCCGAGCTGGCCAACCTGGTCAAGACCCAGGTCGTCGCCAAGGGCGCCAACTACGTGCTGGTGAACAACCTGCCGGACGTCGCCTCGACCCCGGCCGGCAAGTCGAAGTCGGCCGAGATCCAGACCCTGATCAAGACCGCCGTCGACACCTTCAACGCCCAGCTGAAGTCGGGCCTGGGAAGCGAAGCCAAGGTGCTGTACGTCGACCTGTGGACGGTCAGCCACGACCAGGTCATCAATCCGGCCCCGTACGGCCTGACCAATACCTCGACCGCGGCTTGCGGCCACAACGCGCTGGGCGAATCCTCGCTGGTCTGCAACGCCAGCAACGTGATCGCCGGCGACGTCAGCCACTACATGTTTGCCGACGAAGTCCACCCGACCCCGTTCGAGAACGCGCTGGTGGCCCGCTACGTCCTGCTGCAGATGAGCGGCAAGGGCTGGCTGTAATCGTTTGCGACAAGCCCGTCCGCATGGACGGGCCATTCCAATAAAAAATCGGGAGATACCATGAATTTCAGTTCCAAGGTCGTGAAACTGCTGCTTGCGGCGGGCGCACTGGCCGCCGCCGGCAGCGCCGCGGCGCAATCGAAGGGCCAGTGGACGCTGTCGGCCGGCGCCACCCAGATCCGCCCGGACGTCACCAGCGGCGCGATCTCGGCCCCGGCGCTGCCGAACTCGATCGGCGACGTCGCCAAGGACACCCAGCCGATGGCCCTGGTCACCTACGGCTTCACCGACAATATCTCGGCCGAAGTGGCGATCGGCACGCCGTACAAGCACAAGATCTATGGCGCCGGCGCGATCGCGGCGGGCGGCCAGCTCGGTTCGGTCGAGGCCCTGCCGGCCATCGCCCTGCTGCAATACCGCTTCTTCGATCCGAGCGCGCGCATCCGCCCCTACGTCGGCCTGGGCATGACCTATGCGTACTTCATGAAGGAAACCGGTTCGTTCAAGATGACTGCCCTGACCAATCCGGGCGGCGCCCCGACCACCTTCAGCATCGACAACAAGCTGACCGTGTCCGGCCAGCTCGGCGTCGCCTTCTCGGTCACCGAGAAGTGGTTCCTGAACGCCGCCTACGTCAAGACCCGCCTGCGCACCGACGTGCACTTCTCGACCAACCAGGACCAGCACATGAAGCTGGATCCGGATTCGTACATCTTCACGGTCGGCTACAAGTTCTAGGCTGAACCGCACGCCGCCCCCGCGATGCGCAGGGGCGGCTTTTTTTTTGCCCTCAGCGTTTCAGCAGCGCGACCCTGCGCCCCAGCGTCAGCGAACGCCAGACCCATTCGAAGGGGCCGGTCTCGAAGCGCGTGAACCACAGTGTCGACCAGGCCAGTTGCAGCACCCACACCCCGATCACGATCGCCCACAGGCCGGGCCGGTCGACTTCCCCCATCAGCGCCCCGCGTCCGCCATAGAAAATCGAGGTCATCGCCAGCGACTGGGTCAGGTAGTTGGTGAAGGCCATGCGCCCCGCCGCGGCGAACGGCGCCAGCACCCGGCCGGCGCCGGCGCGCAGCAGCAGGATCAAGGCCGCGGCGTAGGCCAGCGACACGAAGGGCGCGAGCAGGATCTCGGCGCTGCCGCCGCCCAGCACCGGCGCATCGACGATGTCGCGCCGCCAGCACAGCCAGCCGATGAGGAGGGCGGCGGCGGCGCCGGCCGCGATCGTCGCGGCATAGCGCCGCGTGGCGCAGGCGCCGGCCAGGAAGCCGGACTTGAACAGCGCCAGGCCGATCATCATCAGCCCCAGCGTCGGCAGGATCTGCCAGCCATAGCCGGACAGCAGCCTCAGGTACTGTTCCGTGTTGAGCCGGTAGGCACCGCGCCAGGAGTCCTTCGCCTCGGCCATCGTCGCAGCGATGGCCGCCTTGCGCCGCTCCAGCACGGCCGCCGAAGGGACCAGGCGCGCCGACGCCGCCGCGTACTCCTGCGGCGTCGCGCCCGGTAGCGCCGCGACGGGAAACCGCGACAGCGGAAGGGCCACGAACAGGACCAGCCCGGCAATGGCCAGGGTCCTGGGACGCCACGAGCGGCAAAAGAACATCAGGACGCCCGTCACCGCGTACAGCGACAGGATATCGCCCCACCAGATGCCGAAGCCGTGCAGCATCCCGAACAGGAACAACAGGCCCAGGCGGCGCCACAGGATGCGGCCGCGCGCCTTGTCGCCCAGTTCGCCGCCGACGAGGAAGACCGAGATCCCGAACAGCATCGAAAACAGGGTGACGAATTTTTCGCGGAACAGGGTGTCCATCAGCCAGAACGACAGCGCGGTCCAGCCTTCGTTCGGAAACGGCCAGGTCAGGTGATTCAGGGCGGCAGCCATGGGCGCCGCGAAGCCGTCGGCATTGACGGCGAGGATGCCGAGGATGGACACGCCGCGGATCAGGTCGAGCGCATGGATGCGCGTCTTGGCCGCCGGGGCCGCCGCTGGCGGGCCGGCCTGCGGCGTGGAATGGTCGATGAGAGATTGATGCAAGTGGAAGCTCCTGATGGCGAACCCGGCGCGCGGGATGGCCATGCGCTTGCATGAAGCGTGCCATGCAGGAAGCGCGCTGTGCCGGGTTGGGCGGCGCATGAAAAG
>Ga0265798_10005685_pt1 | contig 16616 bp, 20 predicted proteins | sample P3T30metagenome_FD_192430 | JGI IMG/M metagenome (GOLD analysis project Ga0265798, IMG submission 192430) | Plant litter microbial communities from East Loma Ridge, Irvine, California - P3 T30 | ecosystem: Environmental > Terrestrial > Plant litter > Unclassified | place: USA: California... | reverse complement strand
TGCGCCCGTATGTATACGTATAGTAAAGGTGCACGGGGTCTTTCCGTCTAACTTCAGAGAATTCCGCATCTTCACGGAAAGGTCAATTTCACTGGATCGATACCGGAGACAGTGAAGAAATCGTTATATCATTCATGCAGGACGGAACTTACCCGCCAAGGAATTTCGCTACCTTAGGACCGTCAGAGTTACAGCCGCCATTGACCCTGGGTTCAGTTCGAGGCGTAAACCTGTTCCTTTAACTTTAGGGCATTGGGCAGACCTCAGACCTTATACATAGTGTTATTAAACTTCGCAAAGTCCTGTGTTTTTAGTAAACAGTCGCTTCTTCCGCGTTCCTTAGACCTACCCCCAGCAGCCTGAGAGTAGTTTCACCATTTCCCGAAGTTACGGAGCCAATTTGCAGAGTTCCTTCGATACCGTTTTTCCAAGCATCTTAGCATACTATGCCCGCCCATCAGTGTTGAATTCTAGTACGGTGTATGCACGCTTTTCTTGCTCCCATTACGCACACCACGATCTGGACTAAAAACGCGATATGCGCCAAGTAAAGGAGGGCGATTAATAAAACCTAGGCGTCAAAGCACTCTCGTGCTTCGCCGTCCGAGTATTAGTGCACAACCCATCAGCTACAACTTGCGTTCTTGCCTAAGGGGCCGATTCACATAGGGTAGTCTTCCTGAACCCATTTATAAACCTTGGGTTACGACGACAGCGTTCTCGCTGTTGTGCGTTACTTATGTCAGCATTGGCGAAACTGATTCGCTTCAAACACCCCTTGCGGAGAGTAAGTCATTTTAACAGTTTGTTTCACTACAGATGTAGCTTACGCGAACGTAAATTTCTACAACGTGCTGTTTCGGTACGGCGGATAGTTCCATAACATTTTCGATGCTCAGCACCTGCATCTATGAGCTTTAACGCTTTCCTAAGAGCATGGCTGCTTCCGAGCCTAGCCTTTGATGGGTAACAGCGCTGAACTGACCTCGCACACTTACCGCCGATTTAAGAACCTTAACAAACACTCTGGGCTGTTTCCCTCTCGGCTCGTGACCTTAGCACCCCGAGCCTGTCCAACTTTTTTACTTATTCCGTTCTTTGGAGTTTCCCTAGCTTCAGTAAGAACTTATCGCCCCCCTTGTGGAAGAGAGTGCTCTACCTCGGAAAAGTCCACACAAAAAGTATTCCTGCAGAACAGGGACAATTTATGTACTCAAAGTTAGGCTACTTCAATAGCTTTCGTGAAAAACCAGCCATCACCAAGTTTGATTAGCCTTTCACCCCTAATCGTTAGTCACCCCAGAGCTTTACGACGCGCATGAGTGAGGTCCTCGGGACTCACATCCGTCAACCTGCTAACGATTAGATCACTTGGTTTCGGGTGCGACCCCAGCACTATAAAAGTGACGGAGGCCGACTTGCTGACCCATTATACAAAAGGTACGCGGTTGCCTCTTTCGGCGATCCACTGATTGTTCATTTAAGTATTTTAACGCGTTTCACACCGCGCGTAGGGCATGGGACTCTTTCAGCTTTCCTTCACAGTACTTCTATATTATCATTCATCTTGTATTTTATGCTTTAGAGGTCGAACTCCATGTTCAGTGAAAAAACTCCACCTACTTACACGCTGGCTAAAGTACTGCTAAGCTCCCGTCAGAAAATCTTCGACTCATTCGGTGCGCCATTCACGCCGCACTCAGACCACGCCGCTAATACCTGCTCTTCGCTCGCCACTACAAAGCAGACTCTCTACTGTGTTTTACGGCAGCTAAGAAGATGTTTCAACTCACTGCGTTCGTCGGGTTGATTTGCAATTTCTCTCAAAACACCGTCATTTTCGTGATAGACTCTGCGGCCTCGAAGCATTTGTTTCGTACTAATAATGCGCTTATCGGCCAGGGCCGTTTTTATCGAAGCAAGATGATCAGCTAGCCGTATAAAAATAGCTCAGCTTTCTTAGTGTGTCGCGGAGGACAGGGTCGAACTGCCGACTTCGGGTCATGAGCCCAGCGTGTTTCCACTACACCACTCCGCGGAATGACACATTAAAAGATACATACGAATTCTTCGATCTAAGTTATCCTTCTACCAGCTACACGTTCCCGTACAGCTACCTTGTTACGACTTCGTTCCAGTTACAAACCTACCCACGTGCTGCTTCTCCTAATGTTCGCTTAGCTAAAACACTTCGTTCGCAGCCCTTATGGCAAGCCTACTTCCAGACCGTGACGGGCGGTTTGTACAGAACTCCAGAACCTGTTCACCGCAGCTTGGCTGATTTGCGATTACTGGCGATTCCAACTTCACGCGTTTCAAATTGCAGAAAGCGATTCGTACTGAGAAGACGTTTATTTTGAGGCGCGGGTTCGCGCCCTAATACTGATATCTTCATTGTAGCAAATGTGTAGCCCAACTTATAAAGGCCATAACGGCTTGACGTTATCCCCGCTTTCATCCGACCTCGTGGGCGGTAGAAAAAAGAAAAAAATACAGTGATTATCTATTTTAAAAAATATACCAATATGTGGCTAGATCAACTTAAAAAGCGTTTCCGCGTCACCATACCTTATTGGTAGTTTTTATGCGACATAGCCACGGACAAATCCTTGGGATTTTCATAACAATACCAGTTTAAGTACTCCACTAAGGAAGATAGTACATTGGAAAGTCGTCGTTTTTCAACGGGCACAGACTTCCCTGAGTAACGAGGTCATGAGCCCGATTCGGAGCCTTCTACTGGAGAAAGTACTGCTCATGAAGATCCCGTCTCAACTGGTGGGGGTGTTGTTCGTTCGTGGAAATTAAACCTACGCCTCACGACACGAGCTGAAGACAGCCATGCAGCACCTAACCTGTGCGCGATCCACTCCTGCACACTGTTGCACGTAGTTCATACGTACAGCGTCGTTACAAGAATGATCATCCGCATTTTGAACTTTTTACGTGGACAAGGCCACTTCAGTTCAAGTTTGAAAGTTGGTAAGGTTTATCGAGGATCATCAGTTTACACCACATGCTCCACCGCTTGTAAGAGTTCCCGTCAATTCCTTTGAGTTTCAACCTTGCGATCGTAGACCCCAGGTGGAGTATTTAATGCGTTAGCGCCGACAAAAAGGACAGCCCGAAAATTTCTTTCCTAAGCCCCAAGGACTGGAGTCCGCCGAAACAGCACATTACCGCGCAGCTTTCTCGTAAATGCCCTGCCTATATGTGAATACTCATCGTTGACGGCTTAGACTACCGGGGTATCTAATCCCGTTTGCTCCCTAAGCTTCCGTAGCTCAGCGTCTGTTGAAGCAGGAAAAGCGCCTTCGCCCACTGGCGTTCGTTCGCATATTGATGGATTCTACCCCTACTAAAGCGAACTTGCCTAAACCCCTCTCCAACACAAGATTCTTTTCTTAAAAGGACTTCGCGTAGGGACACTCCGCGCTTTTGTCCAAAAAAAACAAGAAACCGCCTACCTACCCTTTACACCCAATCAAAACGAATAACACCCGCGCCCTTCGTCTTACCGCTGCTGCTGGCACGAAGTTGGCCGGCGCTTCATCCCGAGCTAAAGTCATTTTCCTCATCTCGCGAAACCACTTTACAGAAAACTGGGCGCATTCGTCATGGAGTAATTCTCACTGGGTCAGACTTGCGTCCATTGCCCAAGATTCTTCACTGCTGCCCCCCGTAGGGGCTCGGACCTTGTCTCAGTTCCGATGTGGCTGGTTAATCTCCCAAACCAACTATGCATTATAGCCTTGGTAAGCCGTAATCTCTACCAACAAGCGCTAAAACACCGACTACCAATAAGAGAGCGGTTAACCTTTAATTTGGCATTTGCGAGGGTCTTAATCTACATATTCCAAACTCTCCTGCTTGATGTAATCGGACATGCTCACCCGTTCGCTGCGATAAATAAAAATTCCTCGCTCAACTCGCATGTGTAAGATAGAATCATAGCGTTCATTCGGGGCCAGGATAAAGCCCAAAAACTAACTTACCTGCGATAAAAATCGCAAGTACCTTATTTGTAAACACACATCGGAGCAAAACCCCTTCAGACGGCGAACCGTCTTCTACTCATTACGTTGAATAGAAATTAACAAAAGAGGCGAGTCATAAAACAATAGACATGCTTATTAGAAACAAGAAATGTAACACACAGTGTACGTATTTTCAGGGTATATCCACAGCACGAAAACATAATAGTATCTACGATTGCATTTTTATGACTTGCTATATAAACCAAACCAAACAAACGACTAATTACCATAAAATAAATATTAAAATCTTCGGTGCAAGCAAGTTTAACAAATTTTTGCGCAAAAAAGGCTAACTTTTCTTAGTCTTAAAAATTTCATTTTCACCCCCACCCTCTCCCACTAAAGTACAGCCCTGCTCGCGGTCATATCTACACATAAGTAGTATTCTGACATTATACTAAAGGTATACTGCAGGTGAGTCTACTAATAATGCTATGCTGCATTCGGTCCTTCGCTCGTAACCTCGCGGGGCGTTCCTCCCTTTAATCAACATACGTTGAACTTTTCTTAATAGAAATTTAATCTACGGCAGCACGTTTCATAAGGGTAGTGTTTTCGTAGCTACGTCCTCTAAAATTACTCATTGCCTCACTTGCTCCGGTCGCCCTCCGCGCGCTCGTTATTCTTAATTCTTTCGTCCTATGCATAAGTTTTATCTATTTTGCTATGCAGTACTATCTATTTCTACCTTTCGTGCTAATATAGTTATTTTAATACTACTACTGCTGCGTTGTGTTTATATCGTACAAAACATAGAAGATTATTCAACCCTGCACCATATAGTAATTTGACATAGTTCTTAGTATCAGCGTGAACTCCATCTAATGAAAGCCGCACCGAGTAGACGGGACGAGCTGTCTTTCTCTCTATCACGTCAAATAGAAATTAACATAAAAGATGTAGTACGCGCTGTGCCTTTACTTACTCTTTTTCAGTAAACGCCGCCCCATACACAAAATTACTTCACTAGCTTTGTGGCGGATATAAAAAATACCCCTGTTTCAAAAAAGTCCAGATTAAAATCGTTATTGAGAGGCAAGTACACTACTGCGTAAAGTCAAGAATAGCGTGATTTCGATTTGACGCAAGCGTTTGTACTCTCTTACTTTATACAAAATTTCCTTACTTTGTTTAACGCCAAGCTGCCAAAAATACAATAAAACAGCTAATACATAAGCGACGTAAATACTATAATGGCAAATTAGAAGCAGCCCAAGCCCCAGCCAACCGTTAAAAGCACTGCGTGCAAGAAAATAGCCGCCGAGCGCCTCCCGGGGCCCTTGTGAGTTCTCCCCTTAGTGGTTTTTACAAAGTCGCATAAATCCTATTACCTATGTACTTTATCAGTCTAGTCTTGTTTTATACCCTGCGCGTAAGCGCCAGCTACATCGAGCTGAAAGTCAAAAAATAATTTGTATTTGCAGTAAGCGGTGGTGCGCCGCACAGCGTTACTAACGCTGCTTGGCCCAAACTGTGGGCGTTTTGATGAACTCCACGGTTCACTTTATTTTTTGTAGTTTTCTACTGCAGACTTGATGTTTTTATTAATCGCATCAAGTACCGCAGCAAGCGTTTCACGAATGTTCTCTACCCGCGCAACAGCCTCAGGAGAATATCCATGACTCTCTAAATACTCCACTTGGCTATTACGCCCTGCTGCAATATCCTCGTCACTAAGGAGCTCCTTCTCGAGCTCAGCATAGTAGTTATCGTCAAACTTATCGTGAAATTCCTCGATATAGTATCCGACGTAAGCTTGTCAGCTTGCCACGTAGGAAACGCCCCCTCGAGGGTACGCTTCCCTGTAGGCATCTACTAAAGCCCAGCGCTCTTGAAAACTCATAGTGTGCGGCTCAGTAAGGAGTAGAATTTTAGCAATGCAGCCGGTATCCATATGCTCGGAATGATCGAACATCCCAAACGGAATAGCGGATCAGCCACTTAGCGCAAAAAGAAGTACCGTAATGGCGACAGTTAAGAAAATACGACTAGAAGCCTGCGCTGGAATCGCTAACTCTTTGCCCGCGAGCTTTAACCCGTCGGCAAGCGGTTGCAGCAGTCCAAAGGGGCCGACTACGTTCGGGCCAACGCGCCGTTGAACCGCGGCCATAATTTTACGTTCAGCCAACGTAAAGTAGGCAATCGCAACTAACAAACAAACAACCTTTAAAACGGAGAGCAGAAGGGTGGTCAAAATGTGAAGCAGGAAGGTCGTCATCGTACTAGTCGTGCATATTCAATACATCATTAATGTAAAGTGTAATTAGAATCGTGAAAACGTAGGCTTGTAAGAATGCAATCAGTAGCTCGAGGAATACAATTGCAGTTACAATAACTCAGGGGAATACCGCTAGAAGGACCATGGCAGAACCAGTTGTAATTAGTGCTCACGAGAATCCAATAAGGATTTTCAGTAGCGCGTGACCAGAAAGCATGTTTGCGAAGAGTCGAATACTTAAACTAAACACACGAGCGATGTAAGATACAGCCTCGATAAAAATTAGAAAGGGGGCGATCGCTAGCGGTGCGCCAGCAGGAAGAAATAGGTCCATTACGTTTCAACCATGTTTGACGACAGCCAGGTGGTTAATTGCGAGGAAGTGCGTCAGCGCAAGGAAGAAGGTTACAATGAAGGAGCTGGTGATCGTAAAGGAGTAGGGAACCATACCAACAAGGTTGGCTAGCAGTAGCGTGAAGAACAGGTAGAAAAGGACAGTAAAGTACTGCTGTTTTGCAACGTACAAGTTTTCGCGAACCATAGAGCGGACAAGAAAATATAGAGCGCGAAGCGAGAAATCATAGTTATTGCTAACTTGAATATTGTAGCTAGCAAACCAGATACTCATAATTAGTACATTTAGGGCAAGAAGCAGAGAAAGGTTAGTTAAACCACCACCAACAACGGGCAGCGCAAGAACGTCAAATTGCTCCAGAGGGTCACGTAGAATAACATTTAGTAGTTGAGTCGAATAAGTCATAGAAAAAGAAACAGAATTCATTCTGGATAAAATAGGTAAAGGCGGGTGTGAATTTTGCTGCTTTAGTAGGAAGCGCGCCCTAGACAGACTCCAGTTTAAACCAACGGAAGTATGTGGGCCTGATACGGCTGCTTTTTCGAAGGTCGGACTCGTCGGGGGCGTGTTTGTATATAATGGCACGAGTACCTCGGTGGTATTCCATATTTGTTGGGTAGAAGGCGGTTGACTCTTTGCTGCGACGCTGGTGCTCCTCGCGTGCACGCAACTGGGTTTTGAAGTAGTGCTGGAACCGCGCAACTGTATCTCAGTTGGGGTAGATTATATCAGCAGGTTTTAATTGGTAACTTGGGTTGTAAACCGTAGATCCGTTAACACGAAGAAGACCAAACTCCGCGACAATTCGAGCCCAGTAGATAGTCGGAGCAAAACCCATCTTAAGACACGTAATATCCAAACGATCTGTCAGCCCAGCTGACATGGAGACAAAAGCACTAATTGCCGGCCGTGTACGACCATTTAATTTTTTGAAATGGCGGCGGGCAGCTGCACGATCACGCAAGCTAAAGAGCGAGTAGTGTAATTTTTGATTATACGTGCGTAACTGCCTTCAACGATTATACCTAATATACCTAGGACGGCGAGCAGGATAAAGCATTCTGCGAACACGCTGTAACCACTTGAACTTTTTTTGTTCGTGCGGGTACTGGCGACGGCGGAACTCTCGTAAGCGGGTACTATACGTTGCACGTGTGTACATGAGGTGCTCTAACCAGGGAGTTCTGCGTCGCTCAGACGGATAAAATTGAAATGCAGTGCGAAAGCCCCTTCGAAAGAAAACCTCGTCGGACTCACGCCACTCGAATTTACGAATACGGCGCTGAATTTCTTTTCAAATAACATGTGGTAACCAGAGGTTAGCTGGGTGTTTTAACGGCAATCGGCGGGGCCGGATTGGCGGTAGCTTTTTTGCTTTACGCGCTCAGTACTCCTGTACGCGTGTCTGCTCCTCCTCCGCCTTCTGTTTAACGGACTTTGCTTTTTCCGCTTTGTGCTCACGAAGGACGTCACGGTACTCATAGTTCGCTAGCCGCATAGAGGGAACGGGTTTTCGCCGCGCCTGGCGCGCAATCTCCAGTCGATGTCGCGCGACAATTTTACTGCTGACAGGCCCGCGTTTAAGAATTTTGTCAGTTTTTTTAATTTCTGGATCCTTATCGACAGGTACAACAGGCATAATCCTTTGAAATTTATGTCGTTCACGAGGAGCTTCTTTTCGGGGAATATCGCGACCGAAGGCATCAACCTCAGCTACGTATTCACCTACTTGCTGCGTCTGCGAACGAAGCTCACCACCAAACCGATCGCGACGAAGCGTCATATCCGCGGCAACAATTTCAGAAAGTCAGGGGTCACGTAACCAGCGCGAAGTATCGCGCAACCAGTAACGTCCAATACGGTATTTTTTCATTCAGCGCATAGTCAGCTGATTCCACAAGCGTGGGCGATGAGTTTCAAACGGTGTTTGTCGACGAAATTTCGTGTACAGACCGCAAGCGCGCGCAATATCGTGACGACGAACTATCTGACGGCCGAACTCTGTCGTAAAGTAATGTACGAGACGTCTACGTCGTTTACTCGCGGTACTGCGCGCAAAGAGATTTGCGCGGACGTTGACACCTACCAATCGAAGTCTTTTTGGGAAAACTGTTCATCGGCCTTTAAGCGCCAAATAGAGGCGGGGCTTACGCGCGCTAATTTTCGTGCGATTAGCGTCAAAGTGTTTTTTAGCGGCACGTAACTGATCAAAACTCATGTTAGGAACGATCGCGTTTGAGAGTAAGGCGAGAGGTTTGCGGTGCAGCAGACTTTTTGTACGAGCGCGCGCTGTGCGATAGTGCAGGATTGATCGCGGACTCTCGGGCAAAGCGCTTTGGTTTGAACGTGCAAATAGTGCGTCTTGCGCGCGTCGAAAACGGTACTTATTTCGTGCTGCGGCAAGCGCCGCACGTTTAATAGTCGACGCAAAAGCTTGAGCATGTTGCTGTCGGTTATTTCGAGTTCAACGCAAGCTGCCGCCCCGCGGGTAACGCGCACGGCGGGACATCAACTGCTTGTAGGCAATGAGATCTGTAATTTTACGCTGTTTAGTGGATCGTAGTACTCGCTGCGGGACACGGATGAGGTACTGTCGGCTGCGGGGCGACTTTACACGCGTAAATCGGGTGTCTAGCAAGGTTGCCGTAATAGCTTTCCTTTTTGTGTTAATGTAGCTTGCTCTGCCGCGAGCTTCTAGACGAACAAGCACGCGTCCACGCGCAGCAATTTGAGCCACAGGGGAGAGTGTACGTCACCCCTCCTCTAGAGAAATAAAGCGCTTGTTTCTATGAATTCAGCGAGAAGTAAGCACGAGCCCACGATTGCTGTACGTTGAAAATGACCGCGCGAAAAATGGTGCACGCGCGCCGAATGGCGACAGCCAGGGTGCTTTTTCTGCAACAGGCTCGCGTCGTGTCGTTTGCAGAAGCGTCTCGAAGCGCAGTCGGCGGCGAGAGCAACGGAGCGTTAAGAGCTGGCGGGCTCGCGTCTCATGTCCGATTAGCTGGTGCGTTGTAACCCAGGACCCCATGCCACGCGGGCCAATTCGCAAGCGACGAATTCTGTGTGTTTTAAGTAGAAAATTGCCATAGTCTTCTGGATTTTCTTGATACAGCGCATGTTTCGCTGGAAAGAAAGCACGGAGCCAATCTCCGCGAAAACGCTTCGTGCTCGGCGCTAAAAGAAGGCGCCCTGGCTGGAAACGGTAGCGCAGAGCCGCGCGCTGGGGTTGCAGTGTTTTTTGCGTTTCCGATAAGTCAGATACATCTTCGAAGATGCGTAAGCGTGCGGCTGGAGTTTTATCTCGAAGGAAGAAACGGCTGTCAAACGGGTCAACGTTTAAATAAACGCGAAGGCTTCAATAAATGTTGCGTACCATATGCTGAGCGTTACTGTAGGTTACTTGTTTATTTTCGATTTTCTTGGATAACATAAAGCTCATTAGCTCAGGAATAAATGAAGTTACACTTTCCACGTACTGTGCTGTAAGCTTGTAGCGATCCTCTTTAGCTGCAATTTCTGCTAAAGCATCCTGCTCTTTAGCTGCAGCAGATTTAATAACTCGCGTAACAGGGTCCTGGAACCATAGAGAAGTAACTACTGGGAGTGTTGTGGCAGTGGACACTAATCGCGCGGAAACTGCACCAGCGACTTGCTCGCGGAATTCGTCCAGCGCGGCAGCAAACTTCACCTTTCGAGGAACACGACCGTCGATCTTCAAAGAACGAACGCGTAATGCGTCAAACTCGGATCTGAGTTTTATCTGAAACGTGCGCGGACGTCGACGAAGCGAGCTTTTACGAACAACGGATTCTGCTGTAGGGGCCGTGAGCAAAAAACCTCGCGGGTCGCCTGCAGCTAACGCTGCGTTGTGAGTGCCAAATGTAGATCGGCGCGCGCCAAGGCTGCCGCGCAGCAGACGCGTTAATAAACTGGGTACACCTGTTCGAGAACCCGATCTCCTATGTAATCTCGCAGAAACTAGTCGTGCATATCAGTATTTCTTGCGGGCAAAAGCTGTGTTTCTAATATGTTGATCCCGCTTTTCGGATCAGTGTTTAGTGTTGCGAACCACAGCACGACGACTGGCGCGTCTAGCTCGACGTGCACGGCGCTTTCGCGCAATAGTATCACGATTTTGACGACGCAGCTCATAAGTCTTCCGAGCACGAGTTGGCAGCGTAAAGCCGCGAACGGCTTTGCGTTCACGGTACAGCCTAGTGTCACTTACAGAAATAAGTTCTCCGTAAGATAAGATGGGGGGCAACTGTGCTCGCTGCATAGTCTCAATTCGAGGCCCAACAGCGCTAAGGTGTACTAGCGTTCACATGCTAGGAATAGCTGCTCGATCCCGAATGGAAGCGCGGGAGTAGGGGCCCCTCTTTGCTGCTGCCCTGCGGTTTTTGATAAGGTGTAACGCGCGTGGATGGCCTGCCTTCTCTCTAGGCAAACGGCGTTGTAAAGCAAACCGGCGTAAATCAATAAACGCGCGCTCCTCTCGACGACGACGAAGTGCACGACGAAGGATACCAACACGAATTGCGTACAACGGCTGCTTATAGGGTGCAAGCGACGCTCTTTTCTGTCTTTGTTTTTCGAAAAAGATAGCATGTGTCGGCAAAGATAAGAAGCGGCGCTTTGTGCATGTGGAACCCTTGTATTTTGCAGGCAGGTCGCGTACAGCTCGGTGCTCTAGCAACTCCCGTCAGGGGGCGGATAGGTACGCGGCCGCTGATAGCTGATTGGCAGTGCGGCGGCGGCGAAGTGCACCAAATAGCGGTGTAAATCCTACCAAGTTCTCTTTAAAGTCGCCGGATAGCCCCGGAACGACGCGAATAAAGCGCAAGTTCGAAACGCGGCGAAAACGGGGGGGGCTGATCTTTTTGGAAAACGCGTGCAGCAGCGAGTCGTACGATTTTCTACGGCGTCCAGAGGCGGGGAAACGCAGACGTCGGCGTCCAAAAATGGTTGCCACGTTGTCTGTATATCTGCTTCGTGAGGTGGGTATGTAGCCAATTTGAGAACGCTTAGACGCGCCCTCAACACCACTTAATCAGCGTTTGTATACACGGCTCTGTTCGCGAGATAGGAAATTGTTAGCTGCGAAGGTAGCGCCAACTGCGGGCAGCTCACGCAGTTTTACATATTGTACCGCTTTTCGATTAACTCTCGCTACAAACGCGCCGGAGCGCAATGCAAAGTGCTGATTCTCAGCGGACAAGTTGGCCGCAGTTTTGTAAGGACTTAACGCTTTTTGAAGCAATCCAATAAAAAATAGTTGCGCGGCAGCAGCTGTGGCACCGGAAAATACGGGCGTAATCTGCTGCCGCTTAATGATTCAACCTCGGAGCTTAGCTAAAATTTGTGTTCTAGCAGCCGTATATGCCGCAGAAGAACCTAACTTATCTCGTAATACCTGTCACGTGATTGCTGGCGCCGTAGCGATTGCTTCTCGCATATACGTAGCGCCGGTACCGTCTAGGGTTGCCTTATCTAACCCACCTCAACGTTTACTCTTTCATGCGCCGCGTGCAGATACAAAACGATGTACGTTGCGGATTTCTCGGGCGGAACGCGAAACAGTAACGAGGCTTTTACTGGGCGCAGTACGGCCAGTTTTACCAGTCAGAGTAACAAAAGTCCACCGCTGTAGCAACTTTGGTGCGACACCTCTACGTGGGCGAGGGTAGCGGAAGTTACGTCAAGGAATTGTTCGGGGAGGAAATTTAGAATGAAGGGAAATGCCAGGGAGATCGCGCACAATGCGCGTAAAGTCACCCAGACGCGGGGCTCGTGCTTTAGAGAACGCTAATTTTCGATATCGCGTTGCATTCAAGTCACGCCTACTATACGGATGGGCGAAGGGTACAGGCTGTTTGTTAGGGCGCCACCAGCGGCTGTGCTCTGAGTGCATACGATGTACACGACGGAATCGTACATAGCCCGCGCTAGCTGCAGAACCGTAGAAGTACTGAAGCTTGACTGGCGTATAATCAGTATAACGAATTTGAGGAACACCGCGCTCGAGGCGTTTTGCATTTGCTAGGCGGCGCTCACGCTTCGCCTTAAAGCCAAGCCAGCGTCGCGCCAAGGGAACGCCGTTGACTCGCGGATAGTGCTGGCGACGATTTCGGGTTGATAGCTGGGGCGACCAGGCGGAGGAAGTTCGCTCTGCCGCCAGCATCGCCCGTACACTGCGCGCCTGTCATAGTCCGCGCACTTTGTGTGGTGTTACGTACTTCACGGGCGCAAGATGGCGCACTTCGCTTACACGGGATAAGGCTGGAGTATTTCAGCGGAGAGTGCGTCGAATAACACCTAACGCAGTCTTGTCAAGTTGCGCGCGTCGAGCCCTTTTGCGACGCGCGCGAGGTAGAAAACGTAGTATTGTGCGGGCGGGGGGCGTACGGTAGTGTTGACCGGCAAAAGTGCTTCTGCGTATTGTTAAATTAACGTTAGTCTTTTGTTGCGCTAAGGTTGTAACAACACTAGAGCCAAAGTTAGCTACGTCGGGGGCGCTACTTACTGCTCGCGTAAGGCGTAGGTGCGCCCTTTTACGTAAGATTTTGAAAACGCGCTTGCTTTTCGCGTATCGACGACGACGTATACGATTTAGTGCTCTGATATTTACACGAGAATGTGGGCGTCTTCAAAATATAGGCAGAAGGTCCGCGCGCGGCTCGTAAGCTGCGAGGCTTGTTGCTGTAGTAACAAACCCGACGGCGTGTGTTGCTGTCGCGCGGCTGTAAGCATTTATGGGGGGTAACAAGGAGCGCGACTGGCCAAGCAGGCTACGCGCCGGCTGTAGTGAATTACGTACAAACGTAACAACACCTGCTTTGCGCCTACGCCCTCGAGTAACTCGTGTTTGCGGCAATCGCATCTTAGGTCGGTTGTGATAAAATTGAATTTCGCGGTAGTGGCGTTCTTGACGGCTTAGAGCTGCCTCAGCGTCTAAATACGTAGCAGTGTACTTCGGTCCCCTTAAATTTCCTAGAGCCTTACTTAAGAATCCAAATATCTGGGTACGCGGCTTAAACCCTTTTTTGTCAGAAGCGGTACGAGGGAGAGCTACGCGCGCTACATCGGTGCCATTAGGGGGCGTCCGACGTAGCGTGTTCTGCAACGGAAACTTTGGTACAACGCAAAGAGCATCAATACGAGTACTAAGAATGCGTCGCGCGGTAGAGCTCCCCCTACGCTGAAGTAGGTACTTAGCGACGGTCTGCGGAGCTAAAGGCTGTGCGCGCGAAATTCCTATCGGGCGCAGAACACCGATGCGGAGCTGCTTTTGCAGCAGCAGCTTGTACATTGCTCTTGCACTGTGTCAACGACGGTACCCTGAACGAATAAGGAGCTTTTGCGATAGATTGCGTGTAGTCATGGAGAAGCCTGCACTGAGTAAAAGAGGAAGCATGGCAGGCTGTCGTGCGGTTTTAATCGGCAAAACACGATATGCGCGGCCGCTAAGTGATACAGGACGGGGGTTTGCTCGAGCGTCTAGTCGGCGATTTACGCGAAATAGATTTTTAACAACAATGCCAGAAAGTGCTTTTTGGCGCTTTACTAACTGCCGTAGCGTAGTGCGTAAAGCGGCTGCGTGGGGGCCGCCGAGTGCAGAATTAAGGGGGGTCGTATTCGCTAAATCGCGTCTGCGACGCAAGCCTAGCTGCCTCAAAACTGTCCCGACGACATTTGTACTCCGCAGAACTGCAGTGGTGAGATCAAAATGACGGCGAGTGCGCCTTAAAGCGAGCTTGTCGCGGCGTTCTAAGCGTCAGCGCTTTCGACCAAAGAGGCCAGCAAATATGCGACGACTGCGGCGTCTGCGCCTCTTTAGAGCCCGGCCCCACCATCGGCGCCTAATGGTACTAACAATAACACCACGCCCGCTGTTTCGACCACGCCTAAAGCGCACAGATTGCAGGCGAAAAGTATGTTTACGGGCAGTACTGTCTCTGGGTAGAGTACCAAAATTGTATTTTAAACGAAATCTTTTAATGCGAATTTTGTGCTTTCGAAGAAAACGCGATAGAGCTTTCTTTTTAGCAAGTTTGCGAAATCGGCGTCAAGGTAAGCGTTGGCGCAGGCGACGTCTGCCTCTGAAGCTTTGTAACATGAGGGCCTTTCTAAAGGTAAGAACACTCGCTACCCTGCGGATGCGGGCGTAGGTAAGATATCGGCCACGTACAGAAGTTGCGCTCTGTTGTGCCCGCTGGGGCGCAGGGAAACCTTGCGCTGAGCGTGGTGCATATGTACTATTAGCAAGCAGCTTGAGGCGGTACTTTTGCCCTACTACATATAGTGAATGCTGCGAGTTGTGTTGATTTGCGAGAATATAAGCTTTTGAGAGCTTTTTCAAGACCGGACTTGCAGACCGTACACGGGCAGGGGAATGACGTAAAGCAATAGCAACTCGACGCACAAGGACAGCGCCTGAAGGACCAACGAAACGTAAGGATTGTCGTGATAACGTATTGTTATTACTTTTTACAGTTCTGCGCCTTATTAGGTGTAAGGCGTGCCGTTGGGCGCGGCGAAGTCGGTCAAGACTTGTGGGAAGTGGACGAAATTTTTTGAACCCTCTACGGGTGGGGAAGGGTTTTGACGGGTGTAATCGCTTTTGCTTTCATTTGAACTTTGGTTTTAGTCTTTGGTTGAACTTTTGCATGAGCTTTGTTTAAAAAATTTAGTGCCGTGTCTAAGTTAGCATCAAGCGCGAACTCAAAATCGAAGGCTTTCAATTGGCGACGTCAAGCGCGAGGCTTTCTTCTGCGACGGCTGCGCTGTGCGCGACGCAATTGACGTTTTAATGTATCAAGTTGATAGTACAAGCACTTAAATCACTGGACCGCTCGGTACGCTTTACGGGCAAAGCGTCGCGTGTATGTGTGCATTGCTTTTTTAAAAACGACACGTTGCACATCACACTTGCCGTGCGGTAAAGCTTGAACAGGCGGACAAATTGTAACAATAGATAATTCTTGCTGAAGCTCGTGCGCGAAACAGCCTCGCGGTGATTTAGATCTGGAGAGCCAGGAGGCGTTTCAGAGAGGGCGTGTACTTTTACACAAAAGAGTACTGTCTATGCGATCACCAATGAGCGCCGTACTCAGCGTTACACACCTATTGACTGGTGAGTGAAGGCGAACAACGCGTGGGAGCGTTTGCGCTCTAATACTTCCGTATCTTTGGCGGCGACCGCGCACTTTACGGCCATGTAAACGACGTAGACTCTTCTGCAAGATAGCCTTAGTGCTAAATAGGGGCTGAAGAGCTCCCTGAAAGGCGTAAGTTGCTCCGCATACAAGTTGGCGTTGGGCGCGCAGACGGCGATTGATAAGGTGGCTCAGGCTTCTATGCCGCGCGAACAGCACAGTACGAGCACGACGGGAAACGTTGCGAAAACCGTATCATTGTGACCGGTGCGTTTGGCGCGGACGCGTAATTAGCGGTCGGCGTGATAGATTATAAACTGCGCCACCGAGCTCTGCAGTGGTAAAGATCTGCTTTTTTCGCGCGAAAGGAGCAAAATCGCGGTCTCTGTAAAAATAACTCCACGCACCGCGACGAAGGAGTCTAGGTTGCTGACTAAACAGCCGGCGCACAGCGCGCGCGTATCGTGAGAAAAAGCGGCGCGGTAAACGACGCCAGCGTGCTCAAGAGCGACCGCGAGATCGCAACATAGCCCCCATTCTGCGACGTTCGCGATGCATTTTGCGACGTTCGCGAAGATTTAAATAATGCGTCTTACCCCATTTGAAAGAGAGGCGTGCGCGACGACCCAAACGTCGAGAAAGACGGTAATGCTTGATTTTTTGGCGAGAACGTAATCGTAACATTTTCCGAGATACCTTGTACCTTCTGATACGAGCGCGGATGGCCGCACGTAGAAACAGTAATCGCTGATCTGAACTGCTGCCCACAGAGGGGGGGCGTCGCTTAAACCGCCGAGAGGGTACACTAAGGCGATGAGTCTTTTTTGTTACAAGGCGTATTCAGTTGT
>Ga0265798_10005684_pt1 | contig 16617 bp, 9 predicted proteins | sample P3T30metagenome_FD_192430 | JGI IMG/M metagenome (GOLD analysis project Ga0265798, IMG submission 192430) | Plant litter microbial communities from East Loma Ridge, Irvine, California - P3 T30 | ecosystem: Environmental > Terrestrial > Plant litter > Unclassified | place: USA: California... | reverse complement strand
GCCCGCGGCGGCGCTCATCGTTGGCGGCGGGGCGGTCGCCTTCATACCCGGCCTACCCGCGGTCGCGATCGACCCCGAGCTGGTGCTCGTTCTGTTCCTGCCGCCGCTGCTGATGGACGGCGCTTGGTTCACCGCGATCGCGCCATTCCGCCGCCATATGGTCGGCATCCTGTCACTGGCGATCGGCGCAGTGTTCTTCACCACTGCGGTCGTAGCGGTGGTCACCAAAATGCTGCTACCGGCGCTGCCCTGGGCAGCCTGCGTCGCGCTCGGCGCTATCCTGTCGCCACCCGATGCGGTTTCAGCGCGCGCTGTGCTTCAACAGGTGCGCTTGCCGCGCCGCCTTTCGACCTTGCTGGAGGGCGAGAGCCTACTCAACGATGCCGCCGGGCTGGTGCTCTTCCGCTTCGCGGTGGCCGCGGTGCTCACCGGGACGTTCAGTCTTGGTGCGGCAACCGGCACCTTCTTCCTGCTCGTGGTCGGCGGCATTGCGGTCGGCGCAGGCATCGGAGCGCTCTGGGTGCTATTGCTGCGCCGGCTCGGCGACGACACGCTGATGATCGCCGTGACGATGCTGGTGTGCTGGAGCGCCTACATCGCTGGCGAACTGCTCCATGTGTCTGGGGTGATCGCCGTCGTGACCGCCGGCCTGACCTGTGGCTGGTTCCAGCATGTCGTGTTCAGCGCCAGCGTGAGGATACGTGCGCTCGCCTTCTGGCAGGTGCTCGTCTTCCTTCTCGAGGCGGCGGTGTTTACGCTGATTGGGCTCTCGCTGCGCGGCATCCTGGACCGTATAGGTGATCCCACGCGCATCATCGACACGATGGCGACGCCAGTCTTGGCCATTGTCGCAGCGGTGATCGTCGCCCGCTTCCTGTGGATCTTCGCAGCCGACGCGGTCGTGGCACTCCTGCGCCGCATGGGTTGGACTGTGGCGCGCCCGTTGGGTGGACGCGCTGCGCTCGTCATGAGCTGGGCGGGTATGCGCGGCGTGGTGACGCTGGCTGTCGCCTTGTCGTTGCCGGAGGCGATGCCGGAGCGCGACCTGATGCTGGTCACGGCCTTCTCCGTGATCTTGGTTACGGTATTGGTCCAGGGCACCTCGCTGGGCTGGGTCATCGATCGCGCGGGTCCGAAGGAAGACCGGACGGCGCTGCCGCCGCTCGACCTTCAGGCCGCCGAGCGCGCTATGTTCCGGGCGCAACTCTCGGCGGTCGAACGCGAAGCCCACGACGCTGGCGGAGAGGTCATCCATCCTCAGCTTCTCCGTCGCTATCGCACGCGCGCCACCGCGGGCGAGGCGTTCGATGGCACCGCGGAAGAGCGCAACCAAGCAATCGCGAGTCATTTCGACGTCATCATCGCGGCGGTGGAAGCGGGCCGGGCCGAGCTGGTCCGGCTGCATCGCGCCGGCCAGATCGACGACGAGACGCTCCACGATCTCGAGCACGACCTCGACCTGGAGGAGTTGGGAGCCGTCGCCGCCAAGGGTTGAGGCGACGCACGAAAGGCCGACATGATGGGCGGGTCATTCCGAACCAAGATGTCCGGGGGTGTCCGTGATTAGACGCTCCCGATCCCCTTCGTTTTGTGCCGTGGACCCAATTGCAAACGTTCAGCGCTGCCGGGGCACATCCCAATTTTGGCCATCTGTTCAGGTTCGCTAAAGGGCCTTGTCGGGGTCAAGCATGGTTGTAGGCCACGGCAAACGCTGCCGCAGCGAGTTAGCCGCGGCGGCGTTTACGCGATCGATTGTTAGCGGGGCGTCTGTGGCGAGCTGGCCGACGTACCCTGCTGGCTGCCCGCTCCCGAACGGACCGAACGGTGCTTCCCTTGCGAACTGGTGGCACGGTGGCCAGATCACCGAGAAGCTGGCCAAGGCAGGTCGCGACGTTGATCCTGATACGGGCGCTGACTGATGACGATGGATGCGGCTCGGGTACTCCTTTCTCGACTTTTCCGCTCCACGTCCTCTCGATCGAAGGACGCTGACATTAGCGACCGCGACACAGGCCGAGGTTCTGGGGACGTGTCGCCACAATGGGGCGCGCACTCCAAGCGCGTAGATCCTGGGCAGGATCAGAACGGCGCTAACAAGTTGGCTGTCCAAGCCAGCGGTGATGCCATCAACAAGGGCGCGCCGGACGGTGTGTCCGCGTCGCCCAGTGGATCAGAGGGCGCCAACATCCAGGGGCGATCAGCTGGGGCGAGAGTGGCGGCGGAGTTTACCCCAATCCCAAGTCTGGCAAGGCGGGGACGAACAGCGGCTTTTTGGGGCATGGTGGGCAGACCGACATCGGGTACCATGGTGGCGAGCAGGCCGGAGATAACGGCGGTACAACGGCAAATGCTACGACACGCGGCAAGGATGATTATGCGGGATCCGAACGCTCCCGATGAGCCACCCCTAACGCGGCCAAGCTGTTAGCGCACGAGAGCTAACGCCGACTCTCGAACGCCCCAAGCCAATCAAGCAGGATCTCCTGAAGCAACATGCGGGAGTTCGAATAGCTGTGATCGTCGGCAATATGCGTTCGTCGCAACAGGGCGCCGCCGCGCTCTTCGATTGCGCCGGCAAGCGCATCGCTGCCTGGGGCGAAGCCATCGTCAGAGCTGATCAGGAGGACAGGCCGGGTCTCCAGCGCCGCAGCGTAGGAGCTGAGCGCCCAGTCGCTCGCGCGATCCCGCGCCTCTCGCGCAAGCGATCCCGGCGAGGTGCCGGCGAGAATATGCAGTCCAGCGCCGACCCCGACGTTCGCGTCGATCGCGCCGATGTCGCGGCTGCTCCCCTGTCCGAACGCCTCGCCTAGATCAACGCCAGACAGAAGCGCGGTGCCGAGCACTTCCGGATGAGCAGCCGCGACGTTTGCCGCGACGAAGCCGCCCATGCTGTGGCCCACCAGAACAACCCGGGTCGGATCGATGCGAAGGTCGCCATCACATCCTTTCTGCTGAAGCCACTCGAGCGCCGCTCTTGCATCGTCGAGGCAATGCGCGAAGCTGAAGGTACCGGGACCGCCCCAGGACCCACGATAGTGGAACGTCAGAACATTCCAGCCCAAACGGCGCATTGCCTGTGCGCAGTCGATGTTTTGCTCATTGCCTGGGAGCCCATGCAGCAGCACGACGCAGGGGTGCGGCCCGGCGCCTGCCGCTACGTAAAAAACAGCGTTCAGATTCACGCCGCTGCTAGGTATCGCCTGGGCCAGGGTCTCCGCTGGCTGATGCCAGTCGCGCGGCGGATCACAGGCGAGTACAATATGAGGGTAGGGCAAGGGATTGGACCCTCTCTGAGAAGTGGCGGGGGCATGCGGTACGCGGTCTAACCCCTCCCCGCCTTTCTCGGCTCAGAACGTGAACCGTAGACCGGCCTCAAGGCTGTGCGACCGGAGGCCTCGCACTTGAACGTCCCCGATCAAGGGAGCCTCAAAGCTGGCGCTTGGCGTCGCGAAGTACCGGTAGCCGAAGGATGCTGTGACGTGGTCCGTCACGGGTCCGCTCAATCCCGCCATCGCCTGATATGCAAAGACCGTCTTGCTACCGGAGAAGGTGCCGAGACCGGGTAGTGAGCCACTGCCACCAAGGCTGCCAGCTCCCACCTCGCGCGCTCGGAAGCGCGAGACACCGACACCACCTCCGAGGTACGGCCTCACAGTGCCAAGCCCAATTGCCGGCTCCAAGTACAGGTTGCCCATGCCACTGAGCGCGGAGACGCTGCCGGTGCTGGGAACACGGATCCCAAGTGCACTGGCGCTATCCACCGAAGCGCGGCGGTAGCTTCCTTCAAGCTCAGCACGGAAAGGACCGACGTGCCCACCGACGGCACCAAGCGCCATGTAGCCATCGTCGAGCTCAGCCGACACGCCGGCATCGGTGCGAAGGCGCTGACTAAGCACTAGTCCGCCGGAGACTGCCACGTAAAGGCCTCTATCGCCGGGCGCCGAGCTCGCGGACGCAGCGTCCTCGTCGGATCGGCTTGCGCTATCTTGGGCAGAAGCTGGGGAGGCAATGATTAAAAGTGCAGCAGCTGCCAGGGCGTGAGACCAAATTGTCATGATCAGCTTCCTCGGCAGGTTAGCAGTTGAGGCTTGCTGAGACGGTTCAACTGCGCAATTAGTTCGTGCTAGAACCAACGACGTCACCAGCTTTTCCGGCCGGTCCAGAAATATTTGGCTGAGATAGGTTGTTAACCAACGCAGAAGCCAGCGTGATACCTTCGCCATCTACCTGTCCGACCAGCCGGCACCTAACTTGCGGCGACTTGCCCGGATGGGCAAAGCGGACTGCCGGTACGGGTGCCGGTTGGGTCCGCTGCAGTCGGCGCGCGCGGGCTGATCGGCGAGCCCTTCGCCCCGCTTACGCTTTCGAAAAGGTCGAAGCATTGCTCGATCCGACCAAGCCCAGGGAGATCTGACACCGTTTCCACCGCCGAAATGTAGCAATCAGGCGAGACATCCTCCGCCTCGGTCACGATCCCGATCGCTGTCGAGCAGCGATCACCGCCTTGATCAGCATCACGCGTGCATCGTTTTCCCGCGCCAGGCGCAGCATCAAGCGCTGGTTATCGCCATCCCCCGACCGCGCGGCGATATCGCGACAGCGGGCCGCTTCCTCTCGGAAGGGAGCCGCAGGTGCTGTCAGTCTAATGCGAACTCGTCTCTGCACGATGCACCCGGACCTTCGTGGGTGGCGGGTCAGCTGGCGAGAGCCTGCCACTCGGCTAGCGCCGCGGAGCGGCGCTGCTTGTAGGCCTGCCTGTCGACGAGATGGCGTTCGCGGTTGAAGTGGTTGTGGACGTTGGCGTGAACCGAGGCGAACTTCTGTAAGGTTCGCATCTGGCGGAAGCGGAGCATCGCCCGCTCTCGTCGCCTGAACGGCAAATGCGAGTTCTCCACCCGGTTATTGGCCCAGCGACCCACCTCCTGCTTCTCGCGGCTGCCAAGCTCGGTCAGTGCAGCGTCGTAGGAGCGCAGACCGTCGGTGGTGATCGCCTCAGGCGAGCCGTGGCGCTTAAGCGCCCTCTTCATAAAGGCGAGTGCAGCCTTCTTGTCTCGGGTTTTGGTGACGTAGCTTTCCAGCACCTCACCCTCGTGATCCACCGCTCGCCATAGGTAGACCATCTCGCCATTCAGCTTCACGTACATTTCGTCCAGGTGCCAGCGCCAATGACGAAAGCCGCGCATGCGGCTCACCCGCTGGCGCCGCACCTCGCCCGCGAATAGCGGACCGAACCTGTTCCACCACAGCCTCACCGTCTCATGGCAGATGTCGATCCCGCGCTCGAACAGCAGATCCTCTACGTTCCACAGCGACAGAGCACCACCAACCGGATTACCTCCGGCGACGAGTTGAAGTAGCGGAACGGACTGGCTGGCTCGCGCGAGCGGGACATGCCACCCTCCTAGCCCGGCCAGCTCCGCAGGTGCAGCAGCTTTGACACAGCCCGCCATCCTCCTTCAACCCAGCGGCATCTAAAACGAGGCACGAGTCTACGATCGCGACTTAACTCGCAGAGCGTCTGCAATGGCCGCACGACGAAGGCTCTTGTTACCAGGCCGCCTCACTGTGAAAGTAGCGAGACAGCGCGAGAAAATGGGTTCGAGCTCCCTCTCTGCGGCCATCGCCTCCTGAGAGGCCGGCCTTGCTGCGACATAAGCGGAGCTGGCGCGTGGCTCTTCGTTGGCCACGCACCTGCCGATTTTTGCCCACTCCAAAATTTCGGCCACAGCTCTCCGCTTTGATGCGTCGTCGACGGGAGATGAGCGATAGGGAGGAATGTAGGAGGTTGGGCCGAGATCGAGCGGTCCGCCTCTTGCGGCGCCCGCTGACGTCGAAGCACCCCCTCTTACTTGCGAAAACGCGTCATAGGTGGTCAGCATCAAGCAGGCCATGGACATCAAAAGCAAGCGAGGTGTCATACTGCTGAGCTTTCCACACGATCGAGCCGCGGCAATCATAGACGCTTTCGCCTGCGACATCATCCCTTCTCGGCTCCACAACGGATCGAACCAAGGGAATGGTGCCGCTCCCAGCATGCGCTGCCTATCGGCTTCGCCTGCCGGCCCTTACGGTTCGGCGCTGGCTATCGAGCCAGTCGTAGCTTATGCTGATTTGAGAAGCTGGCGACGTACGGAGGATCGATGTGACTTCTCGCTTTGCGTGTGGCCGGCCGCTTCTATTCGCACGTCTTGGGCAGCGACTGCCGAGGTGTGCCGACGCATTTATCGTTGCGACATTCTTGCTAAGTTCTAAACCAGCCCCCGCCCAGTATAATCCTCGACACGAGCAGAGGAGTATCGAAAATAGAACAGCGCCGTCAGATCGACGCCGATCTTCGTGTCGCACATTCGTTCGAGGCGAGAAGGTGGCCGAAGCGGAGTTAAAAAGGTGGCGGTCTGATCCAAATTGCGTCACCCAGGTGCGCGCTTACGACAAACGCCATTCAGATAGGTAAAATATCGGGATTACCTGCCTGTCCGCTTTTCCTTCAAATGAGTGGTGAGCAGCCGCTGCGAGAGATTGCTACGGCACTTCACTAAGGCTTTTTGTCTCTTGACGCCTTTGCCGGACGATGCTCAGCTCCAGAATGAGAAACCCTAATCCTGTGGCGGCGCGCGCGCAGCACAGCGGCCTGCCTCGACCGCTCATAGGCGTATCTCCGCTCCTCCAGATGTACGGAACGTTCCAGCTTCCGGTAGGCGGCTTCCGTCCTGCCCGTGGCTCGGTTTACGTCCGCGCGAAGGCGATAAGCCTGGGGCTCAAGGGCGGATGAGAGCGATGAGGCGATGCGATCGACCTCCTCAAATTCTAACCCGTTCATAGCGGCGCGGGTCAGCAGCTCGACGCGAAGCGGCAGGTCGACGGACGAGGCGGCTTCGGTCACCTGCCGGACGGTGCTCCTCACCTTCGCAGGCTGGGAGAGCGGGTCGTACGCCTCCGCCCGTGCGGCCATGCGCCAGCCCTAGGCGAGATCGCCGTCCGATCGCAGCGGATCGCCTCTTGTCGAGAAAAGCAGCGCGGGTGGATCGCGCGCCGCGTCATCCGCCATCGCCTGCAGACCAGGCGTCGGCGCGCGCATGCATGCGGCCCGCGCGTCTCCGAGCCCGACGACGCAGGTCAGAGGAAGAAGCACGCCAGCCGCGGACCGCCGCCAGAACGCCGTGACCCTCAACAAGACGAAGACTCGCCCGCATTCGCCGATCCTCGAGCGTAGCCGGCCCATCTAGCCGGAACCAACTAAGGGTTGGTGAGATCTCCAGCACCCTAACCATCGCGGCTGCTGGCTCGACAGATCAAGGCGGCCGCCCTGCTCCGCACGCGCCTCAACAAGGCGAGGCTCCCCCGGCCTGCCCAATCTTACGCCGCGCATAGAGCTACTCGCCCGCCGGAAGCCCCCGGATCGATGATGACCTCTAGCTTGGCTTGTTACACTGTGTTGCGAGATTGTCACGGGTTTGTAAAAAACGGGTTAGGTCGTTCTGACGGAGTTTACGGCTACGGCCTTGAAGGTCACCATCGCTGACAAAGCGTCCGAGGGGCGCGAAGATCAGGGAGTTACCGATCCATGTTTCGACTTCTCGCGGCCACTGCGCTTGCTGGCACGATGAGCATGCTGCCTGTCAGCGCGACGGCGCAGAATACGGGCTCACCGCCGCCGACCGACCAGACAGGCGACGTGCAGAACCAGAGCTCGCCGATCGGAGGCGACGACACCTCAGCAGTCGACACCAGCCCAGGCGGCGGCGTGGCGGACGTAGTTGTAACGGGCTCGCGCATCAGGCGGCCGAACCTTGAGTCGACGGTTCCGATCGCCAGCATACGCACCCAGGACATCTACAGCCGCGGCGACCCGAACGTCGGTGAAGCGCTTAACGATCTACCGCAGCTGCGCAGCACCTACTCGCAGCAGAACCCAGGCTTGGGCATCGGAGTCGCCGGACTTAACCTGCTCGATCTTCGCGGCCTGGGCGTTCAGCGCACCCTCGTCATGGTCAATGGCCGTCGTCACGTTCCCTCTGACATCCAGAACACGGCGGCCGCCGTTGATATTAACACTATTCCGACAGACTTGATCGAGCGGATCGATATCGTCACTGGCGGAAACTCCGCCGTGTACGGCTCGGACGCAATCGCGGGCGTAGTCAACTTCGTACTTAAGAGTAACTTTGAAGGCCTACAGCTTCGCGCAGGCGCCGCTGTTCCAGAATATGGCGCCGGCAGCAACCAGTACATCAGCGGTATTGCGGGAAAGAACTTTGCAGATGATCGCGGCAACATCACGCTAGCTCTCGAGTACTCAAATCAAGATCGTTTGTTTGCGTCGAATGTGCCTTTCCTCCGTCAGCGGAACGGCTTCTTCACGAACGACAATGACGGTGCTGGCCTGACCAACGGCAGCGACGGCATACCTGATACCGTCTTCGGCCGCGACCTACGCTCGACGACGATCGCTCGCTACGGTCTCGTGCCCGTAGTTCAGTCGCGCAATACCGCGGCACCATGCGGCGTAGGCATTGCTAACGGCAGCGGCACACGTACCAACTATAACTGCAACTACATCTTCGACTCTTTCGGCAACCTCGCGCTGCAGACCGGCAATCGCGTCAGCACCGGGCCAACGGGTACCGCCATCGGCGGCAATGGCGACACCGGCCGCGAAGATCGCCAGTTCTCGGTTCTTCCGCAGAACCAGCGTTTCACCGCCAACATCTTGGCGCACTTCAAGGCGAGCGAGGCAGCCGACTTCTTCGTGGAGGCGAAGTACGCGCGTGCGCACACAATCGGGTCCAACTCGGGTCCGGCGTTCAATCAGGGTTTTAACCAGACCTACTCCGACTATCGTGCCAACTACCGTCTCGACAACCCGTTCCTGAGCGCGCAGGCGCGCAGCTTGCTGACCAACGCGATCCTTGCGTCCGGCAGCAACACCAGCCTGACCGGTGGCGGTGGCGCGCTCTCCGCAGACGATCGCGCGGCGATCGCCGACGGCAGCTATCGCTTCGTGACCGCCCGCAACTTCACGGACCTGGGCATTCGCGACGAGGATACCACACGCGAGGTGTATCGCCTGGTGCTCGGCGTGCGCGGTGACGTCACCGATCACGTCAATTATGAGGTCTCGGGCAACTACGGCCGCGCCGACCAGCGTATCCGAATCCTAGGAAACGTGAATCTTCAGCGGCTATTGCTGGCGCAGGATGCCGGCATCGACCCGAACAATCCAGGCGCCGGTATCCAGTGCCGCTCCAAGTTCGATCCCACCGCGCGCGACCTCGTCGCCGACCTCGAAGGCAACTCGGTCGCGGCCGACCGTCTGGCCGGGGACATCGCCGCCTGCGTTCCATATAATGCGTTCGGCGGCCTCGATAACAGCGCAGCTCGCAACTACATCGTTAACAATGATGGCAGCCGTGGTCGGCTGGAGCAGTACAATGCTACGGCGTTCGTGAACGTCGACTCGGGCGGCTTCTTGAACCTGCCGGGCGGCGCGGTCGCTGTGGTGCTCGGCGGCGAGTATCGTAAGGAAAAGGCAAGCTTTGTCGCCGATGCGGATGTTCGCGACGGCCTTACCTTCCTCAACTCGCTGCAGACGTTCACGCCTCCCAGCCTTGAGGTAGTAGAGGGCTTTGGCGAGCTCAACGTCCCTATCCTGAAGGACATGCCGTTCTTCGAAAGCCTGACCGTCAGCGGCGCTGCGCGCTACTCGCACTATAATCGCGCTTATGGCTCGACCGGTGGCGTGTGGGCTTGGAACTTCGGCGGCGAGTGGGCGCCGATCCGCGACCTCCGCTTCCGTGCAAATTACGGCAAGGCGGTGCGCGCGCCCAACTACACCGACACGGCGACGCCGGCGAACCAGGACTTCGCCAGCTTCCTCGACCCGTGCAACGCTGGCCGGATCGGCGCCGGCACGGCGCAGCGAGTTACGAACTGCCAAGCGGCGCTGGGTGGCGCGATCAACAACGACGACTTCCAGAACCTGACCAACCTGACCTACTCGCTGGAGCTGGTGAACGGGCCCAATCCGGGCCTACGCGCCGAGACGTCTAAGTCGCTGACGATCGGTGCGGTGGTAACGCCGCGCTTCCTTCCGGGCTTCGACCTCACGGTCGACTATTGGGACATCGATGTCAGCAACGTGATCACGGCGGCGACCGCGCAGCAGATCGTCGACCTTTGCTATGACCGTGGGCAGTTCTGCGACCTTTTCCAGCGCTATACCGGAGCGGGGACCGGGCCGAACGGCGAGGTGCCTGGGCAGATCCTCCAGGGCTCGCTACTGCAGTCGAGCTTGAACTTCGCCTCGCTCAAGCGGCGCGGCATCGACGTTCAGGCGAACTACAATCATCGAATCGGCGAGAATGCTAGCCTGAACGTCCGCTCCTTCTATACGCACTCATTGAAGAACAGCGACTACACCAACCCGACGGATCCAAACTTCGAAACTCGTGAGCTGCAGCAGCTGGGCGACCCGAAGGACGAGTTCACCTTCAACGCCGATCTCACGCTTGATAAGTTCACGATCGGCTACGGTGCTCACTACATCGGCCCGATGTATACGACGGCCTATGCCAACATCTTCGCCATCAACGGCCAGCCGCCTCAGAATGAGGACGTTCGCGATCGGTTGACCTATCCGAGCGTTATCTACCAGAACGTGCGCTTCTCGCTTCAGGTTGGCGCCACCTCAGAAACGCGCAAGGGCATCGAGTGGTTTGTCGGCGTCGATAACGTCGGCAACGTCAAGCCGCCGCTAGGCGAAACCGGCACTACCGAACAGAGTGCTATCTATGACGTGCTAGGCCGCACATATTACACCGGCGTGCGTGCAACGTTCTAAAGCAGCCTGCTTGGCCGGCGGGAGCAAAACCGCCGGCCAGGCCAAGCGCCTTGATACAGTAACGTAGGTTGCTTACCGCAAATTACTCGATTGATGTAAGTTCGTGCTTAGCCTGAATTCAGTGCGAGACACATCGCGGGGGCGTCCAAACTATGGGCATGATTTACGGCTACATTGGACCGACGCTAAGCGGCCGAACCCTCGACCTGGAGATCATATCTCTTGAGCGAGCCGGAGCCACAGTGATTTATCTCGAAGGCCAGATCGACAGCGACAAGAACAAGGCGCTTAAAGAGCTCATCGCGGATTGCAACGTTGATGACGTCGTGCTGGTGATGCATCTTAGTAGGTTTGGCGATTCTGTCGCCTTTATTGTGCAGGTTGTTAGGGCGGTTCTTCGTTCAGGCGCGCATGTTCGATCACTTGGAGATGATCTTGACACTCGAAGCGACTTAGGATTCGGCATTGCGATAGCGTTTGCGGCACTCGATGAGAATCGACGCCAGATGAGCGGCCCTGACGAGCTTGGCTCCGGAGAAATCTCTGAAGCGTCGCAACGCAGCGTTGGTAGACCCTCTGTGTCAGCGACAAAGTTGCACTATGCTCTAAATCTTGTCGCCCGAGGCAGGTCGTTTGTCGAAGTCGCTGATCGAATTGGGTGTTCCGTTGCTACCATTTACAGGTTTCAAGCAGCCTCTCAGCAAGGGCGGAGGCGCTTGAAAGAGGCGCCTCGCTGATCCTTAGAGATCAATAAGGAGGAAGGCGGCCTGGACCCAACATCGGCCACTCAGGGCCACCTGCCGCCTAACCAACTCCGGACGTTCGTTCATACCCGCTCAATGCTCACAGCAGCGCAAATCAAAAGCGAAGATCGCAACATCGCTGCCGCTCTTTACCCGCTCTCCAATGGTTCACCCCGGCGACTATGCACCCGTGCAATGGACTCGAGCGGACGCAATTAGGCCTTCAACGATGAGCTGAGAACGCCGCTGATCGCGCTTTATCATGACGAAGGTTCAGAGCCGTTCCTGCTTGCGGGGGGCGCGTTGAGAGCATCGATGACCTCGTCGAGTAGCGTCGTTAGCAGCTGCATCTTCTCCGGCGACAGGCCGACGCTGGCGTAATGGTCCTCCCGACCGGCAAGCAAGCCGAGCCTGGCGATCATCGGCTCAGCCGCGTCCGTCGCGTACAGCCGCTTGACCCGTCGGTCACCCGGATCGCTGCGCCGCTCGACCCATCGCAGCGCTTCTAGGCGGTCGAGCGTCTGGCCCATCGCCACCGGGCCGATCTCCAGTTTCTCCGCCATCTCCTTCTGCGTCCAGCCGGGATGGAGCCAGATCGCGCCGAGCGCGCGCCACTGCGCCTGGGTCAGCGCCTCGCCCGCGCTCATCGCCATCGCCCGTGCGCGCTCATCGAAGCGCTTTCGCAGCAGCCGGGCGATCAGCGCGACCTGCGAAGCGAAGTTGCGCTGGACGCCATCCGCGGCCGCCGCTTCGGGTAAGGCTCCAGAGGGAGCGGTCATGAACGTCCTCGTCTGCTGCGGTGCCTCGCCGCGACATCGTCGTATAACGTGTCGGCGCCAGCTGCCAGCGTCTCGCGGCAACGGCGGTAAAGGTCAATCCTGCTGGACCATGAGCTAGCGGATAATCAGGTTGCTTTCCTGTTGCGGAGGGTGCACCGGCGCGTCCTTGACCGTGATCATCGGGGCAGCGCTCCGGATCCGTGAGGTAGCATGAGCCTGGACAATCGCCCCGATACCCGCCCCGATCCGGAGACGCTGGCCGAAGCGCCACCGGTCAGCGATCCCGCCCCCGTCGTGCAGGCGGCCGATCCGACGCCCACACGGCGCAGCCGGCTGCGCTTGCCGCTGCTACTCGCCGCGCCGATCGTCGCCGTCGCGGTCGGCCTGTTCTTCTATCTGAGCGGCGGTCGCTACCAGTCGACCGACAACGGCTATATCCAAGCGGGCCTCGTGCCGGTCGCCGCCAGCGTCAGCGGGCCGGTGGCGGCGGTGATGGTGCACAACAACCAGCGCGTCCGCGCCGGTGAGGTGCTGTTCCGAATCGACGCCGCGCCCTTCCAGGCCGCGGTCGACGAGGCGGCGGCAGAGCTCGCCAACGCCCGCACCCAGGTGTCGTCGCTGCGCGCCAATTACCGCGAGGGCGAGGCCGGTCTCGCCGCCGCCCGCGCGCGGCTTGCCTATGCGACCCGCGAGGCGGCGCGGCAGAAGTCGCTGCTCGCCGAGGGCATCTCGTCGCAGAACCAATATGACCAGGCGGTGCTCGCCGCGCAGACCGCGCGTCAGCAGATCCAGACCTCGGTGCAGCAGAATGCCGGCGTCGCCGCGACATTGACCGGCAGCGTCGACGCGCCGACCGCGGCGCAGCCGGCGGTGCAGCGCGCAGAGGCGGCGCTGGAGCGCGCCCGCCTCAACCTCGGCTATACGGTGGTGCGCGCCGCGCAGGACGGCATCGTCACCAAGGTCGACCAGCTCCAGCGCGGCAGCTACGTCACCGCCGCCAAGCCAGTGTTCACGCTCGCCGGCACGCGCCTGTGGGTCGAGGGCAATTTCAAGGAAGACCAGCTCAACCACATGCGTGTCGGCCAGCGCGCCACCTTCCACGTCGATGCCTTCCCCGACCTGGCGCTGACCGGCCGGCTGACCAGCTTCAGCCCCGGCACCGGCAACAGCTTCGCGCTGCTGCCGGCGGAGAATGCGACGGGCAATTGGGTCAAGGTCGTCCAGCGGCTACCGGTCGAATTCAGCATTGATCGCTTGCCGCCCAACGTGCCGCTGCACGCCGGGCTCAGCGTCGAGGTCGAGGTCGACACCGGCCACCGCCGCCATCTGTTCGGCGGTGACGCCGCCGCGCGATGACCGGCGCCTATCCCGACCCGGTATCGCGGCGCTTCATCACCGCCGCGGTGATGGCGGCAACGGTGATGAACTCGCTGGACAGCACGATCGCCAACGTCGCGCTGCCGCATATCCAGGGAAGCGTCTCCGCCTCGGGCGAGGAGATCACCTGGGTGCTCACCTCGTACATCGTCGCCGCCGCGATCATGACCCCGCTGACCGGCTGGCTGGCCGGGCGGTTCGGGCGCAAGCGGCTGATGCTGTGGTCGATCGTCGGCTTCACCGCCGTCTCCGGCCTGTGCGGCATCGCGAACAGCCTCGGCGAGCTGGTCGGCTTCCGGCTGCTCCAGGGCGTGTTCGGCGCGGCTTTGGTGCCGATGAGCCAGGCGATCCTGCTCGACATCAACCCGCCCGAACGCCACGGCCCGGCGATGGCGGTGTGGGGGATGGGCGCAATCCTGGGGCCCATCATCGGCCCGGCGCTCGGCGGCTGGCTGACCGACAATCTGTCGTGGCGCTGGGTCTTCTACATTAACCTGCCGATCGGCGCGCTCGCCTTCGCCGGCTTGTCGGGGTTCCTGACCGAGACGAAGGACGCAGGCCGGCCGCGGCTCGACCTGTTCGGCTTCGCGATGCTGGCGCTCGCGCTCGGCTCGATCCAGCTGATGCTCGACCGCGGCCAGACCAAGGACTGGTTCAGCTCGACCGAGATCTGCCTCGAGGCGGCGCTCGGCCTGTTCTTCGGCTATCTGTTCGTCGTCCACACGCTGACCGCGCGCCGGCCGTTCATCGATATCGGCATGTTCAAGGACCGCAACTTCCTGACCGGGTCGATCTTCGGCTTCTTCCTCGGCACCGTGCTGTTCGGCGTGCTCGCGCTGCTGCCGACGATGCTGGAGACGCTGATGGGCTATCCGGTGGTGCTGACCGGGCTGGTCACCGCGCCGCGCGGCATCGGCACGTTGATCTCGATGATCGTCGTCGGCCGGCTGATCAAGACGGTCGACGCGCGCATCCTGATCTTCGTCGGCTTCGCCATCGCGGCCTATTCGCTGCACATCATGTCGGGCTTCACGCTCGGCATGAACGAACGGCTGGTGATCGTCTCGGGCTTCGTCCAGGGGATCGGCACCGGGCTCGTCTTCGTGCCGCTGACCACGATCGCCTTCGCGACGCTCGACGCGCGCTACCGCAACGAGGGCGCGGCGATGTTCACGCTGACGCGCAACATCGGATCGGCGGTCGGCATCTCGATGCTGCAGGCGCTGACCATCCGCAACGGCGCGACGGTGCATGCGCGGTTGGTCGAGGGCGTGCGGCCGGACAATCCGCTGCTGCCGTCGGGCTTCGACTTCGACGCGCCGGCGGCGGTCGCGATACTCAACGCGCAGATCACGCGGCAGGCGGCGATGGTCTCCTATGTCGATGCCTTCTGGCTGCTCTTCATCCTCACCCTCGCCGTCATCCCGCTGCTGCTCCTGATGCGCCGCCCCCGCGCCGGCGGCGGCGACGGGCCGACGATCCACATGGACTGATCCGATGCGCGTTGCCCCCCTGCTCCTCACCGCCGTCGTGTCCGGCGCGCTTGCCGGCTGCACCGTTGGCCCGGATTTCGCGCGGCCGCAGGCCCCCGCCGCGACCGGCTATCAGCCCGCCGGCGAGGCGCCGCCGCCCCGCGTCGCGTTTGGCGACGGGCCGGAGCAGCGCTGGTGGACCGCCTTCGGCTCGCCGCAGCTCGACGCGCTGGTCGATCAGGCGATCGCGCACAACCGCAGCCTCGCCGCGAGCAACGCGACGCTCGCCGCCAGCCGGGAGGAGGTCCGCGCCATCGCCGGCCGCCGCCTGCCGCAGGTCGACGCCAACGCCCGCGCCGACCAGCAGCAGGTCAACCTCGCCGCGTTCGGCTTTTCCGGCAACAATCCGCTGGCCCCCGGCGGCAATCCGGAGTTCAACCTCTACACCGTCGGCGGCGGCATCAGCTACGACCTCGACCTGTTCGGCGGCCTGCGCCGCAGCGTCGAACAGAGCGCCGCCAAGGCCGAAGCGCAGCAGCGCCAGACCGAGGCGGCGCATCTCTCCATCGCCGGACAGGTGGTCAATCAGGTACTAACCATCGCCGCGCTGAACGCGCAGATCGCCACCGCCCGCGCGCTGCTCGCCGACGACCAGCGCAACGTCGACCTGACGCAGAAGCGCCGCGCTGGCGGCGAGGGCACGTTGGTCGAGGTGCTCAACGCGCAGAGCCAATATGCCGCCGACCGCGGCGACCTGCCGCAGCTCGACCAGCAGCTCGCGGAGGCGCGGCACTTGCTCGCCACCCTCATTGGTACCACACCCAACGCGCTGCCGCCCACCAATATCGCGCTCGACCGGCTGACGCTGCCGGCGACGATCCCGGTGGCGCTGCCCTCGGCCTTGGTCCACCGCCGCCCCGACATCCTCCAGGCGGAGGCGGAGCTGCACGCCGCCACCGCGGCGATTGGCGTCGCCACCGCGCGCCTCTATCCCGACATCACCTTGGGCGCGACGCTGACGCAGGGTGCGCCGGCGGTCGGCGACCTGGTCAAAAACGCCTTCCGCGGCTACGATCTGTTCGCCGGCTTGACCTCGCCGATCTTCCACGGCGGTACGTTGAAGGCGCAGCGCGCGGCGGCGGTCGACCGTGCTCGTGCCAGCCAGGCGAGCTACGAACAGACGGTGCTGGTCGCGTTCAGCCAGGTCGCCGACCTGCTCTCGGCGATGCAGAACGACACCCGCTCGGTTGCCGACCAGCAGGCGTCGGTCGCGGTCGCCGAACGCTCGCGCCACCTGTCGCGGCGAAGCTTCGAGGTAGGTAACTCGGGCATCCTGCAGGTGCTCGAGACCGAACGCCTTTATCAACGCGCCAGCAATGGCCTGGTCGTCGCCCGAACGCGGCAGT
>Ga0265798_10005683_pt1 | contig 16618 bp, 14 predicted proteins | sample P3T30metagenome_FD_192430 | JGI IMG/M metagenome (GOLD analysis project Ga0265798, IMG submission 192430) | Plant litter microbial communities from East Loma Ridge, Irvine, California - P3 T30 | ecosystem: Environmental > Terrestrial > Plant litter > Unclassified | place: USA: California... | reverse complement strand
TAGCGGGGCTCCTGCTCGCATAGTTCCACCATCTTCACTAGGTTCGGATACCACTTGTCACTCGTCACGGTCCGCTGGTCGGGGTGCAGCTGATATACAGCTAGCATTTCCGTAATGTAGTGGCCGGGGGCCAGGTGCGCCACCCGGTACCACTGGTCGATATCAGCGCACATATCCACCTCGCGGCGCATGCCCCCGGTTTCTTCAAAAAACCGACGCTTCACGAAAGTGGCGTGCTGCGGCGGCACTGTGCTAAACAGGATGCTGCGGGGCGTAATCTCCCCGTTAGGGTTGCTACTACTTACTACGCTGCCCTTCAAGTCGATAGCGTACTCACCACCCGAAATGAAACTGGCTTCTGGATAACGCTGAAACGCGGCAGCCATCGCGCGGAAGGCGCCTGGCAGATAGTAGTCGTCCGAGCTTTGCACCGCCAGAATTTCGCCGGTAGCCCGCGCCACGCCTTTAGTTACCGCATCTACAAAGCCCTTGTCCTTGGCCGACCACCAGATGAGCCGGTCGCCGTAGCTCTTCAGCACCTCTACGGTTTCGTCGGTCGAGCCCCCATCCGATACAATTATCTCAATTGAGCCGGGGTAGTCTTGCTTCAGAATACTGTCGAGGGTGCGCCCGATAAATCGTCCTTGATTCCAGGAAGGGATAACAACGGAAACGGAAGGAAACTCCTGCATGGCCAACTCTACTTAAGCGGTGAGGGCAGCTACGTCGGCCAGCCACAAATCGAGCAGTTCTAGCTCTTGTTGCGTCACGATGTTTTCTTTAGCCAGCTCGGCGTAGGCCAAACGCAGGTTCTCCCCTACCGTATTGGCCGGGTCGATAGCGCGCTGCACAGCGGCAATCACGCGGTTAGGCGTCAGGTAGCACGGAATCTCCGATTCGAAGTCTTTCACGTAGTCGTGCGGGTTGCGCTCTTGCAGCACAGTGGCTTCGGTAAAACCTAGGCGGTAGCCATGCGCCCACAGGATGGGCTGAGCCACTAGCCCGCGCAGGATGTCAGTGAAGCGGAACGTAACATAAGCCGGCAGATACAGCAGCGCAAATAGCTCGCGGCGCACAGCCGTATTCTGTGAATTGAAGGGGCAAAGCGTGCCTTCGGCCAGTACGATAGGCGCACGCTTATCGAAGAAAATCTCCGTGTTATCAATCAGCCGGTAGATGGCGTCTACGTCGGGGTCGGAATCAGCCAGCCCTTGCCAGATGCCCACTTTGGCACTGCTTTGCGTTAGCTCAGCATCCTTTAGGTTGTGGTTATCATTCAGTATCAGGTCGAGCGGATAGCCGCGAGGCCAGATATGATGACTAGTGAAGTTTTTGTAAATGTTTACAAAGCCCTTATCAGACGGCGAGGTTTCATAGCTGCCCTCAAAGGCCGGAAACTCCCAGCCATCGTAGGGAATATTGTCGTCGTCGGTATCTACAATTACTTGCGCACCGGCTTGGATGGCGTGCAGATACCCCATCATTTTGCGCCCGTAATGATTAAAAGGCAGCTTTTCGCTAAGGTGGAAGCCCTGCGCCTCTTGGTCAGCTACCGACAAGTATTTTACTTCGTCGGCCTGCCAGTCAGCAGGCGATTTTTTATCGCCGGCTACTACCAGTCGGTAGTTAGGCATGGCGGCAATCTTAGCTACTGCCTTGGTAGGGGCAAAAATGGAGGTGATGACGACGTAGGTATCAGACATAAAGTATTTCTGGCCAGCGAAGGTGCCGGCACGACTTGAGCGGCCGCAAAGGTACGACTAGACTACCTATACGCTGGTTACAGCGCTAAGTGGTCGAGCAGGCGGGCAAAGCTGGTAGCGTAGGCCGGCCGGGTATGGTGTGCCGCCGCATAGGCCTGCACAGCCGCCGAACGCTCGGCTAGGTCAGCAGTTGGCATAGCCAATAGGGCACGCACGTGCTGCCGAATGGCGCTTATTATTTCGTTTGGTTCCTGGCTTTCTATTTCGAAGCCCAGCGAAGCCGCCCGCACGGTGGCCGTCTGCGTGACGATAGGCAACAACCCAAAATGCAGGAGTTGGGCTACTGCACCACCCCCACCCTCCGAGGCGCTAGGGTACACCACACCCAGGCAATTATTGGCCACCTTGGCAAAGGCCGGCGTAGCTACGTCCACCCAGCCTAGGTAGTGCAGATTGGGGTGGGTGTCGAGCAGCGGCTTCAGCCACCGCCACAGGCGCGGCTCGCGCTCAATGGCACCCGCAATGTAGAGGTGGGCCTCCGGCATTTCTAAGAAGGCCTCTACCGCTAAATCCAGGCCCTTGAGTACCGCTCCTCCACTGCCCAGCCACAGGTAGTTGGCACGGGCCGCTGCTATATTCTTGGGCACATGCGCGGGCACGGCGGCTACCGAGATATCGAGGTAGTGCCGCTCGGGCCGGGCATTGTAGAGCATCTGCTGAAACGGGGTGCCTAGCAGGGTTATATGGTCGGCATACTCGTCGGAAAAGCTCACCCGCGTCTGCCGCTCGGGCCGCACCCAGATGCCTGTGCGCTGGTGAAAGGCCCGCATGCGGTTTAGCTCGGCTATATTTTGGAAAGCCCAATAGTTTTCGGTGCAGTAAAACACTTTCTTCACAGGTAGCTTTGGCGGGCACTCGGCCAGCCGGTCGCTCTGTACAAACGCTACTTCATAGCGCGCCCAGGCTATCGGCTCTAGGCAATGCACATCATAGAAATCCACTACGTACCCCCGCTCGTTGAGCTGGCGCACCATCTCAGCGGTTTCCCAATACATAGAGTGCTCATTAAGCATGGGCGCGCTTTCAAGCTTGCCAGCCACGTAGTAGGGTATCACGTGCAGCACATACACGATGAGCGCTCGCTTGGCCTGAGGGCCTAGTTGCTCCTGGCCGATGTCACGGATGGAGCCGCCACCCAACGGCACAAACAGTTTGTTAGCCACCTGGTGCAGAGCAGTAGACAGCCGAAATCGAACTCCCCGAATAGTAGGCATAGATTATGCAAAAGCTAGTACGCCGCGCCAGCTTAGGCGCGGCCGGTTAGTTTTTTCAGCCCACCAAATGCCTTGGTAACCAAGGCAGGCGAGATGCCCAGGCGCGCGGCCGTCAGGATGGCCCATGCCCGCCAGTGCCGATTCTGCTGCCAGCTGCGGGTTAGCCAGTACACGCTGTCGGGGCTGCCCAGCAGGTATAGCTGTTCCGAGAACTCCCGCAGGTGGCGGGCAATAATGGCGTCGCCAGCTGGGCTCACACCTAAGTGCTTTTGCAGCAGGCGGAGGCTACTGTCTATAATAGTAGCCCGGCGACGGTGCAATATCGAATTACCGTGTACACGGTAGTGGCAAGTAATTTCAGGCTGGTATAGAAAATCAAATTCGCGGGAGATACGCAGCCACATATCCCAATCTTCATAAGCCAGATTCTCATCGAACAGACCAATTTGGTCAATGCAACTCCGGCGAATAAGCACGGTCATCGCCCCCAGAAAATTGGTATTAAGCATCTCCAGCCATACATTGCCCGAGAATGGTCTAATCTGGCCTGTATCGTATACCGATGGCATAATGACCTTGCCGGTAGCATCAATCTTACTCAGGTCACTAAAGACTACGCCTACGGTAGCAGGGGCTGCTTCTAGCAGTGCAACTTGAGTGGTGAGCTTGCCAGGCAAGAACAAATCATCGGACCCAATAATGGAAATGTACTGGCCGCGAGCCTGGGTTAGAAAACGATTAAAAGTATGGCATATACCTCTATTACGGTCATTTATCAATAAGCAGCCGTTTACTTCAGGATACGTCTTAAACCAATTCGCAATCAGGGTAATTGAATTGTCGGTCGACGCATCATCAACCACCACTAATTCCCAGTTGGAATAGTTCTGAAGCCGAATACTATCAAGTGTTTCAACTATATATGCCGAATTATTATACGATGCGACACCGATGCTGACCAGTGGCAAGCTATCATTAGCCATATTACTACTTATATAATCTAACTAAGGTCGTGCAGCCCATAAAAAAGCCGGGCCGATTAACTAGTAATAATTTGATTTTCAAAAAGGGTAACTTAACAACGAGTATTCTACCCGCCGTGGCAAGCCAGCACGTGCGTAGTGCTTCCTAGCCGAAACCCTAGCTTTTCGCAGGTACGAAACACTGCCCGGTTGGTGACCTGCGTAGTCATCAGCACTTGAGGCAGCTCTAGAGTGGCGGCTCGTCGCACGGTTTCAGCTACCAGCTTAATATGCCAGCCTCGGTTTTGAGGTCCAACGGCCGTGAGCAGCACCCGCGACGAGCCACTGCCTGGCTGTGCTGGGTCAGCCGGCGTATCGCCAATTGCCAGAAATGAATCAACGGGGAGGCCTGGCTCATTGGGCACCAGCACGGCATCGGCATAGTTACCTGCTACGGCTGCTTCGGCATAGCGGGCTAGCATAGCGGCCGCCCGCTCTGGCCCAAACCAGGGGTCGGCGTGGAACCGGTCAAACTCATTGCGGGCCGCAGCCGACACCTGCCCAATATGAGCAGCTTCGACCGGCTCCGCCAGCCGCACCTGAGCCGGGGGCAGCAGTAAGGGCTCGCTTGTAGGGCGGTAGAAGTTGAGTCGGGTTTCTACTAGCTGCCAGCCGCCACCTGTGAGAGCTTGTAGCAGCGCGGTGTCCTCGGCGGGTATTACCCCAAACGCATAAAATGGCCCGCGCTGCGCCAACTCGGCTCGTAGTGTAGCAGCAGCTTGGGCAAGGCGGCCAGGAGTAGCGACAGCCGGAAACAGACCTGTAAATAGCCGATAGGTAGCAGTACCGAAAAACTCGGTATCCCAAGGCAGCACTTGAAGCAGCCATTGCCCATCAGTACCTACCATTGGCACTATTTCTTCGTGTGGGTGCGTGCCAAAGCGGGCAGCAGCACCAGTGCCGTACGCCAATTGCTGCGCCTCCACAGGCAGTTGCCGTAGAAAGCTAGTAGGAGCATACCACTGCAAGCGCTCAGCCCGTTGAGCTATCCAAGTGGCTTGCGCCATTACTGTGTCTGCCATATTCGCTTAAAATCGTCATAGCTTCGGATATAATCTGCTTCATCGTAAGCAGACGAAGCTAATACCAACTGCACGGCCGAATGCGAATACTGCATGGTATGCCAGGCATGAGGCGGTATATATACACCTACGTGTGGGTCTTCAAGCCGAAAAGTCTGAATAGTGCCATCGGCCAGTTCCGTGGTCACGATTATGCGTCCAGCTACGGCAATAAGTACCTGCTCCGTCCGATGGTGAGCGTGCCGACCGCGCACAATGCTTTCGGGGGTATAATAGGTCCAAAAAATACGCTCTACTTCGAAAGGCACATGCTTAGTATGCTCCGTTACTGAAATATAGCCAATATTCGACTGTCCTAATTTAGGAAACTCTAATCGATAAGGATTCTGCATATGCTTATACCTGATGGAGTACTATTCTCAATAGTACTCTAAAAAAAAGCCTTAATCGCCTCTACAACGGCGGTGATGTGTTCCTCAGTCATACCGGGCCACATGGGCAAACTCAGGCAGGTGGCGGCTAGCTCCTCCGCAATTGGGAGCGCGCCGGCCGGCAACTGCAGGTGGGCATAGGCCTGCTGGCGGTGCGGGGGCACGGGATAGTGAATCAGCGTGCCAATACCTGCTTGCACCAGGTGCTGCTGCAGTGCCTCCCGCTGCGTGGTACGCACCACGTACAAGTGGTACACGTGGGTAGCACCGGCCGCCACCGCGGGCAGCAATAGGTCGCCTACCCCCGCTAGCAACTCGTCGTAGCGCGCCGCCACCTGCTGGCGTTGCTGTGTCCACTCGGCCAGGCGCGGCAGCTTCACTCGCAGTACCGCCGCCTGTAGCTCGTCTAGGCGCGAGTTGTAGCCTATCATCTCGTTATAGTATTTCTGCTGCGAGCCGTAGTTGCGCAGGGTCTGCACTTTGCGCGCCAGTTCGTCATCATTACTCGTCACGGCCCCGGCATCGCCCAGCGCTCCCAGGTTTTTGCCTGGGTAAAAGCTCGTGGCACTCACTTGCCCAAAGCTGCCCGTGAACTGCCCCTGCCAGGCAGCACCCTGCGCCTGCGCGTTGTCTTCTACCACCCACAGGCCGTGGCGCTGGGCCACTTCCATGATTGGGCCCATCTGACAGGCCTGTCCATACAGATGCACCGGCATGATACCTTTAGTGCGGGGCGTGATGGCCGCCTCTAACAGGGCCGGATCTAAGTTATAGGTGGCCGGGTTGGGCTCGACTGGCACCGGCACGGCGCCTACAAACGAAACGGCCAGCCACGTGGCAATGTACGTATTGCTGGGCACCAGCACCTCGTCGCCTGCCTGCACGCCTAGCGCCAGCAATGCCAAGTGCAGCGCGTCTAGGCCATTGGCCACCCCAATGGTGTGGCCGACTTGGTTGAAGGCACTATACTCCTGCTCAAACGCTTTGACCTGCTCACCCAGCACATACCACTGCTTGTCGTATACCCCCGCAATAGCGGCGAGCACCTCAGAGCGGATAGGGTCGTGCTGAGGCGAAAAAGACAGAAACGGAATGGCCATAAAATTCTGAAGTAGTAGAGAAATTAGGAAAATTATTGAATTAGTTGGTGCGTGGTGTGCAGACAGGTAAATCTTAGCCACCGCATTGTTGATAAGGAGCAGATGCCAAGTTCAACTTTGATAGTGCAAAACTCATTTTGCCAATAGTCACATTACCTAATACAAATCGGGTAATAGTCCGCAAAGATACTGCCCCACTATCGGGAATCTCGTTAAAGGGATGGCAGCGGAGACCTAGGTGACATAGGACGCAGCACGTACAATACCTCTCCCGAGCGAGCATCGCGGTAGCGGGCACGCACCAACGGACGCAACGCTGTAGGCAGCACTGCCCGCGGCGAGGCACAAATGAATGCCAGGCCGGCCCGCTGGACTAAGGCGAGTTCTGCGCTGTCGGCAGGGATAGCGTGGCCGGCCTGGCTGCTCAGCTTGGCCAAGCGTACTAGTGTAGAACGGCGCCGGATAAGTTCGGCCTGTGCCGAGTCTCGCGCAAAGCGCGGGTCGGTTTGAAAGTTGTCAGGCACCAGCGACGAAAGAGAAAGTAGTAGATAGTCGTTCTTGAAGTTGGAGATGTAGGTGCCAGCCGTATAAGAATCAGAAGAGGTCATATAGGCATTTTTATAGTCAGCATCGCCGAGTAGGTAGCCTCCTCGATTGGGTAGCGACCGCAGCACCGGCCCGACTTGCTCTAAAAACTGCGCAGAATAACGCGTATTATCTGTTATATCTCCAGAAATAGTCATAAATAGCAACCCGACTAAAACCACGGCAGCCAGCCCGTGTCGCCGGGCCGAAGTCCCATGTAGGGCGCGACCCAATAGCACGGCAATCATCGCGGCGCTCAAAGGCACAATCGGATTAGAAAAAAACTGAAAGCCATCGAGAAAATGATGGCCTAGCGTACGCATCACTATTGCGCCCAGCAGCATAGCCGCACCCCAGGCAAGCAAGGGGCGGTCAGACGGTTGCAGGCGGGGCGAATTACCAGGTAGAAACCAAAGCAGTGTTAGCAAAGCCGCGTAAGCTGCGTAATAGATACTATAGTTAAGGCCTACTCCAATAGCGATGTTCAACAGAGTTCTAGCCTCGCTCGGCGCTGGAACTACTGCCGCCAGAGCTGAGGACTGTCCAGAATTCGCAAATTGGTAGGCTGGGGGCTGCAGAGCATAAAACAGGCCGAGGTATACTAACGCACCCGCTATTGGAACGGACAGCCACAGGGCACGGCGCCAAGGTAGCCGGTGGCTGATAGCCAAATACCCTAATAGTCCGGCTACTCCGGCTATCGCCGCTGGTGCCGTTGCTACAAATAGCAGGGGTAGCATAGCGGCCGCGGCTGCGGCCGCTAGCCAGCGCTGCCGTAGCAGCAATAGCACCGTCAGCAGCTCAGCCAAGTAAACAGGAGCTAGCTTGGGATGCAATTGCAAAGGCACGTGTGCCAGCAGCGAACCGTTAACCACCATGTTATAGCGCGCCATTAGCAATGGCCAAACCGTACCTATCACGGTGAGCGTGAGCAAGCCTAATAGTGCGGCCCAAACTTTTCGTATTCCGCAATAGGTATAGATAGCAGCGAACCCCACTCCGGCCATAGAAATCAGCACCGAGGACGCGCTCACAAAAAATACCCAAACTGAGGGTAGCCCCGTAACCCGAACGAACAGCGCATTGAGCCATAGCTCTAGGTAGTGGTAAGGCTGCTCTGTCTGGAATTGGGGAAAAACAACTTCTAAAGAATTCGTTTCCAGGCCTACCTTATTCAACATCAACGTAAGCCGGCTATAATAGACATAATCCTGAAAAGGCGTTTGCAGGTGAGCTGCGCCCGGCTCATATACCAACCCGTATTGAGTAGCAAATACAACTAATCCGATGCCTAACGCCAGCAATAACGCATAGCGAAAGCTACTTGGCTCGGCTGCTACGGCTTGGCTCTGCGCTGGCCGCAGGGCTCTCACTGCGATGCCCAGTAGTAGCGGCACTGGCAGCAGGATGGTTACCCCACCCGTGCGCCAGGCGCTATACGCAGTAGTAACTACCAGCACACCCGTAAGCAAGCGTAGAAAGATGGTAAAGAATGGCTCCTCGGCATGCCAACCTAGCAGCCTTAGCACCATCGCACCTACTCCATAAAATAATATTGAACCAACTAAGAATAAGACAAGTAAGTCGATTAAGTAGGGCATCTTTACGCGGGCAGAACAGCTTTTGAATTGTATTGCACAAGTGTTTCGTGTACCTGCTTTACCACATATAAGGGCCGGTTACGGGCGGCATCGAGCCCCCGCCACACGTACTCACCAATTACCCCGAGCGCAATCATTTGAAAGGCAGCCACAAATAGAATAACTACCATAAGAGTCGTCCAACCCTCAGGCTCACCCTTGCTAAAGAACTTAAGCACGATTACGTAAAGACCATAAAGCATTGCTACTCCCCCCAACCCCAATCCCAACGCCGAGATGGCCCGAATGGGGAAGTAAGAAAACGAGAGCAGCGAATCGATAAGCAACTTGATTTTCTTTTGCAACGTCCAGCGCGACTTGCCAATTTCGCGCTTACGGCGTACATAAGGAATATTGACGTAGGCATAGCCCAGCCAAATCATAAGGTAGAACAGGTTACTGTTGCGCTCCTGCATCCGCACTACGTCGTCGCACACCTGCCGGTCAAAAAACACAAAATCAAACCCACCATCAGGGATGTTTTTCAATGCCAGATGTTTCATCAGCCAATGAAATGTGCGGGCAAATACTTGACCCAGCCCAGTTTCTTCGCGGTCCTGCCGATTACCAATGACTAGCTTGAAGCCTTTCTTCCAGTAGTCATACATCTGCACCATCAGCTCAGGCGGGTCTTGCATATCGGCGGTGATGATAGCCATGCAGTCACCGGTAGCATGGGCCATACCGGCCACAATGGCGTTATAAGAGCCCACATTTGCCACCAGTTCTACTATCCGTACTCGGTCAGGATATTGTGCCTGTGCCCGGCGGAGCGCAGCTAAGGTTGCATCACCCGAGCCATCGTCTACGAAAACGTACTCGAATGTTACTTCAGACGGGAAGTTAACTTCATTTTCAATAAGCCCTGGCACCGTAACAGGAATGTTATCCTCATTGTAGTAGCAGGGAACAATAATAGACAGCTTTGGCATATTTTTAATATAGCGACCGACTTCGATGTGCGTAAAAGTAGATGCAAAGGTAGAGTTTAATTATCATTATAGGCTACCGTGTGCGGGGCGGCAGGCCTTTTCGCAAATGTGAAACACAGTATGGTTAGTAGCTCACACAGTTGCATATCTACATGATTTTTCTTTATCTGCTACATCGTAATGTATAATAGCCATTAGTGTAAATTAACGCTATCAGTATCTCTCCCACTAGTGCGGATGTCGGAGCAGATTAATACACTCCTATTATCCTTTTTCTATTGAGCGATAAAAGTCGTCTATGCCAAAATCTACTAGGCTGTACAAACAATCATCCTTTCTATGAGCCATATTAACGAAGCTAGCGGTTGAGATTAAGATGTTTTAGCGCTCCATTTATCTGGCAAAGCAAGCGATGTTGACCTTGTAAGAGCGGGTAATCAACCCTTTCTCAGCATCATGCTCTGGGTAGCATCTGATGAGCGTTGCTCGCCCGCTTTGATAAGCATGATTGGCTACGCAAATGCAGCCGGAACTATACCCTAGGTGATATTTGATAGCGCTTGTTTTAGGTCGTGTAGCAATCCTATATGGACTGAGTAATGATTATTAAACCATCGTGCGAGCTCATGCTTAGGTGGTTGGCAAGTGTGCCTTTTACCACAGGGCTCTTTATATACATGCGCTGAAGTCTCCTAATGAAAACAGCCTGCCCCCGAAATACTCGGGCAGCAGGCTGTCTCTCATTAGGGAAAAAATTGTCGCTACTTCACGTGCTCTTTAAAATACTCTAGGGTGCGTTTCAAGCCCTCAGCCCGGTCTACTTTAGGCTCCCACCCTAGGATTTCCTTGGCCTTGGTGATGTCAGGCCGGCGCTTCATAGGGTCGTTTTCGGGTAAGGCCTGGTAGGTGGGTTTAAACTCCACGCCAGTTAGCTTGGCAATTTCCTCCCCAAACTCCTTGATGGTAATCTCGGCAGGATTGCCGATGTTCACTGGCAAATGATAATCGCTTAGCAGCAAGCGATAAATGCCATCCACTAAGTCGTCGACGTAGCAAAACGAGCGCGTTTGCGAGCCATCACCGAATACCGTTAGGTTCTCACCCTTCAACGCTTGCGAGAGGAAGGCTGGCAGCACGCGGCCATCGTCCAAGCGCATGCGCGGGCCGTAGGTGTTGAAAATGCGAATGATGCGCGTTTCGAGGCCGTGGTGGTTGTGGTAAGCCATGGTGATGGCTTCCTGAAAGCGCTTAGCTTCGTCGTAGCAGCCACGCGGTCCCACCGGGTTCACATTACCCCAGTATTCCTCCACCTGCGGGTGTACTTCGGGGTCACCGTATACTTCCGAAGTGCTGGCAATCAGCATGCGGGCGCCTTTCACGCGGGCTAGGCCAAGCAGATTGTGCGTGCCAAGCGAGCCTACCTTCAACGTCTGAATTGGAATCTTCAAATAGTCGATGGGCGAGGCAGGTGAGGCAAAGTGCAGGATATAATCGAGCTTGCCAGGCACAAACACAAATTTGCTAACGTCGTGGTGGTGAAACTCAAAGTCCTCACGCTTAAACAAGTGTTCGATGTTAGCTAGGTTACCTGTCACGAGGTTGTCCATGGCGATGACATGGTAGCCTTCGGCCAAGAACCGGTCGCAGAGGTGCGAGCCCAAAAACCCGGCCCCGCCGGTGATGAGCACGCGCTTTTTTTCTTCCGCCATTTTTGGTAAGCTGTTAGCTTCTTTTATAGTTGAGAGATGTAGCTATGAGCCAACAGCTAGCAGCTGTTGGCTACCGCCCGGTATTAAGCTACCGGCTCTTTATGGTCGGTTTTAACTCCGATACAGTGATAGGAAAAGCCAATTTCCTTCAGCTCAGCTGCATCATAAATGTTGCGACCGTCGAAGATGACTTTCTGCTTGAGCAGGCGGCCTACTACCTCGAAGGAGGGCGAGCGGAACTCGGGCCACTCTGTTACTACCAGCAGGGCATCGGCGTCTACTAACGCCTCAAACTGGTCTTTGGCGTAGGTGATGGTATCGCCTAGGGCGTGCTTGGCCTCTTTTACAGCCACCGGGTCGTAAGCGGACACCGTGGCACCTTCGGCTAGTAGCTTCTCGATAATAACGAGCGAAGGGGCTTCACGCATATCATCGGTCTTCGGCTTGAAAGACAAGCCCCAGATGGCAAATTTCTTTCCTTGCAGGTTGCCGCCGAAGTGCTTCTTTACCTTGCTGAACAGCACTTCTTTCTGCGCCTCGTTCACGCCTTCTACGGCTTGTAGCACCTGCATCTGGTAACCGTTTTCCTGCGCCGTTTTTATCAGCGCCTTCACATCTTTCGGAAAGCAGGAACCGCCGTAGCCAATGCCGGGATAGATAAACTTGGTGCCAATACGGGCGTCGGAGCCGATGCCCTGGCGTACCTTATTCACATCGGCACCCATGATTTCGCATAGGTTGGCGATGTCGTTCATGAAGGAGATTTTGGTAGCCAACATCGAGTTAGCGGCATACTTAGTCATCTCAGCCGACGGGATATCCATGAAGATAATCGGGTGGCCGTTGAGCAGGAAGGGCTTATAGAGGCGACGCATTGCTTCCTCAGCCCGCTCGGAGCTAATACCTACTACAATCCGGTCAGGCTTGAGGAAGTCATCAATCGCGGCTCCTTCCTTTAGGAACTCCGGATTAGAAGCTACATCGAACTCGACGTCAGCGCCCCGGTTGGCGAGGGCCTTTTCTACTTCTGCTCGCACCTTAGCGGCTGTGCCCACAGGCACCGTGCTCTTGGTTACGACCACGCAGTAGCCGTCTATGTTTTCACCAATACCCCGGGCTACGGCCAGCACATATTTGAGGTCGGCCGAACCATCTTCGCCGGGAGGGGTACCTACCGCAATAAATGCTACATCGGCACCTTTAATGCTTTCTGCCAGCGACGTAGAAAAATGCAAGCGCCCCGACTTCACGTTACGGGCCACCATTTCCTCTAGGCCCGGCTCGTAGATGGGCAGGATACCATTGCGCAGGTTATCTATTTTCTTCTGGTCGATGTCAATACAGGTGACGTCAATGCCTACTTCGGCGAAGCACGTACCCGTTACCAACCCAACGTAGCCAGTACCTACTACTGCAATTTTCATGTGAAAGTCAGATGTTTAGTCAAGATATAGCTCAGTTTGCAAGTAATACAAACAACTCAAAGTTAGCTATCCAATCGATTTAGATAGCCAATATAAATCTTGCTACCACCAATTATAGCCTAAGCCATATACTTCTTCCACCAATATTGGAATACCAGTAGCGCCCAGATGCGCGCGTGTGCATCACCAGGGTTATTGGAAAAAAGCTGTTTTTTGAGCTGTTGCACACCTGCTACGTCAAAGATGCCCTGGCTTGCCACGTAATCGTCGGCCAGTAAGTCTTGCTCGATAAGGGGGCGCAACTCGCCGCGCATCCATTTCAGCAGTGGCACTTCGAAGCCGTGTTTTGGGCGGTCGTAAAGCTCGGGGGGTAGCATCGGCCGGAAAGCGTCCTGCACGATTTTTTTCTTCATGGTGCCATCAACTTTGCTGCTTACTGGCAAGGAAAAAGCAAAGTCAACCACCTTATAATCCAAGAATGGAGTACGCACTTCCAGCGAATTAGCCATGCTCATAAGGTCGACCTTAGTGAGCATATCGTAGGGCAACACCAGCAGCGTATCGGTAAGCAGCACCTCATTAAGGTCGCCATCGGCATGGATGTGCTCTAGAATATCCTTGCGGCGCTTAGCAGCCAGCTTTTTGCCTACAAACCGGCGGCTAACAGGGCTTAGTAAGCTATGAGCTTCCTTTTCGGAGGCAAAGCTGGCCCAATCCCAGTACCGGTCTTTGGGGCCGCTGAGCATGCCGCGCGAGAAGCGTTGAAACTGGCGGATTTTGTTGCCTAAATACGAGTTGCGCGACTTGGGCAGGATGTCCCAGAGCAGGTTCAAGCCAGTTACGGCCTCGGCCTTGAAGCCGCCCTGTCGCACCCGGAAGTCGCCCATGTGCTTGTTGTAACCACCAAAAATCTCATCGGCACCATCACCACTCAGGGCCACCGTCACGTGCTGGCGCGTGCGCTGGCTTAGCACGTGCACGGCTAGGGCCGACGAATCGGCAAAGGGCTCATCGAAGTAATCGAGCATCTGAAACAGGTGCTCGTACAAATCATTGTTGCTCAGCGAAAACACCGTATGGTTGGTGTTGTGCATTTTCGCTACCAAGTTGGCGTACTTGGTTTCATCGAAGAAAGGCTCGTCGCGGAAACCGATACTGAACGTATTGAGGTGTGGCGTGTGGCGGGCAGCCAGCGCGGTCACCACGCTCGAGTCGATGCCACCGCTTAGGAAGGCACCTAGGGGCACGTCGGCCACGAGTCGGCGCTCCACGGCCTCGTCCATTAGGGTCACCAGCTTCTTTTGCTGCTCCTCGTAGGTGAGCTTGTTTTTAGCTACCTTTTTGGGGTCGTAAGGTATTTTATACCAACGCTTGCGCACTACTTTATCCCCTTGAATGAAGAGGTAATGACCAGGCAGCAGCTTTTTTACGCCTTTGAAAATAGTGGCCGGCCCCGGAATGTAGTTGAGCTGTAAGTATTGGCTCAAGGCTACGTAATCAAGCTTGCGCGGCACCCCTAGGGCCAGCAATGATTTCAACTCGGAGCCAAACAGCAAGCGGTCCTCATCGCGGTACACATGCATGGGCTTCACGCCGTAGCGGTCGCGGGCAATGAGCAGCGAGTTCTCTTCCTTATCGTAAATGGCGAAGCCAAAAAAGCCGTTCAGCTTCTTGATAAAGCCGCGCCCCTCGCTGATATACAAGTTAAGAATAACCTCGGTATCGGTCTGCGAATGAAACCGATAGCCTTTTTTCAGCAGCTTTTCGCGCAGTTCACGATAATTGAAGATTTCGCCGTTGAAGACAATGGTATAGCGGCCCGACTCGTCGGTCATAGGCTGGTTGCCATCGGCCGACAGGTCGAGAATGGCCAAGCGCCGAAAGCCTAGGCCGCACTGGTCGTAGACGAAATGCCCCTGCGAGTCGGGCCCGCGGCGCTCGATGGCGTCGGTGGCGGCTTGCAGGCGGGTCAGGGCCGAGCGGCCCAAATCAGAGAAGGCGTAAGCGCCGGTTATTCCACACATAGCTTGTAAGCAAAGATACACGGAGCCCCGACTTAGCCGCCCGCCACCACTGGAAAAGCCGGATTTGACGTGGCGCGCAACCCCCGGCCCGCCGACGTAGTACTGCTAATGGCCGGCAGATTGCCGGCATGGTTCGATAAGCCCCTCCCCCACCCCATGGAGTTACAACAGCAATTTGACGCTGCCGTGCAGCAAGTAAACTCTTTTTCCGACGCTACGGCAGCCAAGCATATGACCGAGCTTTATGGCTTGTATAAGCAGGCTACCGAGGGCGACGTAAATATGAAATCTGGTGAAGTTGACGCCGACGATGCCGACCAAGCCAGTGGCCCCGCTGGTCTATCGCAAGCCCAGTGGGAATCGTGGGATAAGTATAAAGGAGTGCCCGAAGAAGAGGCTAAACGCCGCTATGTGGCCAAGGTAGCCGAAATAACCGGTGACCAAGCGAACGGCGGCACCGATGCTGCAGCCGTGCCCACCGATGCCCTCACCAACGCCCCCATGGCCCCCGACGCGCCGCTGGTGGCCGAACTAGAAAATGATACGACGGCGGCGCAGCCTGGCTTCGGCCCTGGCCAAAGCACCGGCGGCCTGCGCGGCGACATCACGGCTGGCGCACCTTACGGCGGCGAAGACAAGCTGAAAGGCGCACAGTAAACCTGCGCCATGCATAACGGCCTGCTTGGCTTGCCCTAGGTACCTAGGGCAAGCCAAGCAGGCCGTTGCGTTATAACCATTTACAATAAAGATTAAATAATATGCGGCGGTCGCGCTCGGTAAATTCGGCGCTGGCATCATCGGGCACAAAATGCCGTTTGAAGGCCCGAATGGCGGCGGGCATATCCTGCGTATCGTAGCCAATGATGTGCAGCGCCTCGCGGGGCGTGATGCCTGGTAGCGCCAGCCCCAAGGAGTCGGTGGCGAAGGGCGCGGCGGTGGTGTCGCTGAGCACGGCCGCATCGTACCAAAGCCCAAAGCCGCGTGCGGCCAGCCGCTGCCAGGGAAACAGGGCGCTCGGGTCGCTTTTGCGCGTGGGCGCAATGTCGCCGTGCCCGATGAAATTGGCGGCTGGAATATTATAGGTACGCTTCAAGCTACCTAGGACTCGCAACAGACTCACTACCTGCGCCTCTTGAAATGGCTCGGTGCCATCATTATCTAGCTCTATCCCAATCGACACCGAATTAATATCTGTCACGTTGCCCCAGCGAGCGGCTCCGCCGTGCCACGCCCGCAGGTAGTCATTGAGCATGTGAAAGGTCTGCCCATCGCGCCCAATCACGTAGTGGGCACTAACCTGCGTTTTGGGCAGCGTAAATGTCTTCAGTGTCTGCTCGGTGCTATGCTGCGCCGTGTGGTGAATGATGACGTAGTTGGGCTTACGCAAATTAAAATTGGTGGTGCCAGCCCAGTAGGGTGCGGGCGGCAGGCTATCGGCCAGTAATGTAGGCTGGGCACGCAGCTGCTTGGCCAGGTCGCGGACCTGGCGCCTATACACTTTATTGGTAGCTGCATAAGGCCCAGTAGCACAAGCCGTAAGGAGTGCCCCAGCAGCCAGTAATAGGCCAGTAGAATGAAGTTTATGCATAGTAGTGCTTTAACGCTATTGTGCCAAGCTTGTGAATCGCCTTGCTAGGTTGCTTTTTTAACCCTGGCAAGATGCTGCGTAAGCTCAGCATGACAGCAGTGGCAGAAAGAATTTCTCATCAAAAAGCCCTTGCAGCCAGCAGCTACAAGGGCTTTTCACAGCAT
>Ga0265798_10005682_pt1 | contig 16619 bp, 15 predicted proteins | sample P3T30metagenome_FD_192430 | JGI IMG/M metagenome (GOLD analysis project Ga0265798, IMG submission 192430) | Plant litter microbial communities from East Loma Ridge, Irvine, California - P3 T30 | ecosystem: Environmental > Terrestrial > Plant litter > Unclassified | place: USA: California... | reverse complement strand
AACCACTTTAGGGAAAGGAAGAAAGAAGAGAAGAAAGACATGTGGCTGTCGTCGAATATGTTTTGGTTAAAAGGAGAAGCAAGAACATGTACCCTGAATTGATGTGTTTTTGGTACGAAGAAGAGTTTTTGTGTGATGAGAAGGAGGATGTTGGAGAGCGGCGGAAGGTTTATATATGGGGATTTGGAGATGGGAGATGAGTCAGCACAAGAAATGGGGAGATTGAAGTGATCGAAGGACATGTGTTCAAAAGATGTGTTTCAACACATGTTCACTTCGCTCGGTCCGAGACCCATTCGCTTCTTCGCCCTAACGCCATGCTAACATCCCATCCCATCCTATCCCATCCATTCCGTTTGTCTAAATCATAAGTGGAGAGTCATCTTTACCAAATCTCAACGCCCGCTGAAAATGCCCAAAAACGCTATTCCAAGGATGTGCCCTCTGGCTCGCACCAGACCTTCCAGACACATCACCCTCACTCCTCAAGTCCCCCCATCATCCCTTTCCTCACCCTCATATTCACCACCCCACCCACCCCAAAAGCCGGCACAATCCTACAAATCCTCGCGGCAGCACTAATCGCCCAATTCCCCAGCACCATACTCAGCCTCTCCCCACCTCCCACTCCAGGCCGGTTATACAAATCCAGGCCCAGCAAATGTAACGGCGTGCTGACAATCTGCACAGCGGCGGGCGCTACGAATTGCGCTGCGCTTGCGCCCCCAATATATGCCTTGACGCTTTCACTCATGTGCTCTTCGAACTTTGGCGCGAGTAAAGGTGGGAGGTTGAAGGATGCGAAGATGGTGAGGCAGTCGCGGATCGTGAATAAGGCGAAGGTCGGTAGTGGCACGGGTCGCGTAGACGTGCTGCCAAAGAGCTGTGTGAATTTATTGTCTTTGTAGAGGCACAGTGCCAGATTCGTAGTCGATGTTGCGAGGAACTTTGTGGGGCCGGCGGTGGTTGCAGAGGGTTGTGTGGAGTTGGTAGTGGAGGAAATGGTGTCGATTGTGTTGGCGGTGAAGTAGGTGCCGAAATAGAGGCTCTGTGTGCACACGCAATTAGCTTGGTGGGTAGGGACTGAGGTGGAAGTAGGACGTACGAATATCAGCGCAAAGGGCTTGGAGCCGATGAAGCGGTGGGGACGGAGCATCAGCTCTCGTGCGCTTTGCTTCAGGCTGTCGCCCAGCGTGTTCCGCCCGCTCGCGTTCTCGATTATGCCTTTGTCGATCATGGTTATGATGGGCGCGACGAGGGCTCCGGCGGCGCCTGCTGACAGTGCATCTGCGGCGACACGTAGGCCGAGTTTGGATGTGTTCCATGCTCGTGGTGCGGTGGTTGGGTTTGGAATGTCTTTCGAGACCATGGTGGGCGGCAGCGCTATCTTCGGCTTCGGTATCGCCGGTATCGCTACTGGAATTATGGGTGTATCAACGCTCTGCTGCCCGTCCTTCACACCTCCGATTCTTTCTTCCCCCATTGCAGCTTCCTGCGATGACTGACAAACTCTCTTTTCCTGTGCTGCATGTATGTGGCTTATCTCCGAAGCCTTGCTCGAAAAGTGCTGTCGCTGAGGTGTCGTATTTGAGCCCTATTGGCGACGGGCAAGTGACTATGAGAGCGTAACCAGAGGTGAGAGTCCAGCAAAGGAATCACCTTATCAGCGCTGCATGTAGTGTAATATCGCGCAAAGTAGCGGTATGATGATGTCGTTCGCGACAGATAGCGCGACGCTGTTAGACCCAAAATATTGGACCCTGTTTTTTCAAAAGCCGACCGAAGCCGGAGCATTGTCTCACCGAACCACGCAGCAACATGAAAGAAGAAAGCAGGTAAGTTAAAGGTCTAAGACGGAGTGTTTGGGCTCATAGTTATAAGCAAAAGAGCGATTAATATTCAGGTTGTCAAGTTACTTACAAACAGTCTAGCCTTCCTGCGATAAACACCATCAGTTAGCTCTAATTGCGGGAACATCAGCTTGCAATGCAACCCCGCACTCTCAATCGCAGATGAATAACCCCATCAGAGAAGCATCAGGGAAAAAATCACTGCAAGTTAGTCCAGTGTTGCGCAGCGTTCACAATACCTTTATGACAAGTAAGTTAGCTTGCTTGCTTGCTGAGTAATATTTTTGGAACTCTGGGTAGCGACTGCCGCGTTCTCGATCTCGCTGATGGACAGATGATTGACCCAAGAACAAATTATCCTATAGATCATGGAAATGCATCAGCCCCGGAAGCTCTTGCACAACCTCACCAGCGGATGTGCGCTGAGGACACCACAGTTTGGTCTTATCGATAAGGTGCGGTGCGGCAGAATCTGGACCGTATGCAGCTCTGCAGCCTTGCTGCGGCCGCATCCCCTCAGCCTAGCGCTCTCCCTTCAGCTTCTCTGCCTACACAATATCGTCATCCTCTCACTCCACTGCTTCTTCAGACGCATCTGCTATATATATTGGCCTTTTCCCTACATGGACCCGCTTAGTGCCACGGCTAGCGTTATCGCTATCCTTCAGCTCTCAAGCAAGGTCGTCGGATATTTGACCAACGTCAAAGATGCCTCAAGAGAGCGCAAGACGTGCGCTGTTGAGGTTTCGAACCTGCACAGTCTCCTTCTCAATCTAAGGTTCCACCTCGAGGGGGGAAGCGCCAACACGCCGTGGCACACCGCCGTCCGAGCCCTCGCAGTCGAGAACGGGCCACTCGACCAGTTCAAGCAAGCACTAGAAACGCTGCAGACTAGGATGACAGATGGAGGTCGGCTAAAGAAGACTGGCGATATGCTCATGTGGAAGTTCAAGAAAGAGGAGGTGGCTAGCATATTGGATCGAATCGAGCGTTTGAAGACGCTGGTTGAGATAGCCCTACAGAGCGACCACTTGTGAGCTTTATGCTAGCACTATAGAGCGACACTACTTACATGTACAAGCAAAATCTCTCAAGCTATAAAATTCGACACTGAAGCCATAAAAGACAATACTCAAGCCATCAAATCCGACCTCGACTCTGTTCGGACACGCGAAGACAACACGGAGCACCGTAGGCTTCTAGAATGGATATCATCTACAGACTACCCCGCCCAACAATCTGATATTATCAAGCGCAGACAGGAGGGAACAGGCCAGTGGTTTCTAGCCGCGCCTCAGGTGGCCAGGTGGCTCAGCGAACCGCAGGCAATACTCTTCTGCCCAGGTATCCCAGGAGCCGGCAAGACCATGGTAGCGGCCATCGCGATCGAACATCTGTTAAAATTAGTGCAGAGCACCTCACATGGAGTTGCTTATGTGTACTGCAACTACAAGGCTCGGGAGGAGCAGGATGCTTCGAGGATGTTGGCAGCTATCCTTAAGCAGCTGGTGCAGGCTCGACCCTCGCTAGTGGGGCCCGTGGAACGGTTGCACAAACAGCATGCTGACAGAGGAACTAGGCCATCGGCTGATGAGGTCATTTGCGCACTTCGAGATGTGATTGCACATTACGCTACTGTCCATATTATAGTTGATGCTCTGGATGAATGTCAGGACAGCGACGGCGCACGACGCCAATTTCTGGTCAAACTCAGAGATCTACAGACAGGACGGGACATTCGCCTGATGGCTACGTCGCGTATTATTCCAGAGATTGTAGACGCCTTTAACAAAGCGCTCAAGCTGGAGGTGCAGGCTAGCAAGGAGGATGTGAAGCGGTTTGTGGCCGGCCAGATCTGTCGACTGCCGAAGTGTATTCAGGGCGACCCTGCGCTACAGGATATCGTCCAGGAAAAGATCGTGGAGGCGGTAGACAGCATGTGTGCTCTTCCTAGGCAACTTGTAATATGGCGCAGACTTACACGTGCTTAGGTTTCTTCTCGCTCGACTCCACACCGACTCGCTGCTGGACAAGAGAACAACGAAGGACGTAAAGTTAACGCTAGCCAAGCTCTCCAAAGGCTCGGCCGCACTCAACGAAGCATACGAGGAAGCTATCCAACGCATAGAAGGACAGCTACGTGGCGATTACAAACTAGCCAAAAAAGTACTGTCGTGGATCACGCATGCAAAACGGCCACTTACTACGACGGAGATATGCTGTGCTCTGGCAGTAGAGCCGAACGAGGCGGAGCTCGATCCCGAGAACATCCCTGCTGTTGAGGACTTGGTATCCGTGTGTGCGGGACTGATTGTTATTGATCAAGAAAGCGCTGTTATCCGTCTTGTGCATTACACGACACAGGAATACTTGGAGAGGATCAGAGATGTATGGGATCCAGATGCTCAGTCAGACATCACTACTGTATGTCTGAAGTACCTATCGTTCAAGGCTTTTCAACGGGGCATCTGTCCTACCGACAAGGAATTTGAAGAGAGACTCCAGCAAAATGAGCTTCTAGACTATGCGGCTAAGCATTGGGGAGAGCATGCAAGAGACGTTGAGAATAAGATCCGTAAGCCAGCCTGTGAATTTCTTCATAACCGTAGGTTGCTGCTTTGCGCGACACAAGTATTATCAGCTTCGAGTTACAGATACCCAGGCTACAGCCAATCCTTTCCTAGAGGGATTGGATTACACTGGGTAGCACGATTTGGGCTGTGCGAATTAGCGCGCGAGCTATTACGTACGTCAGAAGAGAGGCCTGCAAGTGCATTCGACGTAAGGGACAGTGCAGGACGATCTGCCTTATCGCTAGCTGCGAAATATGGTCATAACAGCATGGTCACGCTTTTACTAGAAGTAGGTGCCGATGTCAATATGCAGGGCGGAAGAGATGGGAATGCACTCCAGGGGGCTTCATGCAGAGGCCACAAAGAGACTGTAAAGCTGTTACTCGACAAGGGTGCCAATCCTAATATCCAGGGGGGTGAATTCGGTACCGCACTCCAAGCGGCTTCACTTGGTGGCTATGAGCAGATTGTGAGGCTGTTAGTGGACCAGGGCGCCAACGTCAACGCGCAGGGTGGATGGTACGGTAACGCACTTCAGGCAGCTTCAGAAGAAGGACACCAGGGAGTTGTGAAGCTATTGATTGATAGGGGTGCTGATATCAACGCGAAAGGTGAAGAATACGGGAATGCACTCTACACGGCTTCATTCCAGGGCCACGAGCAGATTGCGATGATGTTGATTGACATGGGTGCCAACATCAACACGCAGAGTGGGAAATACGGCAGTGCGCTACAGGCAGCTTCACTAAGAGGCCACGAGCAGATTGTACGGTTGCTGCTTGACAAAGGAGCCGACGTAAACGCGCAGGGTGGAGAATACGGCAACGCACTCCAGGCGGCATTAGAAGACGGGCAGGAGCAGACTATGGAGTTACTGCTTGATAATGGCGCCAACGCAGATATTCAGGCCGGCACATATAACCAAGCACTCTACAATGCTTTAAACATCGAAGAGGGACTCAAAGAAGTTTCTGGAGACCATAGGAAGATTATGCAGCGGTTGGTCAAAAGAAGGGCCATCGAACAGGGTGGGAAGTATGGCGTGGCACTTTTCGCAGCTGCATTTCAGGGCCATCAGCATATTGTGCGGATGCTGGTTGGAAAGGGCGCCAACGTCAATGTACAGATTGGATATGGGAGCGTACTCTACGCAGCTTCAGAACAAGGCCATGAATCAGTTGTGAAGCTACTACTTGAGAACGGCGCCAACATTAACGCGGAGAGTGGATACTACGGCAGCACGCTCCAGGCGGCTTCATGGGGAGGGCATGAATTAGTTGTGAAGCTACTGCTTGACAAGGGCGCTGACGTTAATGCGCAGGCTGGATACTATGGCAACGCACTCCAGGCGGCATCTAAGGAAGGCTACAAGCAAGTGGTGAAAGTGCTGCTTGACAAGGGCGCCAAAGTCAACGCGCAGGGTGGAGAATATGGCAACGCACTCCAGGCGGCTTCATTAGGAGGTCACGAGCAGGTAGTGAAGCTGCTGCTCAACAAAGGCGCTGATGTCAACACACAGGGCGGAGAATACGGCAACGCGCTCCAGGCGGCTTCATTAGGAGATCACGAGCAGGTGGTGAAGCTACTGCTTGACAAGGGCGCTGACGTCAACGCGCAGGGTGGATACTATGGCAACGCGCTCTATGCGGCTTCAGAAGGAGGCTATGAGCAGGTGGTGAAGGTGCTGCTTGACAAGGGCGCCAAAGTCAACGCGCAGGGTGGAGAATATGGCAACGCACTCCAAGCGGCTGCATTGGGAGGTCACGAGCAGGTGGTGAAGCTGCTGCTTAACAAGGGCGCTGAAGTCAATGCGCAGGGTGGAGAATATGGCAACACACTCTAGGCGGCTTCATTGGGAGGTCACGAGCAGGTGGTGAAGCTGCTGCTTGACAAGGGCGCTGAAGTCAATGCGCAGGGTGGAAAATATGGCAATGCACTCCAGGCAGCTTCATTAGGAGGTCACGAACAGGTGGTGAAGCTGCTGCTCAACAAGGGCGCTAACATCGACACACAGGGTGGACACTTTGGTAACGCACTCTATGCCGCTGCATATGCAGGGAATGTTGAAGTGCTCGAGCCTTTGATCTCCAAATGTAACTTCACACAGCTCCAAGATCCGTATGACCGGACTCTACTCTGGTGGGCTGCAGCTGGGGGCCAGACTTCTACTGTTCAAGTACTTATTAGCCGGTATGACTACGACCCTCAAGTCGCCGACAAATCCGGGCGGACGCCACTCTGGATAGCCAAGAAGAAAGGGCATAGAGCAGTATCAGAAGTCCTGTTGAAAGAAAGTTCACTAATTGAGCCTGGTCGAGCAGTGTCACCTGATCATGGTAATGATTGGGGGACTTTGCAATGCGACGTCTGTACTTCTAGTATCAGGGCAACTGGCTTTTACTACCACTGCGGACATTGTTTCAATGGAGATTGGGTTGTTTGCGAAGACTGCAGGACAAGTGGTGCTTCTTGTGCGGGAGAGACACATACTTTAGTCAAGCGCATAAGTAAAGACGAAGAGTGGGATGAGACAACCTGCTGATTACGTCTGGAACGCTCTTTAGACCTGCTCTTAGCACTACTACAGCTGTGGCGGTGGATGCAATATCCTATATTCTGCCATTCTGCTATGTTGCTCGTGCTGTGCTTTCCACAAGGCAGCAGCCTGGTCTATTTACATGACGTGTCTGTGATGCAGCCGAGGTAAGAGGTGCTTGATAAACTGAGAAGGAGCACCAGACCAATGACAAGTGACATGCTCCTCCTCACAACCGTCACAACAGCTGCTGCAAAGAGGGCTGAGCTTAGACGGCGGCGCGATGGTCTATCTCTATGGCATGCAAGCTTTTGCGTTAGCTATGGTTGGCCATTGCGCTGCGTCTCAAAGTTGTACGATGGCTGTATCGGAAGCTGATACTGTAGCAGAGTGTGTTCGTTGGCATGAACTATACAGCCAGAGCTTCCCAAACGCAACCCTTCTCCCAATCCGAGCCGGTTTCTGGGGTGTCCATTAGCGCTTAGCAAAAGCACCGTACAGCCACACAGCCACACAGCCACACAGCCACAGGTTCAGCGTCAGCGGCGATAGATTACCGCCAAGCTACTTTAAGCTTGGTGTGCGGGGTCTCTTCATCGGGCACTTCTAGCAGGCAGACTTGGAATTAGTACAACAGCATAACAACCTCTTAAGCTTAAGTGCAGTGCTCGGGATAAGATGTTTGTATAACAAGCTGTATTTTGTCAGACTTTAGACAAGATGCATAAGCTATTAACGCACCTACTGCATAATAGTCACGCAACCGCCTTGCTTTGACTAGCTAAATTGTCGTATTGTGCCGTAAGCAGAACCTATGCTTAAAAGATTTTAAGAGGGAATAGACTTTGTAGTTTAAAACTGCCATTCCAAGAGTCTGTAACGTATGCCTCTAGCCCGTTGTTACGTTTGTTGTGTTAAGGATTGTCTGTAGCGTCCCGCCACGCAGGGTGTCCCGTTACGCAGGGATGGACGTTAGCTACCAACGGAACGAGTCTGTACGCGTGGTCATCCGACAAGACGTCTGATATATACGAAGGTGCTCCTGTTTATCTAGTCGACGACTTTCGCGTTTAGTGTGTCCTGAAGGTTGACACAATAAAAACGAGCACTCTCGTAGTTGTGTATAGTGTGTTTTCGGAGAATCAAGAAAAGCTATTGCCCAGTCACAGTTCTCGCCCCTTCACCACAGCCTCAGCGATTTAGCTGCATATTCCCAACCTCTGGCTGTCCCTGCGCACCGCCAGCCTCAAGCTCAGTCGAAAAGTGTCTCGGCGCAGTACACTGCGCAGGCTGCACATCTTGCATCTGCGGACTCATAGACGGCGAAGGCGCACCATACACCGGCTGAGCACCCTGCTGCCAACCCTGAGGCGCGGTACTATACGGGCTCTGCGAACCCTGCGAAGTGAGAGGGGATTGCGGGCCACTACTACCAGCATAATACCCGTCTTGCTTGCCTCCAGTCTGTTGCATGCTGGGATAGTACTGGGGCGGTTGGGGCGAGCCTGGATTGCTTGGATATGAGTTTTGCTGGTATGCGGAGTTTCCTGGTGCAGCGACGGTGCCGGAAACTGGCGCAACGTGATGCTGGTTGTTCTTGTTCTTCTTGCGGCGCATGAAGAAGAAGATACCAAGGCCGATGAGCGCGAGACCGACGATGGGTCCGATGACGGCACCAGCGATCCAGGCTTTGCTCTCTTTCTTCTCTTCGCCTCCGGAAGGAGGGATAGGAGTCGGTTCAGGCCTTGCAGTTGGTGTGGCTGTGGCTGGGGTGAGCGTGGGCACTGATGGACTTCCTTGGACCTGCGTTAATATGCGAGGAAGTTTGTACGTATGTGGGCATCTTACTTGTAGGCCCTGAGGGGGTGGATGGACTGGGAATGTTCGTCCGCTGGCGGTAGTAGCTCCAGTTCAAGGAGGATACGCCGCACACGACGTTCACATCGGGATCGGAATCGCCTTCGTTTTCGTACATGTATGCCGTGTTGCACACCGTGAATGATCTGTCGGTTGCATCGCTCCAGATAGAAGTGCTACAAAGACTTAGTCGTGCTTCCCAATAACAGTCACGTCCTTGAGAAACGTACCATGCTTGAGTGATAAAGCTATTGGTGAGCGGATTAGTCCCCGTCGACGCAGCTTTGAAGATCATTGTGCCATCGAAACAATTGACGGCAATGTTGTTCAGACACCCGGCTCTGCCTACTGAGCAACAACCCCACTGCCCAGCTGATTGATAGTACGTGTTTCCTGGCATTGCTATTTAGCACGTACTACTCAGGATGTCGTGCGCAGACGTACATACCAGAACTGCATGTCCGAGTGATCCATGAACCACTCCATAGCACGATACCCATGTAGTCCGCAGCATTTTGCCTCTTGCGCAACTCAGCCTCTGAGGGTCCTGGAGTAATCAGTGGTCTTGCGACCACAGTAGCGGGAGAAGGTGCAATAAGAGCTGCAAAGCTGCTGGGCAACAACGCCAAGCTGAATATGGAGTGAGCGAGCATGTTTAGAGAAACAGCAGAGACGTGGTGATCTCGATCTCAGCAACAAAGTTATAGATTCTCGGCCTTCGGATGATGAAGAAAACGAGTAGATAGTTCAACAGCAGTGTGCTACACAGTGGCTCACAGCTGAGCTCAATGACAGGGAAGTCCCGTTCATATCGAGACATCCTACACTCCACACCTGACCTGCGCCGTGGGACACAACCCAAGATTGTAACCGAGCATGCGAACCGGTGAACGTATGGGAGTATACCGATGCAGGCTTTCAGACGCTCGCATCCACTGCTCGATCCCAATCAGCGGGAGTTTGTCCCGCCGCCAAGCTAGAGCCTTACCAAGAACAGGCTGGCACCTCGTAAAAGTCGCAAAAGCTGGAAACACACGAAAGTGTCGTGGCACTCAGGCGGCCACCACGTTAGGAAGTGACAGTAGTACCTAGTAGAGGCTTGTATTGTTTTGGCCTGGGAGCGGGGAGTGGCTGAAGAAGAGGGCAGGGCTAGGCGAGAGCTGGGAAAATCGGCGGACATGATTCGGATGCAACACAAACGACTCGCATATATGTGAAGACAAACGGATCGGAAATTCAGTGTAGGCATTGACGGTTGCGCTGGCTGAGAGCCAGGCTATGCTGATGTAGTTCAATTTGAACTTGACGCCGCAATAGAAGGCTATGGTTCGGTGTACCATCGCTTAACGTTTCCGGCTACTGCTGCAGAGCTCCATTGGCATGCGACTGTGCGGTACTGATGGTGGAGCATCGAATGGCCTCGTGGGATGCGATACGTCAGCATTGGTCTTTCCCTTCGTTTCTTCTCGCAAGGGTTTGGATATTATGCCACAAAATCTGCGGGATGCAAGTAGCAGCGTCTCTCCTCCTCTTTGACCTTGGCTGAAGCAAATATCGCGCTTGCGCTCCGTCGTTCCGTGAACTGAGAGCTTCCTCGAGTGCATCTTGAGGCCTTACCATTCAGCGCAGATCATCCGACATATCCGTCGCGCTTCGCTGTGTAGGCGATTCGACTTCGTCTGCCACAGAAGACTCCGTATCTGATAACGACTCCAGGCGCAATGGCACCAGCGCAACAGCGGTCGCGAAGTCCCCATCGTGACTGATACTGAGCTCACACAGCTGCCCGTCTAGCGAATCAACATCGAAACACACTCCAGAAGCGTGCTTCTTAACAAGCACCCGCGCTGGGCCCTTAAAGTCCCGAACAATTGTGTAGTGTGCATCAAGCTCCTCGTCTAGTATGAGGCCCTGCGGCGGAGCCGATTTGTGCGTAGTTTGACGGTCGGAAGCGACTGGGAGTATCATGATACGATGGAAAGCGCGCGTCGAGTGTCCGAAGTGGCCGCATGCCTTGCGTATGGCTTCTTTCGCTGCGAATCTTTCTTACATTAACGTCATTCTACCCAATTTCGAGGGTTACAAACCTGCCAGCAAGATACTGAGCGACAGCATCAAGCTTGGTGTGAAGCTCGCTTTGCGGTCCGAACCGGTTCCAGAAGTAAGTGGCCTCAGGATCCGTTAAGATTCTGCGAACGAATCTGTTCAGATATGACCGACCCTCGAATTTTCCCGCGACCAGGCGCCGCACTCGTGACACATTGCAGATGTCGGTGCCTACGCGAAGGGCGAATGGGAATGGTCGTAGGGGCATGGAGGAGGTTTAGGTATCGCGGTTGCGATCTGTGGTTGATGCGTGCCCGTGCCAAGAATTGCAATCGCTCAATCGGTCTGAGCACACATGGGTACGATCATTGTCGCATCAGAGGTCGTCCAACTTTTGAAGATCGAAAATTATCTTCGCGAGGTTGTGGAGTTGCCAATGGGGTGTTGGTGTTGCGCATTAATCCAGAAAGCAGAACCTTGGAAGCATCACCTGCGCAAGCACTTGGCGCTAGTCACAATGCGTATCAATAACATCCATCGTAAGCTCCAGAAACAACACTGTCCCAGAACATATCAGGCATCCGAACTAAACATACTACAATACTCTTAACTTACCTGTGTTCCCTCGACCTTGCCCCCGTCTCAAAGTGTTTATCGAGAACCTTACGCTTTCAGCTGCAGGCCTTTACTTTGCGAATAAATCTCGTCTTAGTCTCCCTCTTCCCCCGTCCAATCTCAACTCAAAACATTCTCGAGGAACGACTTGCTAGGTCATTGCGTAAAGACATGCTTGAACATCTAGCATCGTCGCCATCATACGGTGCTTTAAACCTACTTTGAAATCATGTCATCTCGAGCTCCGCGGGCTCGTGGATGCAGTCCGCCAGCACATCGAGTGGAGGAACGTTACCAAGAACATTGCCCTTTCAGCGTAGTGGTGAGATTGATTTTGACTCCCAACGTACTCGGCGAAAAGACACTCACAATCTATAATGCCCTCCTGGCTTCAGCTCAAATGCGCTCCTGGCGGAGGACAACAATGCAGAAGGCGATCTCTTATGTGTGGACTAATATGTACTACTAATACAACTCGCTCTTTCTAAATGAAGCAGGGTATCTACGCATCGCAACAACACTTCTATCAACAAAAAAAGTAACAAAGGAACAAGCTATGCATTAATCTCCCTCACTCCTCCGCCTTGAAATTTCGCAATCGCAGCATTCATATTCACGCTCAGATTCACCCAGCTCTTCTTCTTACGCGCCCTCTCGCGTTCCCTCGTCTCCTCACTACTTTCCAATAAGCTATCGCCGCTCAGGCGCGACATGAAATCCAGCGACGAGGACTTCTTGTGCGTCTGGCTAGGCTTGACGGATGCGGGCGAGATGATACTGCCGACGGCTGTGCTGGCTGATTTCTTGTGGCCGAAGGTGAGTGCGGGCAAAGTACTGCTGGACAGTTTTGGTGAAATGACCATCGCGGTGGGAGAGTTGCTGCGCGTCGAAACGACGGTGTCCTCGTAGTTCGGGAGGCGTTGTAGAGATTGTGTCAAGAGTGATTGCGGTGCCGAGTGCGCCGGGAGTAACGGCGACGTCGAACTCATGGGGCTGATCGAGTGCGGCAGCGAAGGTGCAGGTGGGTTCACGAGGTATCCGCCTTTTGACTCGTAGAGATAAGCCCATGCAGAGTCGCGTGTGCCTTGTAAAGGTAGACTCCAGTCTTCCACTTCTGGTTCCCTTTCTACGTCCACTTCCTCAGCCGGGATCACCGAATCGCTAAGTGAGTGGCGCCGACTCAGATCCGGCGTCGAGGGCCATGGAATTGCGAGGTTGGGCGAGGATGTCGATGGGCGGTCTGGCGTGTTGCGGCGCCAGACGGTGGGACGCTGCAGTGTGGGTATGGATTCGGCGGTATTGCTGCGCGATGAAATAGGTGGACGTAGAGCCGGATGCACATCGGCGGGCCGCAGAGTTGGGTGTGTGGTTTCGAGTTGAAGGGTCTGTGTAGATGGTTGGGGCCGCAGGGAGGACTGAGAAGGTCGTTTGGAGGAAGTGCGTGGGGAGGATGAGCGAGGTGGTGTGGCAGAGCGGGGAGACGATTCGCTTGTGTTGGAAAGTGATGAGGTCGAGCGAAGAGATAGCTCCGTGGTACTTCTTGAAAATGATGATGCTAGAAGTGGGATTTGCTCATCTTCCTTGGCCCGTGACGCCTCTGTTGGGAGGGGAGGCAGTGGGCGCTCGAGCATAGCCTGAGGTGCTGGACGGGCGATGCTCTTCTTTGAGGCGAGCCATTCGGGTAGTGGGGCTTCGGGGTCGTTATTGAGGATTGCGAGAGGAATTTCTGGCTGTGAAATTCCGCGTCCTGGAATAGTAGGTCTGATGGGCCTTTCGGGCTCGGTGCCTTGTGCTTCACTCTTACTTTCAGCAATATCCCCAGAATTCGCCGAAATTGTGATCTCTTGCGAGCGTGTGCTGAAAACGGACTCCTTGCGCTCGTTTTTCACGTCTGGTGCATGACTGATGTCTATGGCAGCTTTCGAGTTTTGACGCGAATGTATCGAGACGCTAGATGTGGTAGAGGTGTCAGAATCTTCTAACGGTGTGTCGCTGTCAGACGCAGAGCTGTCCTCAAGATGCTCTTCCGGTATCGATTCGACTTGGAAGGTCTGAGAGGCCTTCATCGTAAGAGGGCGGATAATCGACCACAGCGGCGACTCCTTCATCAGATCGCTACACTGAGCCTCAGTGTCTTGCGCATCCCATTCTGCCAGCTTTTTCGCGACCCATGGGTTTTGGGTGCATCGTAGTTTCGAGAAGTAAGCGCTGCATGCCTGGATGTTCGACAGTGGATGTCCATGATCGAGAAGGTCTTCCAGGGTAGACGTGAATTCCTGGTTGAACTCTTGCAGGGACGGGAACTGGTCAATGTGCAGGTTCAGGAAGTGGCAGAACGCGTGGTGATATGCTTCGAACTTGAACACTGCGAAGCGCTCATCGAGAGTTTGCAGCATTTCTTGCGCATTCATGCTTGAAGGTGGCAACGGTGGTCCAACTTCGAGAACGTCTTGCATGACATCCTCAGACAAGGAGAGAAAGATGTCGAGCTTGGCCTCGCGGTCATGTCTGACCCAGTCTCTCCGCTCGTCAAGTAGACTTGGTTGCAGATCCGAAGGAGCAGAGGAAGGTGACGCCGCCGCAGCCTCGGGCATTGGCATTGAGCAATTTCCATTGCAGTATTTCCAGGTGCCCTTGGCTTGAAGCGCGAACTTGATACTTCGCCGCCATCGCGAGTACTCAGGGCCTGTGAAGTGTAGCTGTAGTTGCGGGACGCCCGGAAGGCGCGTTGAAGTGTTTTGAGGCATGGTTCGTAGTCGCGCTGTTTCGTCGCACAGCAAAGACAAACCAAGAACGGCGCAGACGTTTCAGAACGGAGTGCTTTGAACGCAAGCAAGCGGAACCGAGATGAACATAAAGGCGACAACGGGATTCGTCTTATGTCTGACTGCGGCGAAGCCCCGACTATATGTCTCTCGTTCAATCCAACACCGAACGCGCGACCTCGTCCGCCGAATGGGTACTTCTGCCCTGCATAAGCTTGCGAGCAGAGTCGCGGGCGAACCCTACGTACAACAAACCCGAAGGCGCACTGTTGCTGACCTCACTCGTCATTCCACTGCCGGGTGCTGCAGGAAGATGCGCAGGTGGTCAGCTCATGGCTGTTGGCGTCGGGGAGTAATATGAACCAAGAGGGAACGGGCCAATAATGTTGGTGTAGGTCGAGGCTGGCGTGTCATCATTGGCTACCGGATAAGGCAGCGTCGGGGTCTATCTTCTGAGACCTACAGCTTCGATGTCCGAGAGATATACAACCAGATGCGATACGGCCATGAGAGAGACCAAGAGAATTGTGGCAGCGGATCTGTTGTTGTAGGAGCGCGGGGGTGGTGGCGAGGACTTGGAGGTTCCAAATTTTGCGCGTGGAGTGCCTTCCGGCTAGGCTCAAGATCGCGGACAGGCTATCAGGCTGTGTTGGCAGTACGAGCTTGAAGAAAGCACCCAGCTCCATATCGAAACAGGGGTATTTGAATGTCGCGGGTCTAGTCAGGCTTCATCAGCATCATTCCAGCCCACTGCCAAGTTATGATGATCTGGTGCTGGTATTCTTAGTCCATTGTGCATGACTGGGTCAACCCCACACCCCGAATCCCGGAGCTGCGAGCTCAATCTAGATTGAAAAAAGCTCGCTATGAATTTTTTAACTTTTGATTCTCTCATCGATTTATTTCAAGTAGTATGAAACATCATAAAGGCGTTGTGGCGGAGTGGTTATCGCGTATGACTAGAAATCATATTCCTTCGGGAGCGTAGGTTCGAGTCCTGCCAACGTCGTATTTTTGGCTCTTTGAGTTCTTTTGGTCGTTGTTGGTGTAGCCCTAGCAGTCGTGGTAGTCGAGCTTTCATCTTTTTGCACATCTTGATTCGTGCCGACCACGTACACCAAAACATCACGCTTTTCTCGCATCAGCCGTCTCGGATCACTATAAAGGTGCTTGCGATCAACAAAGGCAGCGTAATACAGCGATATTGGTGCTTCCCGAAATATGCGATCCTCCCCGCACTTTTTGAACTGTGCAAAATCGATCGGGAGTCAAAAAGACACGATTGGGTGTATGTCTATGGTTGACGTCTGCAGTCGTCAAGCATAGTGAACTGGTCAATAAGGTATAACCAGGTAGGACATGACAATAGCTGTAGCTGTATGAGCGAGTCCTACATCTCTCGACCCGCCGAAAGAGCTGGATCACCAGGGTCGGAAAGGCATCTCACCATAACAAACTCTCTTCACATCCAGTACACGGCGTGCGGCTGTACATCTTGCACCTCAGGGCACACTCGAGTAATGAGCATCCCATCGTCGGACCCGCTCATCTTCGAGTCTTGAGAGTGGCCGTCGCTCCAGACCAACGCATCTGACACTGGCGAAGATTTTGGTGTTAGAGGTGGTGTAGAAACCAGAGACGAAGGCGCCTGGGGACTGGGCATCTGATTTCCCCAGCTCGGTACGCCCCCAACTCAGATCACACGCTGCCCAAGGTGCATATGTACTTGCTTGAGCAATCATGACGAGAGCTGTGACGACAGCATCATTCGCGGCGTTGTGCAGAGGCCCTCAGACCGACACCCTATAGATAGATCGAGCCAGTCGCTCCAGCCCCACCTGCTCTGCGGTGTAAACAGTAGCTTTCTCTACCTCCGCGACGTCTACTACCGCGAGGCCGTGAAAGTCGATGCTATAATAAGACGACAGAGCTATGCCATGTCGCTTTAGCGCACGGCATGCCCAACGACACAACCGCTACCATGCTTTCTAGCTCGATCCAGGACACTCTAGAATTCTTGCAGGCCATCGAGCAGAGTAAACTCTTTCTTGGCGCCAGCATAGGCAAAACCGTCGGGATTGGACGGACAGTAGAGGCCGTTGCGAATGTCTGAAGCATACCATAGGTACTCGATCAGGGACTGTGTAGTTTCGGCTGTTCTGGACGCAACTGAGATCTCGACGTACGAAAGTTCCAGAATCTCTGAGCCCTTCTCATTCTTCTCACAATCGAAAACGACCAAACTGGCGATACCACCGTGGCTGGCAGTCTGCGGTTATGCCTCGTGTGAATCGTGAACAACCTCGTAAAAATGCCATCAAACTTCCGTTGGTCCCTTCCAGATTCTCTTTGACCATGTGCCTTTGCACATGTATTC
>Ga0265798_10005681_pt1 | contig 16621 bp, 16 predicted proteins | sample P3T30metagenome_FD_192430 | JGI IMG/M metagenome (GOLD analysis project Ga0265798, IMG submission 192430) | Plant litter microbial communities from East Loma Ridge, Irvine, California - P3 T30 | ecosystem: Environmental > Terrestrial > Plant litter > Unclassified | place: USA: California... | reverse complement strand
CACCGGAGGTTCCCCGAACGCCAAGTCATTTGCTAGGCACACCGCAAATGCCCAATTTCGCACCCGTGCCGACCGGCATCATGAAACCGAAGTATGAGCCTGTCACGCGATGCGTCTTTACCTTTAATTCGCACCCACTGTCTACGTCATGGATGCGTTGCGTAGAAGTTGCAACGTCCTTGCACAGGTGCCGCTGAATCGTACCTGAGTATCCTGACCGACTCCATAACCAATGCCAGATGGAACGCCAGCGCGCCGGATGGAGATACATCTCGAGATAATCTCGCTCGTCTTTACGCTACTCCATGTATGCCATCGCCAGACCTTTCCAAGACGCCTGATATCTCACTACCTAACGCTCTTGGCCGCCTTGTCCCTCAGGTTGTTCTTATGTCCGACTTGGATAGCATTCTGCAGTTGCGCTTTGGTGATATCGAACTTATCGTCAGCCACTCCCATCTGAGAGCCCAGAATCTATCCGAAACATACCTCGTTAGCCATATCGCCAATATTGGACGCCTTGATACCCAGTGTAAAGTATCGCTCAACGATAGCTTCCTTCTTGTCGGGACTCCAACCGGCAGACCATGGTCCTTGGGCTTTAGTAGGGGTGGAAGCAGGTGTTGAGCGTTGTCGTTTGGCAGGACTGGGAGTTGAGCCAGTGTTGAGCTTGTGTTTGGGTTCAGATTTGGACTTGGACTTGGACTTGGTAGGGGATGGCGAGGGAGATGGAGAGTATCCGACGTCTACCTCCGCTTTTGGGGTGAGGAGCGGGGACGAAGGTGGACTTGGAGTATGACCAGAAGCCGGAGACCGTTTCATCTTTGTCTTCAGCACTGATCACAGAACATGTGGACATGACTTACTTTGAATGGATATGCTATGTATGCAGGTAAGACAATTAGATTGACGAGAGGGAGAAGGAGGATTCAGTTGTATTCCTCGAGATGAACTCGTCGTCAAGGCCGGCATGCCCACAGTCCAGATTCCTCCTCGTGTCCTTTAGATTCCCGCCCAGGGGTCGAATGTTTTTGGGGTGTGAGGACAAGCCACCACACACTTGGGATTAGTTGGTAGGATACCGTATCCATGACCTCCGGGCTTCCGGCCATGAGCTTGAACTGGACTGATAAGGTTCGTAGTCAAGGTACTGTATTCCCTGCCAACAGGTGGTCAAGAGCACATCGGGTTTGTTTCGTGACTATCATGCGGTCACCCGCACTACTCACTTTCTCATCGCTACCTCTCTCGCTATCACCTCAGTGCCCGACGCCTCTTCTCTGGATTCCAAGGCTCTTAAGTGAATCAATATCACCTTGAGACGAACCAACGTCAGTACCCAAGCGACATCCTAACTGATCGCGGCTGACGTTATAGCTCAATATTTTCGAAATGAGGCGAGATTCATCCGATCTCCCCTCTTCGCCCACCTGGTCCAAATCCGAGGACTTCAAGCCGGATATCACCCCTCCTCCACCAGACAAGAAGACCAATAATGGAAAAACCCCGTTCACCCCTTCCCCGAAGAAGAGAACCAAGATGAAGTCGAGCGGCAGTGGTAGTGGGAGTGGCAGTGCGGGAGGAAGCAATGGCGAGTGGACGCCGGAGAAGAAGGAGATATTTATGGATCGAGTGATCGCTGCTGGTTATAAGGTTCTAGACCTTGGTGAATTGGCGGATGAGGTATGTGCGTTTTCCTGTGTTCTGGGAGGAAGTGGCTGACGTACATTCCAGTTAGGTATGGGTAAGCAACAGCTCAAAAATCAACTGGCTCAAGGGCGAAAAGGAAGTTTCAGGGATAAGGCTGTTCTTGCCGTGAAGGGAGCTTAGCAGTGGAGCCTCATGAGGGGGAGACTACCGCGGGTGTGTCAGAGCGACTGTGGGTTTACATTACAATTGCTCTACCCACATATATATACATCCCATATATCGAAGGCAGCTAGACCTTGATTTCCGGTCCTAATTCCATTTGCCTTGATTTGACCTGTTGAACAGAGGCGACTCTGACAGCTGACATGGGTACTATCGATCAGTCATGATCAACGGGCATAATGAACGACTTACCAGCTTCCTCATCAACAAACGACATGGCCGACGACATGTCACTAATCTGACTAGCGAAGCTCAATGCCCTTGCCTCTTTCTCCTTGATCTTCCTATCCTCCTCGGCATCCCCTTCATCGATCGAACCACGCCTATGAGTCAGATAGTCCTGCAGACTAGTCTTGCTTTTATTCAGATTAACGTTGAAGATCTCGGAAGCACGCTCTCCAAGAGATGTATTACGAGTATGTTTCCTTGTGGGCCAATGCCGTCTTGGGTTTGACGATGTATCGACGATATTTCCCTCCGAGTCAAATGAGATTTTATCTGATTGTTGGGAACCCCGACGGGCTCCTACGGTCTTTTCAAATGATTTTCGAATATCGGCAGGAGTCATCAATTCGTCCAAGTCGAAAGTAGCTGCGGAGGATGTTGAGGGGTGGTTGCGATGCCCTCTATCTTCACCAAATTCAACGTTTGGTGAGGGCGCTATGACGGTAGCTTCGGACGACGAAACGGTTTTGGGTGAAGAAGCGATGGTTTCTGGTGAAACCGGTTCTCTAGCTGGAGGTAATGGTAATGCCGCTTCTAGATCTCTGATGAGTGTCATTCGTCGGGTGGCGTCTAGTATATCATCGAGACCAAGATCTTCATCCCCGAAATCGCGAACTACCAGTGGTGTGATTGGAGAAGGCGAAACGGTAGGTGCCTCACCGGAAGGAAGGTTGGCAGTCGATACAGATAATGTCTGATCGGGTCCGAAACTACTTCGTCGACTGAATCCGAATCGTCCGGCTAAAGTAGCGTAAGAATTCCTCTTTTCCAGCCTGGACGTCGGTCTTGTGTAATCCCCACTGCGTGCAGCATCGCTAGAGTCACCCCCTTCGCGAATCTTGGTAAGACGAGGCCAGAGGTCGCCCGACAGACCCCTTTTACGGACGGAAGCTCGGGAAGAAGGTCGAGTAGGTGAAGGCGTAGCTAGCATCTCCCTAGCTACTGCTTTAGTGATATCGTAAGGTGAGGGCGGTAGTGGATCGTCCTTATCCTTCATCATCGCCATTGAGCTCTGGAGTCTAGAGTCGGGATAAGCGCCAGGCATGATTGGCGTTGACGTCCCACTGGGTAGATCCGGCAGATCCTTGCCCCGGCCAGGGGCGCTATCTGTAGAAGGGATGCTGAAGGCCTGTTTGATTCTACCGATGAATGAACCAGAGCTCCAGGTCGGGGTTTGACTCCTACGGTGTTCCGGGAATTTGGGAGGAGCATCCTGTGCAGGTCGGAATGCTCTTGAAACTGGCCTCTTTCCTTCGTATGCCCAATCCCTGAGAGTATCGAGACCAGGTGTAGACATGTTCAAGGGAGTCGTGGTATAGCTGGTCCTGGCGAGAGAGGATTTCGGTCGAGGCGTTTCTAGCTCTGTCTCATCTCCGAATATTCTGCCGGATCGCTTATGATGAAGGGATCTCCCTTCTGCGGAATTGGTGCGTGGGGTCTCTACCCCAGCTGAAGAAATGGAGTGCTGTAGACCATCAATCCCTGGGGTATTGGTCAACGATGGCGCTGAATCATCTCGATCAAGAGTCTCAGGTTCTTCAACGATAGCTCGATCATCACGTGGCGAGAACGAGCGAGGTGCAGGAGAACCAAGTGGTCGCGGTATAACGAATGATAACGGTCGCCATGGTGGTGGTAACCCACCGGGAGCAGCAGGAGCAGATAGCGGAGCAGAGAGTCGACGAGTATGATCGGGTATCTTGATAGGCGGAATGATATTGCCATCTTGGCCAGAAGCTAATGGAGTCATTGTGCGAGGAGCTGGCGAGGGCGAAGGTGGAGATGGAGACTGCGGAGCTGCGGTCTGTACGGTCGACATTGGTCGCGCACGAGGTGTGGATAGCTCGACTTGGGATTTTGAAGATCCAAAGGAAGCGACTGTCCGTCTCTTTTCCCTCTTCTCCTGTGCCTGCGGGTCTTCGGTCCTCTTGCTATTCTTCTCTTCCACTAAATCCAATCGACTTCTCGAAAAGAACTCTTTGATCCCTCCTGATCGACTGCCCGAATTCACCTGCTCTCCAGACAGTAATGCCGGAGTCGATCCGAACCTCCCAATTGACCTATTCCAGGCATCCTTCAGAACCCCCTTCTTCTGACCTTTTCCAATCACGGGCGAGGTGTCACTTTCCTGAATTGACCATAATGCAAGTGGATCCTCTTCAGGCTTCTTGCTCGATTTTCTCCTAAACCATGATATCCTCTTCTTTGCCTGCCCTTGCGGTCCACCTGCCCATCCCTCTCCTATTCCAACGACTCCGGGCATTGACCGTAAGTTTGCATCGACGGGTACTGAAACATGAGACCTCAATGAATGTGATCCAGTAGAGTTGGATTGTGTGTCGAAACCCTCGTCCGACGAGCGAGGTATACTCGATCTCTGTCGAGAGGTCACGATGTCTTCACCTCCATTTGCGCTCAAGTCCAACAAGGATGATGCGCGAGTATTGACTTGACCAGGCATTTTCCGTTTTGGCTTGGCATAAAAACTAGATGCGGGAGTCGTCGGGCGAGAGTCAGATCCATGATCAGACTGAGCATTGAATGTTCCAGCATACCGATTTGACGATTCGACCTTGTCCTCCGATTCCATAATCATGATTGAATGAGGTCGTGGTCGAGACGGTCCAGCTTGAGATTGAGATTGAAACTCGTCGAATATAAGATGATCGCCTGTGCGTCTGTTGAGTGATTTTGGCGGAAGGACTGGTGGAAGTGCGGAAGGAATGGTGTTCGGAGAAGCGGGGGATGGCATTTTCTGACGAAGGGAACTATCGATGGAAGAGTGTTGCTGTAGGGGATTATCCGCTCGACTGCGAACTCCGAAAGTACGAGCTATTGACATCGAGTCATCTGTCATCAGCGCGTCACCAAAGACAGCAGTCGGTACGCTTACCGTCGATAGTACTACTCCTAACGCTCTGCTGATCCGTTGCATGATCGGTGGATGGCTCATCATCGTACTCGTACGCCGGCCTGTCCAGTCTAGGCGAGATCAATTTCCCCTCAATATACGTCGGCTCGAGGTCTCGATTGGAAGGAGTGGTCGGTAAAGCTGTTTCCTCGGTGATGCTATTCATCTTGAGCGGCAGGTGATTGGCGGTATATAATATGTCTTATGTGGAGACTTGAAAGCGCTGTAGATATTACAATCCGCCTTCGTTCAGGGCTACGCAGGACAATGGCGATCCGCTTTGAATATACAACAAAGTTACACGAGACTATAATATAGGGATATGAAGATCAGATGATCGACAGCGATAGATGGTAGGGTACACTGAACGTATCAAACGCCTCAACACATCATCTACTCATCTTGGCTTGATCCACAGGAATTACTTTTTCCGACCATGATGAAAGTGAAGCAATCGCTAGCGTAGAAGTAATTTAGTTAGTCACCGCATACTAGCGGTAGAATACGACGAGACCAGTATTCCGGTATTCATTGTAAATTCAGGGATATCTTGACTAAAAGTTGCCGTTTGCAGCTAATTCTACTGCGCGGCGTCGTCATTTGATTTTCCACCCACGATCACTGAATTATTTCTCGCGGGTCAACTTGATCAGATGCCGAGAGACTGAGCAGTTTAGTTCTCGTTGATGAGGATTGTGTGGATGGCTGAAGGGTGAGAGTGCGACAAGACGGACGAGCTCCATACGTCCATACTCGGTCCGGGAGTGTAACGAATTGTGTTGTCACCAATTTGCGACACCGTGACATTCACATGCACTGTTCAGCGTGACCAGTCCCCAAGTCCTTGGACCAGGACACTGGGAGCCCAAGAGTCGGCAAAGCCGGAAAGTTAGAGTTCACCGATGCATCAAATGATCGAGAGCTAGAATTGAGGAGATCCCGGAGTCGTCAACCACCAAGTGGATCGTATGCCTAATCTACACCACGTGGGCATCTGGTAGGCTCGCTGAGCGAAATGAATCAAAGCCTCCCTCCATTCGTCCGTTACTACCCACATTCAAACCCAATTACCAGCAATGACATCCTCGCAAACCGCATCCCAGACTGGATTAGAAGCTGCCCGAGTACCCCTCGGATGGAGAGATCAATGTTCAGCGTAAGTTCTATCCTACACCCTGCTGAAATCGCTTCCTACAATGACGACCTGTATTCAAATCATCAGAGCTAACAAGTAGACTCTTGATTCCATTGAACAAATGCCGACATCAGACTCTATATCAGCCATGGAAGTGTGAAGATGAGAGGCACGGCTATGAGAAGTAAGTCTAGACACTCTGTCCTTGACTCACGAATGAAGCTAATCAATAGATGCCAATTCGACGAGTAGGTCGGCTGGGTTGTCGTGCATCAGTTCGGGATGTATACTGACGGATAGCTACATGAGCCGTATGAAGCAGCTTTCTAGACAGAAAGCAGCAGCTGCCGAAGCTGGAGATGATGAATAGGGTCGGCAGACTGGAATATTGGAGATGTCAGGCCGGATCAAGCGGTCGTTCGTGGGTTTTGGAGGGAGTCGGGAGACGGAATGTGATTCGCTTCTTTGGTGCAAGTGATATCATGCAATTGTACATATGGCATTGGTACGAGTATGGGTTCAACATGTATGTCCCTACTACCGACCTAAAACGCAAGCAATCAAGATAGTATACTATTCGCTACAGATATATACATTCACCCTCCTCCAACTCCCAACTCCCAACTCCCAAACGCAGCCTAGTCCTATCTGATTTGATTACCCAAAGATACCGATTGAGGTTGCGATTGTGCTTGCGACTGGGGTTGCGACTGCGTCTGAGGTTGGGAATCGGATCGGTCATCATTACTAACCACATCCCAACTCTCTTCACTACCATTTCCTTCTTTCACATCGTGCGTCTTGTCCAAATCCTCCTCTCGGAAATCTCGCATCTTTTCGTGATCCTCCTCGCCGCCTGACTTTCGAGACTGAGATCGCCTAAATACACTAGACTCGGAAGATGTGATGGGGTGTAACAACGAAGTGACTTTCTCGAGGGGTCCATGAATCTCTTGTTCGGTTGGAGCGGGCTTGACGATCGATTTAGCATAATCGAGGTCCCGGTAGATCGCTTCAATGGCTTTGGCAACTCCATTTTCCTGTACGTCAGTCGTTTCCGAAATGATACTTCGTTCGACATACCTTTCGAATCATTTCTCCTACAACTTTGGCCTTGGCAATCTGTTTCTCATCCGTAGTGGCCTTCAACAAAGCCTCGGTGAGATGTTCAGCGGTCAATTTTCGAACTGCCGATCCCACTCCAAGTGACTCGACTCGCTCAGACCAGAACGCTTGATCACCAAAGAAGGGCTTGATGATAGTTGGAATACCGGCTATTCATCAGCTCAATTACAGCAAAGCAAGGCTTCACTAACCTCGTAGTGAAGCTCCGGAGGTTCCAGCTCCACCATGATGACATGCTGCGTCGATTCGTGGGAATAACCAACTGTGATCTATCGAGTCGATCGAGCTAACTATCAGTATGTCTCTCATCCATGAAGGAGATAAAGAGGCGTACTAGATCTCTTGTGGATACTTGACACCATCTGCTCCGTCTGCTCCGTCGTCATCTTTCTTATCCTCATCCTTTTTGTCCTCATCCTTCTTGTCCTCATCCTTGTCATCATCCTTCTTACTGCCACGATCGGACCATCCTTTTGACAAGATGGCATAACATCCTGCATTGACAACAGCATCAACCACACATCGAGTCATTTCTTCCGGATCGGAAACTACGATTGATCCGAAACCACTAATTTCGTCAATAGGTCTTCCGGGTAGATATAAGGAGCCAACATACATGTAGACAACTTTCTTTCCCTTGACATGGGCAGTATCGATGAAATCAAGTAATCCATCTGGAGGAGTCCACTTTGATTTCTTGGCGCTCTCGTCTGCGTTCTCGAGGAACCAATATCCAGTAACGTGGATCCATTCGGTCCAATCAAGTGGAGGATGGACCACAGAGGGTGAGAAATTGTACAAGAATGGAACTATCATCAGGCCCTATCCTTGACATTCTGGGAATATATCATGTGAGTTCAGACCTGACTTACTCTTGTGCTGCTCCAGCTTATCGTAGTTTGTGGGTCCAATACCGCAGACTTCCTTTCTGAATCGATTGACCTGACCAGAGATAGCTTTCCAGAAGACTTGATCAAACATGGTATATGTCATGTAGTTGTACGCTCCACCCTTCTTGTGTTCGGGCACGGCAAAGGCATGCTATTTGATCAGCAAATGTTGGACTCGCCCTCCCAAGAATGCTCACAGGATAAGCTCGCGTCCTGGTCCATGGCATCTAGACATTAGTCGAGCGAGCAAGCAGTGGAGAAAGGGCACATACGGTGAAGGCTCTGTAGTAGGGAATACGGAGGGCCTCGGCAACATGAACTCCTCCCATTGCACTGGGACTTTCGATGAGTAGATCCGATCCCTGACATGCCTCCCATGATGAACGAAGTAGCTCATCTAGCCAACCTCGGAACTATATATCAGCGAGACGTCCGTAAATGCGGGGACGAACAGACGTACCTTCGAGATACCTTCCTTCAAGAATGAAACTGTAAACATTCCGTTCTCTACACACATGGCCATCAACTCAGCAGGATCTCCTCCTACACTAGCAAATTCGATTCCATGCTGTCGTGTCAGCTGATCCTTGTGCGAGAGGAAGAGAAAGCTTACACCCTCGACCCAGTCCTTGTATTCTCCATGGGTAGCTATACGAGTCGTATGTCCTTCGGCTTGTAGCCCCTTACATAAAGCGATATAAGGCTGTACATCCCCTCTAGACCCGATTGTCAAGCATGTAATCCTCATGGGCTCCGGTTTGAATTCAAGGAAAGTACTCGTCGTGCTTCCAAACAATGGGCTTGGCTCAATTTGAGCCATACCATCCTCATTACTTCCTTGTGGTTCCATGGGGATGGATGCATCGAGATCTTCCATGATCCGAGCTTGGATCCGATCTTCATCAATGGCGTCTGGGTCGTATTCGTCTTTACCGTTCTCGATGCGAATTCGTACATCTTCCATCAGGTGTTCTAGCAGCGTTACACATGCCTCTCGGCGTTCTTTCGAGGAGAATTCAAGGAAAATCTCTTCATGCCCTTTGATAACGACTATCAGACCGTGATGGCCGAGTCGGAATGCTTTCTGGGCTTTGAGTCCGTAGATGTCACGAATGGGGATGATCATCTGCTGATCAGTTCAATCCTGTATTGTAGACGTACCTTGGTCTTGTAAAGAAGCTGAGAAGATCGGAAACAGAAGTAATTCGGCGAGACAAAGAATCGTCCAGAAACAGGCAAGACTCGATATAAGAATCCAGGAAAGTCTATCATCAGCCTTGCAATGTACCAGGTGACATACGGTCAACCAGCTCCTCTTTCTCACTGAGTGAGAACACTCGTTGGAATTTTTTGGCAGTCTTTGCGTATTCCGCATCATCCTCTTCCGTGTGCTCCATCATCGAGTATCCCTGTTCTTGGTTAAAGGCCGAGGAATCGAAAGACATTCGAGTCGCTCTGGCAGATTTATGAGTCTCATCCTCGGAATCGGAATCGGTGTTGGTCCCGTCGTTGATAGTGGGTTCCACTATTTCAGTCACGGATTCCCTTGTTCCCTTGTTGCCAGATGTACGGCTGAGGTGTTGCCTGATATGAAGTTGGTCGGCGAGGTGATCAGATGCTCGGCGATGTTCGGACGGATGACTTGATTGATTTGAAGATCTACGAGCGTGCGTTGTGGTGCTTTGTGAATTGCCAAGAATCTTCGAGACGGGTTTGAATAATTTACCTCCCCATCCTTTCTCTCCATTCATACCAGCGGGTGCTGTACCGCTTTGACGAGGTGGATATCCATCCTCACCTTGTACTGCCGGTGTTAAAGTTTCCATGCTATCATTATCGCCTTCAGGTCGCTCAAAGACAGGCTCGTCTTTGTGATCGTCATGTTTCGAGCTGGAACCGTGCAAGATTGGTTTCAAAAGTGATCCCAATTTCTTGAATCCACTAGTAGCGGCGTGCGAAGCTCCTTCTTGCGTAGTCCTTTGCTTCTGCGGAGCACTCTCATCGGTAGGTAGTGTGATTGCCGAATCATTGGCGGGTAAATCACTCGAAGGACGAGCGTCCAATCTGTCTCTGATGGATTTCAAAGCCTTGTCGCCGTTTTGGAACGAAGCAAAGAAGTAGCTATCAACCGACATTTGATCTTCAGAATCAACACACCTGACCTCGAGAGTCTCGGCGAATTCTAGTGTTGGGCTTTTCTCCACATCCAAAACAGCTTCAAGGGGGATGATGAGTTTCACAGATTCACCTTCATGTTGAGTTTTGAACATTACTTTCTGAATCGATTTAACCCATTCATCTCGACCGTCCGAAGTGTCGGCTTTGAATGTATAGTTTCGTTCTGGGGTTCGAAGCTTGAATCGGTTCTCGTCGACCGGATCGCAGCTCGAAACGTATTGAAGAGAGATGTTGCCTTTAGGGAAGTATGGGTCTGCGGTGGATTCGAACCAGCTCAAAACATCGTTTCGGAGAACGACCCAGAACTTGGTATTGAGCTTTGTTCGGGAAGCCTTTTTGTACAAAGGACCGGTCCTGACGACGGCATTCTGTTATCAGCACATGATCATCATTCTGTCAAAGGCTCCTCACCTCTCGAGCCGGCATGTGCGCGTAAAAGCAGATGTGTTTAGCAGTCAGGTACATGTAACCTTTGAGCACTGGTCGTCAGCTCTGGACATGCCTTGAAAGCAAAGCTTACTGATGCTCCTGAGTAGCCAGCATCTCATCTCATCGATCACTTCTTCTCTCTCCGCGAGTCCAAACACATCTTGCAGCTTCTCCGCTAGTTTCTCCCTTCTCAACCTCTTTTTCTCACTTGGATTCTCCATCATCTGATCTTCGATAATCTCCTCTTCGCCGGACCCTTCACGTAGTGCAGCAGAAGTATTGTCCGCCTTCCCCTCTCGAGTCGGTACCTCGGAAAGAGTTTCCAGATCAGTCTCTGCCGAAGCTCTGGAAATTTCCTCTGCTTCCTCCTGCTGACCCTTGGCCTCTTCCTTTGAGATACGGTCAGACATCAATGTCCGAGCAGGCTGGCCTATTGACGACTCGCTCTCTTCGCTAGATCGTCGAATTTCTAGATCCTTGTCTTTGGGGAAATAACTTTGTTCCGAAGCCTCTGCCGTCACTGCCTCCGCTTGATCTAGAGACGAGTTGGCGAGTTGATACTGGATCTCGGTAACTGCTGGGGAACGAGCTTTTCGAGCGACAGCGTTGGCTCGGAAGGGGAAATTAAGGGATTTTGCATTAGCAGGAACCCGTTGAGCATCCGGCGTGCTTATATTCACCATATCGTCTTCGGTCTGAGTGGACATGGGTCGGATTGTATGCAGCGAAGAGCCAAGGCGTTTCGCTCAGAGTCAGCTGAGGCATTGTAAGCCAATGTAGATAGCTTACCAGTCGGCCTTGCTGGCTTCTGCTGACCAGTAGTAGTCTGGGGTGAGCCTTCTTCACTTGAGTATCCTTCATAGTCGTCGTCTTCGGATGCATCTCCTCCATCTTCGTCTTCATCCATTGGAAGCGAGTTGAGGGCGGAGAACAAGGCGGATGTACCCATGCGTACCTAGAGATTAGCAGCGTTCTGGCCGGAATGGACGGGTCGTAGGGGCTGTGGAGAAAACGGCAGAATGGCAAAATACTCACAGAGTCAGAGCCTACTCCCCTCATAGCGCTCAGACCAGGCCGCTTTGACGCTCCTTGTCGGGCATCGGTGTGACCCTTCTCCGCACGCTCCTCTTCCTTGATCGTATCAACTTTAGGCGAAGCGGGTAGCCCGAGTCCCGGAGTCAACAGCTCATCCAGTGGCGTACCTCTCAACAAGGGCTCCTCTTCCCTCTTCTCCTTCTGTGGAGAATCAGGCTTGTTGAGTTGGGCTTTCTCCTCATCTTCCTCTGCAGGCGGCGCAGGCTTCTCGGGTGCGAGATGACGTGCTGCGGCGTTGATCAATTGCTCCGCATGAGGGTGCTTTACGGGTGGATCCCTCTGTCCGTCTGTACCGGGTTCTGGGAAGGGAGGTTGTTTGTTCAGTTCCGGTGACGCTGACGAGAGGTGCTCCGGATTCGTAGATGATGTCGGTGAATTCGACGACATCTTGGGAGGAGTGAATGGCCTCTCAGATGGGTCGGAAAGATGGGATTGATGGAAGAGAAGGGAAAGAAGCTGATTGCTAAAGGCAGTGTTTCGAGTGTCGCTAGTTGAGCAGAAGCTGACAGGGTGAAGGGTAATGACGCGTAAAACCGTTCCTGGCGTGATACAGGTATCCGTCTCGAAAGGTGTCTGGATTGTTGAGATATCGGGGTACACCGCAGGACATGAAGGATACGACCAAGTGAGCAGATGCGCCAGGTCGAGGTGTCGATGATAGTCTGATCTGCAATACCTAGACGGCTTTTGAGGTGATCGATGGTCGATCAGAAGGGGGATTATGCGTTTACGGAATGACGGATGCTGTTGCTGAATGCTGGAATCACAAACGTCATCACCCCGCGGGCCGTGCCTTTGCGAGCGGCGCGCCTGTCGCATTGAGCAGAATGTGTACACGTACAATAGGCGTACCGCTGAAATCGACGCGACTGCTTTCGAAGGTTATGTCGACTGACGCTACATAATACACTATTCATGTCTTGACAACTTGATGGCGGGAACGATGATCTCGGAGTGTCTCAATGCGAATATCTTCAATCTGCCACCTTCAACACAAGTCACGACTGAATATACGAATCTCAAGGAATGTACCCAACATGCGAAATCCAATTTTAAGCCCACAAAGAGGACTTTTAAGCGGGTTCCATCCGCGCAGGAGAATGGTTCGGCGCTCAAGAAGGTCTTGAAAGAGTGTATGTGAATCAAGGCCTTTCTGAGAGGGGGCTGATGCTAGATTGGGGATTCAGCGAGTTCCGAGATCGACAAGAAGAGATATGTAGCGAGGTGATGAAGGGTAATGATGTGTTTGTCAACGCTCCTACTGGTCTTGGGAAATCGTGAGTCAGTTCTGTACCGCTATATGGTTTGCTGAGTGATAGAGTATGCTTCCAAGTCCCAGCCATCACTATCGATCACGGGATCACAATTGTGATCGTACCCATCATCGGTAAGCTATGACACTCGCATCGAAGACCTCAAACTGACATACAGCTCTGATGCACGATCAGGTCTCGGGTCTACATGCCAAGGGTATTGAAGCAGCATCATTATGTAGCACTACACCTCCTGCGGAGGTAGCCAATGTACGTCGTCCTACTATCCCGACCTGACAAGCAGATCAAGAAACAGTTGGTAATGGGTCATCCCCATCTCAGGCTGCTGTATACAACACCCGAGACACTGTTTGGAGCCAGGTATGATTCGTACTTCTCGAAGTGCTATCAACAAGGTCAGATGGTCAGGATGGTAATTGATGAAGTGAGTCCACCTTGACCACTCTCCACAGATTCGCACTGACCGTAGGCACATGTCATCGATGTAAGTTGCTGCCCACCACTATTCGGCTACCACTGATCTATAGGACTGGGGATGGGCTTTTAGACCGGTACGACTGCCTTATTGACTGAATTAAATGGCACTGATGTGACAGGAGTTCAGGCATTTAGGCAGATTCCGCCAAAAATACCCGGACGTGCCCATCAGCGTGAGATTACAACTATCGATCATGAGCTGAAATTAGGCATTTACAGCATCCGCCAGATCAGAGACTCGTGAACATATATGTCGAGTCCTGGGTATCAAAAAGGGTCAATACGCCCAATTCGTCTTTCCCATCAATAGGAAGAACTTATTCTATGAGGTAGGTTCAAAGTAAACTCAGCGCTGATAACAGGTGAAACATAGAGGATTTGAGGAAGATGAAGAGAAGGTACTAGATGTCATACAGACGATCAGGAAGGTGCAGGCGGAGACTGTACAGCGCAAAAGACCGGAGGGAGTCGGGATTGTATATTGTTCCTACGTGGAAACGGTATGCCGAGCTCTTGCTGCTGGCATCGGGTGAAGAGCTGATATGCAGTGCAAAATGGTACATGCCTCAATGAGGAAAAGTGGGATCAAAGCCGAATTGTATCACGCCAAAATGTCTGATATCGAAAAAGCACAGGTCCTAGAGGCGTGGTCGAGTGGAAGAGTACCCTGCATCGTCGCCACTATCGCTTTCGGGATGGTATGTCGGGGCTCTTGTTCGACGACGTTCGCTGATATGATAGGGTATTGATAAGTCGGACGTCCGATATGTGATCCATTTCCAGTGTCCTAGTGGGATTGAACGTATGTCAATGACTTAGGTCAGCGCTGATAATAGCGTACTACCAAGAGACTGGACGAGCGGGTCGAGATGGTCATGTGAGTCTCTGCGTAACGACATAGATGGGGACTGATAAATAGATGGCGCGCTGTATCTTCTATTACTGTATGCTTAAATGCTATTGACATTGACCCGACTGACCCGTAGCTCGAGAGGATGCTGGCAATCGACGATCTATGGTCAACAAGACAGCTAAGGAAGCGATCACCAAATGCGAGTCTCATGGCGAAAAGGATCAAGGAGAGGACTTTGCGAGGCGGTATACAAACAGTTTCAAAGCGGTGAGTTGCTCTGTCCTTCATATCATACTGATGTCAGCTTCAAGAGTTTGCCGAATCGACCACACTCTGTCGTCATGTCGCTCTCGCCCGATACTTTGAGGAAAACAATATCAACGAGAAGGATGAAGCGCACTTAGAAGCATATTGTAACAAGATGTGTGATGTGAGTCAACCTTACCGCCAAGCTGACGGTAGATCTGCGCGAATCAAGCAGCAGTAGCGAGACGAGCTACAAATATCACTGAAGACGCCCCTATCGCATCGCAGCAAGTAGCTGCGCCCGACCGACCGGAAGTCGACGAGGATGAACATATCGCCAGCGATACCACTTTCCCTTCTTCTCTCGCGATCATGCCCAATTCTGGGCCCGCTCCCAGTAGTATAGCGGGACCATCACGCCGAACACCCTTCCGACCGCCGATCGAGTCAGCTTCTGCCGCCAGTGCTTTCATGCCCTCGCCCCTGATGCGCCTTCGTGGCCCGGAGCCCACGACACCTCTCGCTCGTCCTGGTCCTAGAGATCCCCGAACACCTTTACCAATATTTGAGCGAATGGGCAAACGAGCCATTGCAATCTCCGAATTCGCGGAAGGATCATATGCTGTACCCGATGATCCGCCGAGTAGTAAGAAAAAACGCAAACAGCAACATGCTACTTTCATGGCGACTGAACCTGTGCTTGGAGAAGGTCCGTATGGGTACTATGGGGCTGGAGCTGCATCTTCATCTCGCTCTCGATCTCAGATAAGAGCTTCGACATTCAAAACGCCATTCAGGCAAGAGAGGGAGCATCTCTCCATTGTTGGTATACAGGTAAGCTCGACGAGATCCGCAAATAGTAGAGGCTGAGACATAGGCGGAAAGAAGAGGGGAAGGTCTCACCCAGATCGTAGAGGGTCTAAAAGGGTGCATGTTGTCTGGTGATCTCGCGCACCGACTTTGGGCACATTGGGGTCGTAGCATTTCAGAGTCAAGGGGGAAGAGACGGAAGATCATCAACAAGGTTGCTCAGGCATATGAAGCTGGTGAGTCGCCTTTTCTTGTAGACGGACCAAGCTAATGTTCAGAACTGGCTACTTCCAGCAATAATCTCGCGGAATATAGTAAGTGTACTCAACATCCATCCAAGTCTCACAACATCGTCCAAGTCTCACAATCTGATAATTCAGATAAACACCTCGTTCTCATTGACAAAATTTTGAAGATCTCTTCAATGGCTAAAGGAGTTGATGCCTTGACGAATGGTGATTTGAAGGCGGATCATGGGAATCGCGAAGAGGTGAGGATCCTTTTGGATCTGGGTCAGCGGATTGGGGCTTCAGGCGGGGGTTCATGAGATCAATATATGGCTTGTCGATACCTCTTGCGGTGTATAGCGCTGTTGTTGTATGTGTCATCTAGGGTTTTCGCATACGGATGACAGGAGGCCTGCCCCGGCTTGGTGTACTGCTGTTCAAGGCCAGCGGGGTCTCAGCGAGCTAAGTCCTTCAGTGAAACGTCACCAGGGCCTCGGCATGAATGGTCAAAGAATGCTCAGTAGCCACTAATCCTACACAGCTTATCGCCCGCCGAACTCCACAGCGTTGCGCTTGACCAGAAGACTCTGTTTAACGTAAACTTATTAGTCTGCCGACGCATTGGCGATTCAGGGTCAAGATTGCCGATATGTCACTTCTCGTTCAGGATCCGCATGGTACCCCCGGAAAGCATGTCTTGGCGCTGATACCATACCAGCCACAGGGGATGGAGCCGACAGTATAACATGCATGCACCGGGGGAGGATTAGTCGCTTTTCTTTGCACTTTCAACAGAAATGTTTCCTGCAACAGCGTTACTGCTGGCCATTGTCACCACGCAACTGGTGGCCGCGGCCGATCGTCAGACCACCGC
>Ga0265798_10005680_pt1 | contig 16622 bp, 22 predicted proteins | sample P3T30metagenome_FD_192430 | JGI IMG/M metagenome (GOLD analysis project Ga0265798, IMG submission 192430) | Plant litter microbial communities from East Loma Ridge, Irvine, California - P3 T30 | ecosystem: Environmental > Terrestrial > Plant litter > Unclassified | place: USA: California... | reverse complement strand
TGGAAAATCGCCATTGTTCTACTGGCGGCTGTACCTGTCATGCTTCTAGCTGGATTCCTGCGCCTTCGTATCTTGGCTATGGCCGAAGAGCATCATCAGACGGCTTACAATGACGCTGCAGCCCTCGCTTCCGAAGCCACTTCTTCTATGCAGATCGTTGCAGTTTTTGGCTTGGAATCGCACTTCCTGGATGGTTACCGAGAAGCAATCAGAAAGCCATACGAGGAGCACCTCAGGTTCAGCGTGCTTGGCAACATCTTACTCGCCTTTTCACTCTCGGTCACATATTTCGTCTACTCTTTGGCGTACTGGTGGTAAGTATATATGTTGATGCCGCTTCCATCAGCCAAATGCTAATTGATGCGACAGGGGGTCTAAACAAGTGCGCAACGGTAACTATAGTCAACGAGAGTTCTTCATTGTACTCCCTGCGCTTCTTTTTTCTGCACAATCCGCAGGTCAGCTCTTCAGCTTGGCACCCGAAATAACTCGGGCCAAGGCCGCAGCGCAGAATGTATTCTCTCTACATGACGAGAAGCCGTCGATCATCACAGATCTGAGGCCTTTGGAATCCGCTACCACCACTGCATCCAATGGTAGCGCTTTGTTATCTGGCCCTTCAGCATCGTATGGAACATTTGGAGTGCGTGGAGAACTGGAGTTCCGTAACGTCAGTCTCTACTATGAGAGTCGGCCTAACGTTCTCGCCTTGAACAACGTCTCATTTCAGATTCGCCAGGGCGAAAACGTAGCCTTTGTCGGCCGTTCCGGTAAGTCAACGAGATCGCCGCACGATAAGTACTGACTTCGTCACCAGGCGCTGGAAAGTCGAGTACGATTCATCTGATAGAGAGATTCTTCGATCCAAATGCTGGACAAGTGTACCTCGATGGGCAAGACATACGCCAAGAACCCGTTCGAAACCATCGTGCTCGCCTAGCACTTGTGGTAAGTTACCTACTCTCGTCCATATTAATACACACTTTACTCTGTTAAACGCCAATCGAATGTGGTAGCTCTTCATGGGGCGCGTTTTATATGAAGATGGCTGACACCCAGCAGGAGCAGGAGCCAGATCTCTTTCCAGGTTCCGTCAAGTTCAATATTGGACTGGGCGCTCGGCCAGGTACCGCAGTCGCCGATGATGATATACAACGGGTGGCCAAAGAATGCGAGCTTCACGACTTCATCATGAGCCTTCCAGAGGGCTACAACACGGAAGTCGGTGCACATGGCTCCAAACTCTCGGGTGGTCAGCGCCAACGCCTTGCTATCGCCCGAGCTCTCATACGTGATCCCGAGATCCTACTTCTCGATGAAGCGACATCGCAGCTGGACGCCAATACCGAGCGCGACATCCGAACGGCTATCGCCGCTGCCTCCAAAGGGCGAACTACTATCATGATAGCACATCGATTAGCGAGTGTGCAATATGCAGATCGCATCTTCGTGTTTGATGGTGGTCGTATCGTTGAGCAGGGCAGACACGATGAGCTCGTAGCCATGGGAGGCATTTATGCTGCCATGGTCGCAACACAGGAGCTGGATTAGGTGCACATCTATACACTTTGTCGAGCTTTCGTTTCGCAGTCCCCTCGGACCGGTTTTTCTCTTCGATGCGTGTTGTTCAGGCGACTGGCGCGTTGTAATATGCGTATGTACCAGTACTCTCATGTTTTGACCATCTATCGGAGCACCCCTCGCATTTCGAAGGCGTTGAACAATGTTTGTTCCTGTACCATCATAGTTCCTTTCATAATTAATTAATGCTTCATGCGTCAAGCATGGCACATGATTTTGTTCCTCAACCTGCCTAGTTCGCGCTGGTGCATCCCCTTCAGTATATGTTGCCGCGTTTGCATGCTAACGAAATGGCATGCTCACAGTGGGCCCTAAGATGGAACAGCGACAGATGCATTTATCCAAATGAGCTCACTGTTCCGAAGACTAGCCGGTGCAATCTTTTCGTTCCACAGCTATTCACAAAGTCAACGCTTCTGCCCTGCTCATGTCCCGTTCTTCTTACCGCATATAGCTCTCAGCGATGAGAGGGCGACTTGACCAGCGGAACAAGGCGTCTTCGAGCGCCTCGTTCGTCATCAGCTTGCTTCACTATGCGCTAGTACGACGCGCTTCTGGACCTTGGAATGATCGGCGGATGCGGCGTGCTAACCGAGCCTAGTAGCAACGCCGGAACATGCAGTTGATGGTGGTGTCGTTGGGCGTGCACCAGTAAGACCGAGGCCGCTCCGAACTCGCAAGAAATCTCTTCATCTAATCTGATGGATTGATTCATTTCCATCTGATAAGTTTTACTCCGCCAAGCGCGCATGTTACCCACGACCCCACGGAGACTATACTCGATCGCGTCGCTCGACGCAACTACAGGACAAGTGCTGCGGGGCACGTCTGAAAATTTTGCCTCCGTCATACGCTTTACCAGTGCCGAAAAAGCTGTTGCTCGACGGGCTATGCTCCGTCATCTTATCAGATGGCGCGTCCGAAGATCAGTGACATGGGGGTTGTGCTGCCATCACCTGCTTAGCGAACCACACATGGTGACACTAGGTTGGAACGGACCGTCAGGGTCTGCTCTTACGAAGTGACATCGGACCATTCTCTGACGAGCATCGCGGCCGCTACCGATCGACATGGATGGGCTACACGCAAGAACGGATCCTGGGCACGGCCATGGTCAAGGTACAACTCATGGCCGCCGTCGTGGACCTTCTCCCATAACCTGACGACGGTAGCTACGTTGACCATCCAGCGTCTTGTAACCTTACAATTGAGCGATCAAATAGGTACGTTGCTGTCATCAGTCTTTTCGTCTTGTTCATCTGCGTCAAGTGTAGACGTCATTGTTTATCACATGAATCCGCTGACTGTCGGCTTTCCACTTACAGCTCCGCGACTCAAGCTTCTTGACGCCTGATTGCCCAGTTCTAAAAGAACCCAATTCGAAGCGTTGGTGACAGTTGTCAGTGTACGTAGTCCCGCCAACAGTTGCGCACAGCGCGACACGAGCTCGCGTAATGTGTGCCAGCAATACTAACAGAAGAAGGGTACCTCGTAGTGACAACCCGGGAATATATCGCAGATATGAGTCCTCACGCCGAAATGTCGTCGAGCACGTCCGAAGGGCCAGCCCCAGCCGTTCAACGAGCTTTCAACGGTTTCCTGACCGAGAACCTCAATGAAAGCCATCTCCCCACGATTGAAAACCGTTCACACCTCCGATACACTGCAGAAGATGAACTGCACGACCTTATATGTGTCGGTTTTGGTCCAGCGTCACTAGCCATTGGTGTGGCTCTGCATGATGCTCTGGATGGGACTGATCCTTCCTTGGTGGATGTTGCGGGCCTACAAAGCAGACCACCAAAAGTCGCGTTTCTCGAGAAGCAGTCGCAATTCGCGTGGCACGCTGGCATGCTTCTACCGGGTGCGAAGATGCAAATCACATTCATGAAGGACATGGCCACTATGCGAAACCCGAGAAGTGAATTCACCTTCATCAACTATCTGCACCAGAAGGACCGCTTAGTCGAGTTCGCAAACCTGAACACCTTCCTACCAGCTCGTGTGGAGTACGAGGACTACATGAAGTGGTGCGCTAGCTGGTTCGAAGAGGTGGTAGCATACAGCCAAGAAGTCATCAAGGTCATGCCTGAGAAGTCGCCAAATGGCGAGATAACCACATTCACAGTCGTCTCGCGCAACACCCTGACAGGACGCATCGAGTCGCGGAGAACCAAGCATGTCGTCATCGCTGCGGGTGGAAGACCCAACATTCCTGCGCCATTCCCGACAAACCATCCCAAGGTTGTCCACTCGTCAAAGTTCTCATACATCTCGAAGGAGATCTTGAAGGATCACAGCGCACCTTACAGTGTGGCAGTAGTCGGGAACGGCCAGAGTGCCGCTGAGATCTTTGACTTCCTACACGCAAACTACCCAAACTCGCGAACACGGATGCTGATCAAGGGCGGAGCCCTGCGACCAAGCGACGACTCACCATTGTAAGTGAGAAATGACTGTTGCCGAACTGCCTCGCTAATATACCAGTGTCAACGAAATCTTCAACCCGTCGCGAACAGACTGCACATACGCGCGCGCCCCTAAGCTTCGCGCAACTACGCTGCTCGAAGACAAGGGCACGAACTACGGCGTCGTCCGCCTTCCGCTTCTCGAACACATCTACGAGACGCTTTACCTACAGCGCATCCGTCATGGTAACTCGCCCGCTGAGGAAGAGAACTGGCCGCACAGGATCATGCCATACCGTCGCGTCATCGATGTGACCGACTCCCCAGTTCGGCCGGGTGGTGTACGCCTTCAGGTACAAGACACCAGTCCATTATACTTCTCGGAGTGTGCGGGTGCCCAAGAAAGGCAGGAGACATTGGATGTCGATGCCGTCTTTGTTGCGACTGGATACCACAGGGACCTGCACGAGACGCTGCTCAAGGACGCAAGGCACCTCATGCCCGGTGGAGAGCTAGAGGGTGCCAAGTGGCAGGTGCAGAGGGACTACAAGATCAACTTCACCGAGAAGAGTGTTGGTGACGATGCTGGTGTTTGGCTGCAGGGCTGTTGTGAGACTACGCACGGTGTAAGTACTGCCTGGGCATGTTGCGAAGAGGAAGATGTGCTAATTATGGTGACAGTTGAGTGATACCCTTCTTTCGGTGCTTGCGACGCGTGGAGGTGAGATGGTGAGGAGCATCTTTGAGAGGCCTGCCACGTGGGACAACGGCGACGTGTTGGGCGGGTATGAGATGCGCGAGTAATGGATGGTTCGTCGGTGGATTCCATGTAACTAGGCACACTCCTCTTTCAGCTGCACATACTACTATGACGTCTTTGCCCACGCCAGCTTTTCGCCCAGCCATGTCCAATTTCGTTTGTCGTTCCAATTGCACATGTCGCTTGCACTTGCTGCGGTCCGCGGCGGGTGTTGTGAGGGAAAAAAGCAACGCTTATTTGAATTTGATATCGGTGCCTAGGGCATCCAGGGTCGCGCCTGCCTGTTTGAGGACCCTGAAGAAGGAGGCAGCCCAAAGAAGCTGCAGTCGACACAACGTGAAGCTGCGCGGCGACCGTCGTGTGCCTGCTGTATGCGTGATAATAATGAACAAAACGACAGAGAAAGGCAGCTGCAGCCCGCACAGTGAATGACGGCAGTCACCCCACGATGATGGGCGCGAGGAGGCTGGCCGCTTTGGTCGCTAGCGCAACCAAGGAAAGAGCCCAATTCCATGGATGTTGCAATGGCGCCGACATCAGCGCTACGCTGACCTTGAAGCCATCCTTTCCCTCTGCCTGTGCATATTCCCCTCTGCGCTTCCCGTCCGCGCATTTCTTCCCTGCGGCTGCTCCAGGCCCTGCTGCGACAGCGTACAGCCGCTGACCACGTAACACCACCCCGCAACCGCCAAACGCTCCAAGCCCGTCACCCCGAGTCCCGTACGGCCACAACAAGCGCGCTCCCCTCGAGCCCACGCCTCTTGCAACCACGACTCCAGCGCTGCGCCGCAGTCACCGTCCGCCGTAGCTCCATCCTCTCCATCAGCGGGCGCGTATCCTCGGCATGCAACACCGGCAGTGAGGACTGATTGGCGTCTCTATCCGCGACACCGTCGCTCTACACCCTTAGCCCTCGCTGCTCCCGGTTGCCATGGAACCACAGTGGACTGCCTACTCGGAGGCACCGGGTAATCGCTACTCGCACAGCATGGCCCCGTCTCCGCACGCCTCGCGGGACGCCAGCGTGTCTTCGCAGGTCAAGCCGGACCCCTACGCAACGCCGTCACGACAGAATTCAATGCCTTTGCAATCGCCTGGCGGCACTGCTAGCCGAGGCCCCGAGTACAACGACGGCGATGGCGATGTTCCCATGGAGGATGCATACAAGCCGCGGCTGAACATGGCGCGCCCTACGCAACAGCAGAGGCAATCGCAGCAGTTCCTCCAGCAAGAGGAGAGTGCCGCCGCCCGCAGATACTCGCCCATGAACCTTTCACCTACCTCGCCCTACTCGGGCGGTGCGCAGCAGGGCGGACAGAACTACACCAGCTTTACCCCTCAGGCCCAAGCGCAGACGCAAGCCAGCCGGCAGAGCCCGACGCGCAACAATCCCTATATGTCGCCGCCCAACAACTACTACTCTCCGCCATGTAGGTTCAGCCTGTGCTTGGATATTCACATGCCTTGACCCCCAGTACTGACAGTCTCGCTTTAGCCTCCCGACCGCATGCGCCTCAACTGCCGCCTCTACAGTCCAACATGAGCCCCGAGAGTTTCTACCCGCAATCTGCGACGGCGCAATTGAACGCGGTATACAACAGAGACGCTCGATCGCCGCGCGCCTCCTCCAGCTCAAACCCTCCACAGCTGCCTCCGCCAGGCCGAGGGCCAGTACCAAAATTCGAAAAGTGTGTCAACACTGCCGATTTGCAACCTAAGATCAATGCCCAGCCGCCCTTTCGTCGCGCAAATCCTGAGGGTGGCTTTATTAGCGTAAGTCGAACAGTGTGGGTGACAACTTCCATACTAACAGAACGTCTAGCCCCTACAAGCGCTCACTGCCCACCTGCCAATGACCTACAAGCTGTGCAACGGCGGCTTCAACTACCAATCGTCGCGCAACCCTCGCCGAGTCCTCACGAAGCCGAGCAAGGGCGTCAAGAACGACGGATACGACAACGAGGATAGCGATTACATACTCTACGTAAACGACATTCTTGGGTCAGAGGAATCAGGGCACAAGAACCGCTATCTGATTCTAGATGTGCTAGGTCAGGGTACCTTTGGGCAGGTTGTCAAGTGCCAGAACTTGAAGACACAGGAGGTTGTTGCGGTCAAGGTTATCAAGAACCGGACAGCATACTTCAACCAGAGTATGATGGAAGTGTCGGTGCTTGATTTGGTCAGTATTCACCTACAAAGACGCAGGACGGCTCTAACACGGCGCAGTTGAACAAGCAAATGGACAAGAACGATGATCATCACCTTCTGCGGCTGAAAGACACCTTCATCCACAGGCAACATCTGTGTCTGGTCTTCGAGTTGCTCAGCGTCAACTTGTACGAGCTGATCAAACAAAATCAGTTCCGTGGACTGTCCACAACCCTGGTGCGCGTGTTCGCACAGCAGCTGATCAATGGTCTCGCATTGCTTGGAAAGGCAAAGCTGATACATTGCGACTTGAAGCCCGAGAACATCCTGTTGAAGAAGTACGTAACATGTCTGACATTTGCGCGCGTCCACTGACCTGTTGCTAGCCTCGAGAGCCCAATCATCAAAATCATCGATTTCGGTTCCGCATGCGACGAACGCCAGACCGTGTACACGTACATCCAATCGCGATTCTACCGATCACCCGAAGTTCTGCTTGGTCTGCCGTATTCAGCAGCGATCGACATGTGGTCATTGGGTTGCATTGTTGTCGAGTTATTCCTCGGTCTGCCTCTGTTCCCAGGCTCGTCTGAGTACAACCAAGTGTCAAGGATAACGGAGATGCTGGGGCTACCACCGCATTGGATGCTCGAAATGGGCAAGCAATCAGGAGAGTTCTACGAGAAGTCGCAGGATGAGTATGGTCGCAAGCAATATCGGCTGAAGTCAATGGAGCAGTACTCACGGGAACATGGCACGAAGGAGCAGCCCAGCAAGAAGTACTTCTCTGCCACAACCCTGCCCGACATAATTAAGAATTATCCCATGCCGCGGAAGAACATGAAGCCAAACGAGATCGAGCGAGGTAAGCAGGCCAACAGACTGTGTCACCTTCACGGCTAACATCTCATAGAAATGGCCAACCGAGCGGCCTTTATCGACTTTGCACAGGGACTGCTGAATCTCAACCCACTAGAACGTTGGACCCCTGCGCAGGCCAAGTTACATCCGTTCATAACCCAGGCCAAGTTCACTGGTCCATTCGTACCTCCCATGACTCTAAAGTCTGGCTCAAGCAGGTCGCCTGCCCCCGGTGTTCAGGAACAGCAACGATACGAGGGCATGAGCAGACAGCGACAGCAGCAGCAACAACAGGCCGTCGCGCAACAGCAACAAGCGCAAGCAGCCCAGCATGCTGCGTATGCGAACATGCAGATGAACCAGTATGCCGCTGCACAAAGCCCGCAGGCTCAGCAAAACCCCTACAACATGTACGGCCCGAACCACCAGGGCGCTCCTCCACCATATCCTGCACAGACAGCACAATACGGTCAGCCGATGAATATGATGCAGCCACAACAGCCACGGCAATACAACCAGCCCCAGAACCTGTATGCCCAAGCTACCACCCGCGCTGGGCGGCAGCGAGCAACGACGATGGATCAACAGCAGTCGGGACAATCAGGTATCCCCCCTGCCCTTCAGAGGGTCATGAGCCACCTCGATCCCAACGCGCCTGTTCGTCTGCAACCATCACCGGCATACTACCCACCGCCACCTGATGGTGCCCCTGAAAGCGCGAGCAGCGCCGCCAGGAGAAGGGGGTCAAGGGCAGGCAATTCAAACCGCAACCAGAACTTTGTGCGAAACTTGGAAGACCGGACGCTTGAAGAAGGTTTTATGGGTCAGAATCATTGGCAGTGACGGGATGGCTTCGACGAGTAGTTCTCATATTACGAAAACAACCCTCTGCACCACGTAGAGATGCGACGGTGGATGAGTCGCGGCGTTCTGAGTTCTCCTTGATGCACGTTTCCCTCGGAGTGCTTCCGTCAGTATCGTTGCCCAAGACTGAGATAGGCAACATGTCGCTATCGACAGGTGGAGCAGGACTCGGATGACCGCGCAGGCCGCACATGTTCCCCACGATCTGCTCAAATTGTACCACGCTCTGACGATGCACAGCGCCCTCAACTGGCTTCTGACAGGCTCTCTGCTGGGCCAGATTGATGACTCACGGCCTGCACTGGGAGTCACTGAACGAGAGAAGCTGGGTCTTGATTGAATGGTACATAACGGGGCGGACCAGATGCATGTTCAACAGCTTGGCTGGGGTCGCTAGATGTCGAGCCATGACTCGAACGTCCTCAGCAGTCGGGGAAGCGGTGGATGGCAGCACATGTACTTTTATTAGCATTCTCATAAACCTGTTTGGCTGTGTCCATGGCCACAAAAGCATGTGTATACTTTCAGCTGCGATGCTCGTGATGGGGTCGGAGGATGAATGAGCTCGGTGGAGGCTGACTGTGCTATTGAATAACTAGTAGTGAACGCAAGCAATGAATGTCGAATACCAACGCTTTAGACGTGGTGCAAACTTCAGTGGTTAGAGTGACTGCCCTAGCGTATGGTGGTGAAGGCGTTCGCGTCTGCTTAGGGTTAGGCGCGGGGCACACAGTCATGGCTTGGCGCTGGCTCGAAATTCGGCTCCGGAAAGTTCAACCAAGGCGGCAGTGACTCTGGTCAACCCACACGGCGCCCGCCACACATATTACCCTCGACCCCTCCGGCAAATCCCTACTCTCGAGCACTGCAACCATGGCGTCGCGATTCTTTGCCGCCAGCGACAGCTCCTCGGACGAGTCCAGCGAGGAGGAGCTCTACTCCAACGACGAGGAGTCTGAGCAGGAAGACAGCGACAAGGACTCGGACGAGGAATCCGATGACGACGACTCGTCCGACTCTGGATCCGAAACCGGAGCCAACCGCTTCTTGAAGGACGCCTCGAGCGACAGCGACAGCGACGACGAGGATGTGAACAAGGTGCTGAAGAGTGCCAAGGACAAGCGCTTCGACGAGCTCGAGGCGACCATCCGGCTCATTGAGAACGCGCAGAAGATCAACGACTGGGCTGTCATTTCCGAACGTACGTCCAATTCCGAAGTGGCTCTGGGCATGGCATAGAACACGGTGGCGGGGTACACAAACAGTGCTGACATGCGTTATACAGAGTTCGACAAGCTCATCCGCCAGGTGCCTACTCTGACCAAGCAGAACGATGGCAAGGTCCCCAAGCTGTACATCCAGGCCGTTGCCGACCTCGAGACGGTTGTCCTCGAGACCCACGAGAAGCAGAAGGTCACACCCAAGAAGATGAACGCTGTCAACGGCCGCGGTTTCAACGCTGTCCGCCAGAAAATCAAGAAGCACAACCGCGACTTTGAGAAAGACATCAACGCCTACCGGGAGAACAAGGAGGATTTTATGCGCGAGGAGGAGGAAGTTGTTCAAGCACCCAAGGAAAAGAAGAAGAAGAACAAGATCCCTCAGCTCGGCACCGAGGTCGTCGAGGAGGCCACTGACGACGGCTTCATCACAGTCGGAGCTGGTGGCAAGGCCGTCCTGTACACGGCTGAGGGTATTCTCAAGCACTTGCGCGCCATTGTCGAGCAGCGTGGTCGCAAGAACTCGGACAAGCTGGAGCACATCCGGACACTGGAGAAGTTGTTCGACGTCGCCGTCAATGACTACCAAAAGGTCCGCGTTCTTTTGACCCTCATCTCGACGCGCTTCGATTTGACGTCTGGTACTGCCAGCCACATGCACCAAGATCAGTGGAAGCTGTGAGTACCTTTGGCCTGACATGTTTGCCATTTGCTAACATAACGCAGGGCCGACCAGGAATTCGGAAAGCTCCTTGAGATTCTTGAGAACAGCAACGAGATTGTTGTCATCGAGAACGCCGAGGAGTGGGAGGACGACGAGAAGCTGCCCACCATCACACCCGGCGAGATCTTCCGCATCCCAGGAAGCGTCGTCTCTTTCGTTGAGAGGCTCGACGACGAACTCACCCGCTCGCTGCAGCACATCGACCCACACACTTCCGAGTACATTGAACGGTTGACCGACGAGGCTCTGCTGTACGCTCAGCTGGTGCGCACCCTGGTATACGTTGAGAGCATGAAGAAGAACCCAAGCCTAGAACTTCCACAAGAGCCATTGAACCGCATTGTTATGCGGAGATTGGAACACGTCTACTTCAAGGTAAGAAACATGCCGTTTTCTGCTTTCTATGCTAACGTCCATAGCCCTCCCAAGTCATCACTATCCTTGAGAACAACGTCTGGAAGGCCATCCCAGAGAGCCTTGACTCAGAGATCACCCCCCGCGCCATCTCCAACGACACCGCCTCCCTCGTACAAACTCTATGCACATACCTCTTCCAGAACAGTGAGGGCATCATCCGCGCTCGCGCCATGCTGTGCCAGATCTACTTCCTGTCTCTGCACGACCAGTACTACAAGGCTCGCGATATGATGCTCATGTCGCATTTGCAAGAGACCATCAGCAACTTTGACGTCAACACACAGATTCTCTTCAACCGCGCGCTGGTCCAAGTCGGTCTCTGCGCGTTCCGTGCCGGTCTTGTCTACGAGGCACAAACCTCGCTGCAGGAGATCTGCGGTAGCAACAGGCAGAAGGAGCTGCTCGCACAAGGTCTGCAAATGCAGCGATACTCCCAGATCTCGCCCGAGCAGGAGCGTCTTGAGCGTCAACGGCAACTTCCTTTCCACATGCACATCAACCTTGAGCTGCTAGAGTGCGTCTACCTGACCTGCTCCATGTTGCTCGAGATTCCTCTTCTCGCACAGCTTGGCTCCTCGCCAGACCTGAGGAAGCGAGTCATCAGCAAGACCTACCGCCGTCTCTTAGAGTACCATGAGCGTCAGATCTTCACTGGTCCTCCTGAGAACACCCGCGACCACGTCATGCAGGCGTCCAAGGCACTGTCTGCTGGTGAATGGAAGAAGGCAGCTGAGTTCATCAACTCGATCAAGATCTGGGAGCTCATGGCCGACTCGGAGAAGATCAAGGAGATGCTTTCCTCGCAAATCCAGGAAGAGGGCCTCAGGACATATCTCTTCACATACGCACCTTTCTACGACACTCTGTCCATCACCACACTGGCGGGTATGTTCGAGCTGTCGGAGCGCAAGGTCTCCGCAGTCGTCTCCAAGATGATTTCACACGAGGAGCTTGCTGCCGCGCTTGATCAAGTCAACTCCGCCATCATCTTCAGGAAGGGTGTTGAGCTGTCAAGACTACAGACCCTCGCGCTCAGCCTGTCAGACAAGGCATCCGGTCTCATCGAGTCGAACGAGAAGACACTGGAGCAACGCACACAAGGAACCGCCAACGCCTTTGAGAGGCAAGGTGGACGTGGCGGTCGCGGTGGCCGAGGAGGCGGCCGTGGTGGTGGTGGTCGCGGCGGAGGTGGACCACGGGGCGGAAGGAATCAACAGTTCACTGGCGGTGCTTTGGGACGTGCGATCCAGGCTTAGACGTAGATACCTCGTCTTCTAGGAGGCAACGTAGGGTCATGGGCGGCGAATACGGTTTTGTCGGACTACACCTTTGGTAGCTCCGTGGTAATGCGAATGCTTTTCAGCTAGATCATGAGAGCGAATGCAGGAATGAAAAGTACGCAAAAAGTACATTATGTTCGTGGCCGCGTAGTCTTTGACTGCCTTGATGGTTGATGGGTGTGGGAACAAAATGTATATGATTGCAATTCTGACAGTTCCCAACACACTTTGATTTGACTCTGTGTAGCCATCCATTCTTTGAGTTCGTTGGAGTCTCTAAATGTAAGGCGATGAAGTGGAAATTTGCCTTGGTACAATTGCGCTCCATCGGGTGTCTTGGGTAGTTTGCTGAAACACACGTCAATCAACATGGCTTTGCATAGCGAACTACATATTTTGGAGGGAGTAGAGTGAGGGCGAGAATGTGATAAGGAGTCTTTCGTATCTTCTGCGAAAGTGTTCAAGAGCACATGAACGATATGTCAACTTACGGGCTCCACGTGCTGTATAGATCTTAGCACGTATAACTTGAGTTCAAAAGCAGCTAATGAATAACCCTACACGCTGCTTCTTGCGTCTCTGGATCAAGTAGATGCGGTAAAGGTAGGATCGTTGAGCAGCAACATTCGCCTGTCTCTTTGAGCGGTATATCTGGCGAGCAAAAGTTGTCTAAGCAAAAAGAATAAAAAGCTGGACACCCACACTCCCGAATAAAGGTGTTCTAGATGCGAGACGTCTATGGGGGCAAAAAGATATGGACGGGCGGGTGATCTGACAATTCTGTTAGCAACTGTGCTCGAACTCGTTGAATTCACTGTCTTACCGAAACCCGGACCTTCCGCAATTGTTTTCAGGTCTTCTGCACTAGGACTAGCGCGAAGAACTTGCAAAGCGGACCTTTTCATTGGTCAGTTTGAGGCATGTAAGAGTGTATAGGGTGGTTACTAACGCTCTACCACTGAGCCACACGCCCTGGAGTCTTGAAGACTGGTGTTGATGGAGATTTGTGGAATTAGAGCGTATCCAATGTTGGGTAGAAGCGGGGATGAGCCCCTCACCGTACGACAAACTAACCAACCGAAGAACAACTCCTCTTCTAACCAGTGGCCCAAAGGTGGGGCTGTTGGAATGTGGAATCCGAATGGTATCCGATTGTTGGCCGAACCATACGTTTGTATGGAGTCAAACTGGGGATAGAGATCTTGAACATTGAAGACGACACGATAGCAACTGTTTGAGCGACGAGCCATGATGTATTGCGAGCATAAAAACAGTAGTAAATGACTTTGTAAATGTATATTGCTTTAGATCTTGTTAGCCTTCGCTCTGGTAAGGACGTCGACTATAACGCATCTTTCCACTTTCTTTTCCTCAAGACAATAGCCTAGAAACACCAGTACCCCATACTTATTGCGCATTATGTCCATACTGCGAGCTTCGATGTCGTCGTCGTTCCATCACACGTGCCAGGGGAACGACGGAGTTACCGGCCCGCCAAGACCCTGTCGATCCATCGCAGACACGCGACTTGAGAACACGAGACGAAACCACATGGCAGCCGCAGCCCTCCACATCGGTGAACCATGAAGCTACGAATAGCCTCTGCATGGCACACCCTCGCCGTTCTGCTTCTGCTGGGCGGAGCAGCCCAGGCCTCAATGGGTGACAGACTGCCCGATTTCAAGGACTGTGTTCAGGTACGTGTAGATGGAGTTGCGCTTTGGCTGGAGACATGTGCAAAGAGAATGCGCCTTCACCGACTTGAGACATGTAACTGACAGTACGTCGACAGGTGTGTAAAGAAGCCAATTGCGGTCCTGATGGCACGTCAATACGTACGATACACCCCAAATACCCTCCTACACGCCTGCCTACTCACACGCGCAGCCTTCCACCGCCGCCTGCTCCTCTGGGACTGTCCCTCAGAATGCGACTACACGTGCCAACACATCATAACCACCCAACGCCTCGCGCGCGACCCTCCCTACATGCAGCCCATCTACCAATTCCACGGCAAATGGCCCTTCTACCGCTTCATGGGCATGCAAGAGCCGTTTAGCGTCATCTTCTCCCTCTTCAACTACCTCGCGCACGACTGGGGCATGTCGCAGCTCCGCGACAAGATTCCCGCGTCGTACCCGCTGCGGAAATACTACCTGTGGTTTGGCTACGTGGGCCTGGCGAGCTGGACGTTCAGCATGATATTCCATACCAGAGACTTTGGGGTCACGGAGAAGCTGGACTACTTCGCTGCGGGCGCGAACGTTCTGTACGGGCTGTACTATGCGCCTATCAGAGTATTCCGACTCGACAGGAAGGAGCCGAGGAAACAGAGCTTGCTGAGGCTCTGGACGGGACTGTGCATTACGTTGTATACGTTGCATGTCTTGTACCTCTCGCTCTGGTCCTGGGATTACACGTACAACATGGCTGCCAATGTCGCTGTTGGTATCGTGTCCAACCTGCTCTGGAGCGGCTTCAGTTACGTTCAGTATCAGAAGATTGGGAGGACCTGGGCTGTCTGGCCGGGCCTGTGTGTTGCCTGGATCATCTTGGCTATGAGCCTGGAGTTGTTGGACTTCCCGCCTTGGATGGGCATGGTTGATGCGCACAGCCTGTGGCATCTGGGTACGGTTTTGCCGACCGTTTTGTGGTACAAGTGAGTTGGAATCTCATGTCAATAATTGTTCAAAGCTAATAGCTTCCAGCTTCCTCATCAGAGACGCTCAGGAAGACATTGCAGGTACGCGCCTCAAGGATTGATGGACGCGCTCGCTTCCCGACGAGACCACCATCCGCCCGCTGTCAATGGCTCCGTCGCTTACCATACTCGTTTCCAGGAAAACTGCCTACTGCTGGTTATAACGCTGGTGCTTGGAAGGACAAGAGCTAGTTTCACCCTGGACAGTCGCATCGAGGGTGTTCAGACAGGCCACAACAATAAAAACACCGCGTCCTTCTGTGGGCTCACATTACTGTGTACATGGATAATGGGACGACAGTTCCAAAGGGGAAACCCCAGAGACCATGGACGCTCTGTCGTGAAGCTCGTAAAATCATGATATAGAATATTTGTACCAGCCGGTACCCCAGCGCAAACGCCCAGGACTAGCCGTCGCGGTGACTGCGATAATGAAAAGCCCAGTAATCTGACATGAAGCGAAAGTCATCAACCCTGCTCTCGAATTCCACATCTACTCATCGGGAATCTGCAAAGGTCCCTGATTCCACTCACCGCCTTCCAATCCTAAGATGTATTAGCAAGACTACAGCATTGGATCAGGAGGCAAGCCCAGCATACCTCGCGTGAAAGCCGTAATATCATCGCCTTCCGTCTGATAAAAGACATACAGGCTGTCCCACACCGTCTCCTCCCCACGCTTCTCAGCAAATGCAGTGACAGTGAGATGTGTACCCCCAAGCCCAAGCACTGGGCCGGCGGGATTAGTAATAGCAAACGTCTCGTTTGCGAGGAACGTCGTGTTCTCGGCTTGGTACGTAACGTTATATCCTCTGATACTTCGATCCGCCATTTGTGCGTAAAAGTATGTTGTGTAGCCCAGCGACGTGATGGGATACACGTCCTGTATGGTGCCCATGGTGGCGTTTTGCCACGAGTTGATGGGATGGGTTTCTGTGGACGTGAGGTTTTCATTCGTGTCTTTCCACCAGAACTCGACGTCGTTGTCCTTGTTGTTCAGCATGGCGTAGGATGTGGAGCCAGCACCCCAGCTGTAGCAGCCGACGCCGCCATGGCCATTGAAACCAGACCATTTATCAGTCGCGATCCAGGTTTCCTCCGCTTGGCCACTGTACCAAGCATATTGCTGAAACGTCGATTCGTCGATGGCGTACCAGATGTTCTGTTTTAATGATGATGGTGTCAGCGTATCAACTCAAGGCACTCTACAAACATGGAACTTACCATGCCCTTTCGTCCTGTAAATGGGACTGTGTTATTTAGATCAGAAGCGGTGGGGAATTCTGTAAAGTCAGTGTCACCATAGAAGTCACCCTTCCAGCACGCCTGCAGCCCAGTGGTCGGCGAGTCGAATGCTTTGAGGTTGAGGTCGCTGAGTGGTCCGGGCTCCCAGATGTCGGTGACGTTGGTTTGCGTCAGTTGCTTGACTGTGTTGTTCTTGTCAATGTAGAAGATGTGGAACTACTCGTAGTTAGTACATCTACTCGAGAAGAAGACTAAGAAGGGGTCAAAGTCAGTTTCAGAGTACTCACAAATTGGGTTTCATTGATGGCGAACGCGACCGCGGATATGGGCGATGCGTCCTTTGCATCACTGGCCACAGTCTGAGCTTTGGTTCCACCGATCCATTGCCTGTCTGTGGTGTATTGCATGAA
>Ga0265798_10005679_pt1 | contig 16623 bp, 14 predicted proteins | sample P3T30metagenome_FD_192430 | JGI IMG/M metagenome (GOLD analysis project Ga0265798, IMG submission 192430) | Plant litter microbial communities from East Loma Ridge, Irvine, California - P3 T30 | ecosystem: Environmental > Terrestrial > Plant litter > Unclassified | place: USA: California... | reverse complement strand
CAAGGGCATCCGCGTGAACGTGGTCGCGCCCGGCCCCATCTGGACCCCGCTGCAGACCGCGGGCGGCCAGCCCGAGGACGCGCTGCCCGAGTTCGGCGAGCAGACCCCGCTCGGCCGCGCCGGCCAGCCCGCCGAGCTCGCGCCCGCCTACGTGTTCCTCGCCTCGAACGAGTCGAGCTACGTGATCGGCGAGACGCTCAACGTCAACGGCGGCATGCCGACGCCGTAGCGGCACGTCGTCCGGCGCACGCCGGACGTGCTCGCGCGAGGGCCGGAGGGATCATCCCTCCGGCCCTCCGTCGTCCGGGGGCGTGGTCCGTGCGACGGCGGTGGCGCTCCGCCCGTCGTGAGGCTCCGCCGCGATGCGCCGCGTGACCGCCCGATGCCGCGTGACGAGCACGCCGGTCCTCGCCGCCACCTCCGCGAGGGCCATCGTGATGAGCGCCGTGGACCAGGTGCCGGCCGCGTGCAGGTCGAGGCGGACGCTCGCGTGGGCGATGATCCGCTCCCCTCCGTGGAGGGCGAGCAGGCCGAAGGCGAGGCGGCCGCCCATGCCCGCGATCCACGCGGCCGCCGCGAGCCACGAGGCCCGGGCGACGACGACCCCGGCGCGCGACTCCACCCGCGTGAGGAGCCCGCACGTCACGCCCAGCGCCGCGCCCAGCGCGCCGAGGCCCGCGACCAGCGCGCGGTCGGACGCGTACGGCGGGACGGCGCCGAGGTACTCGACACCCGCCCAGGCCACGAGCAGCACGGGCCACGCCAGGCTGAGGAGCGTCAGGCGCCTGCCGCGGAGCTGGCGGACCACGAGCAGGATCAGCGCGACCGAGACGAGCGCGTCCGTGACGTCCACGCGAGCCCCTTCCCGTCGGTGAGGGCCCGTGGGAGCGGTAGCCCATATGCATCTGTGTCAGATGCATCTGGCTCGGATGGTAATGTGACGCCGAGGCCGGCGCAAGGGCGCGGCCGGGATCGGGAGGTGCGCGTGTCCCATCCGGAGCCCGGGCTCGACGTCGTCGCGCTGAGCCGGCTCGCGCGGATCCTGCGCGAGGTCGCCCTCGACGCCAGCCAGGACGGGCGCGATCTCCCGGTGACCGGCGGCGAGCTGACGCTCATCGAGGCCGTCGCCCGGCAGCCCGGCAGCACCATCCGCCAGCTCTGCGAGACGACCGGGCTCGCCCAGAGCTGGGTCTCGACGCTGGCGCGGCAGCTGGCCGACAAGGGGGTGCTGCGGCTCGAGGCGGATCCGGCCGACCGGCGACGCACGCTCGTGCGGCTCGCGCCGGAGACCGCCCGGCGCGCCCGGCACGAGGAGGGGCGGCGGCCGATCGGCGACGCCCTGACGCGCGCGCTCCCCCATCTCGACGCGAGCGACGCGGCCGAGCTGGAACGCCTCCTCGCGCGGGCCCACGAGCTGGTGCGGCCCGGACGCGAGCGGGACGCGGAGCCCGCACCGGAATAGGGTCGGCAGATGCCCGGCACCACGGCCCGCATCGGCGGGAACATCCTCGCGGCGGCCGTCTCCGCCGTCCGCCTCGTCCGCCGACCGCGCCCGCTGCATCCGCACGGCGTCGCGCTCTCCGGGACGCTGACGCCGGTCGCGGGCCGCAGCGCATCCGGCCTCGCGTGGCTCGACGGGCTCGAGGGGCCGCTCGCGATCGACGCCCGCGCCTCGCGCGGCGGCGGCCTCCCCTCGGCGCTCCCCGACGTGCTCGGGCTCGCGCTGCGGATCCCGGGCGATGGCGGGACGACGGTCGACGTCCTGCTCGCGTCGACGGGGCTATCACCGGTCGGCCGGTTCCTCCTCGCGCCGCGGCGCGCTCTGTCCGGCGCGCGGCTCACCACGCTCATGCCGTACCGCGGAACCGCCGGGCCGGTGCTCGTCGGCGTGCTCGTGGACGCGGATCCCGCGCTGCCGGCCGGGGCCGCCGACCTCGGCCGGACCCTCGCGTCGCGCCCCGTCGGCATGCGGCTCGTGCACGCGACGCCGCGCGGGCGGTGGCACGTGGCCGCCCGGATCGAGCTGGCCCACGACGCGACCGGGCCGCTCGACACCGCGACGCGCGCCGATCCGGTGCTCGCTGCCCCGCCCGGGGACACGACCTATCCGTGGACGCGGCGACTGCGGGCCCCGGGCTACCGGGCGGCGCGGGCCGGCCGGCCGGTCGCGTCCCGGCACGCGGCGCACGACCCGGACGCCTGACGTCGGTCGCGTCCCCGTGAGGCCCGCCCGCGCGAGGACCGCCCGACGGATCCGTCCGGTCGGCCTTGTCACTGCTCGCCCTCGGGCGTTGCCTGGAGGCAGAGCGCCGACGAGGGTGCCCCAACGGACGGAGATCCCATGAGGGAGCTGAAGCTGGTCGCGGCGATCGCCCGCATCGAGGACGCCGAGGCGCTCGACCCGATCGTGGAGAAGGTGCGCGGCACGGTCGTCGCGCTGCTGAAGCCGCGCGCCCTCGCCGACCTGCTGCACGGCGTCCCGTTCGGGCATCCGCTGCACCCGGTCGCCGTGCTCATCCCCACGGGCGCGTGGGTCTCCTCCGCGGTCCTCGACCTCCTGCCGGGCAACGCGAAGGCCAGCCAGGCGCTCGTGGGCGTCGGGATCCTCAGCGCCGCGCCGTCCATCGTCTCCGGCTACGCCGACTGGTCGCAGCTGCACGAGCAGCAGATGCGCGTCGGCATCGTGCACTCCGCGGCGAACGCGCTCGCGACCGGCCTCTACGGCCTCTCGTGGATCCAGCGGGCCCGCGGCAAGCAGACGAGCGGCAAGCTCCTCGGCCTCGCGGGCCTCGGGCTCGTGTCCGCCGGGGGCTTCCTCGGCGGCCACCTCGCCTACCGCCAGGCGGCGGGCGCCAACCACGCCGAGGACGTGCCGCACCGCTTCCCCGCCGGCTGGCAGGAGCTCGGCCAGCTCGACGACCTGCCCGACGGCCGCCTCGCGAAGCGCGACGTGGCGGGCCTGCCGGTGCTCGTGCGCCGCCACGGCATGACGGTGGATGCGCTGAGCAACACCTGCAGCCACCTCTCCGCGCCGCTCGACGAGGGCGAGCTCGGCCGCGACCCGAAGACGGGCGAGGCGTGCGTCACCTGCCCGTGGCACGACAGCGTGTTCAGCCTGAAGACGGGCGCCGTGATCCACGGCCCCGCCACCGCGCCGCAGCCGCGCTTCCAGACCCGTGTCACGGGCGGCCTCGTGGAGGTGCGGCTGCCGAACGCGGGCTGACACTCCTCAAGCGGCAGCATCAGGCAGGGGTACCGGACGCCGCGCGCCGATGAGCAGGCCGACAGCCGCCATGAGGAGGACGCCGCACATGCCCGCCAGCAGACCCCGGTACGGGACGACGGTGATCAGCACGGCACCAGCTGCTATCGCCAGCGTCTGCGGGATGGTCACCGCGGCGTCGAAGGCGGAGGCGATCCGACCTCTGAGCTCGTCGGGAGACCGCCTCTGGACGAGCGTGGTCGCTCCCACGATGAGCCACGGCAGCCCGAGTCCGAGGAGCGCCGAGCCGATCCACACGGCGCCGTCCGAGGGGATGGCCCAGAGCGCGCTCGCGACGGACATCGCGAGGGCGCCCGTTGCGGTCGCTCCCACCTCACCGAGCCGACGCAGGAGACGCGAGGCCGTGAGCCCGCCGATCACCGCACCCACCCCCTGGATGCTCACGAGCACCGCGAGGTGCTCGGGCGGCCTCCCCAGACCCTCTCCCACCACGACGAACATGACGCTCTCGGAGAGGCCGAGCACCAGCCACACGGCGGCCGAGGCGACAACGACCGCGAAGAGCGCACGGTCGCCGCGGATGTGGGCGAACCCGCTCAGGAGGTCGGACGCTCGCGCCCTCTGACGTTCATGCCGGGCCGGCATCCGCTCGTCCACCCGGATCATGAGGAGACTCGCGGCACCGAGCAGGAACGTGGCCGCATCGATGACCGCCACCGTGCCGCCACCGAAGCGAGCGAGCAGGGTGACGCCGACGAGCGGCCCGACCAGACGCAACCCCTGACGCACCGTCTGCAGCAGTCCGTTCGCGTCCGCCAGGAGCTCGCTCCCGACGATGGCGGGGAGGAGGGCGGTCTGCGCCGAGCTGATGATCACGGCCCCGAGGCCGTACAGCACCATGACCAGGTAGACGACCCCCACGTCCGCGGCGGTGGCGACGAAGGTGAGCAGCAGCACGGCGGCCGCCATCGCGACGTTCGTCGCCACGAGCAGCGTACGTCGACGCACGCGGTCGACGAGGAGACCCACTGCGGGCGCCAGCAGAGACGGAGCGGTGACGCAGAAGAACACCGCGGCCGCGGCGGCGTCCGATCCCGTCAGCTGGCGGACCCAGACCGCGGCAGCCAGGAACATCAGGGTGTCGCCGAAGACCGAGACCACCTGGCCGCCCAGGTAGACGCGCGAGCGGTGATCCTGGACGAGTCGCGTCACGGGGCTGGCCGCATCGGGTAGCCCAGCACGAGCAGCTCCACGGGGAGCGCCCCCGAGGGCCGGGATCCGGCATCCGACCGGCGCTCGCGATGGAGCGGGAGGAGCAGCTCCTCGATGCGCCGCCGCAGCTCTCCGAGCTCCGCGGGCGTGAGCCAGTACCCGTACTGGTCGTGGACGGCGGCCGACCGCCACTCCTCCGGGTAGTGGGACTTCGTCTCGCGCCATGTGCCGTACCGCGTCAGCCACCGCTCGACCAGGACGCGGTCGAGGACCTCGCCCGCCCGCCGCTCCTCCTGGCTCCCCTCCGGCTCGAGATGCAGGCCGTCGCTCGTCACCTCCCACGGGCGTGCGCGACCGCCCGGACGCGGTGCCTCGCGGACGAAGCCGTGCGCCGCGAGATGCCGCAGGTGGAAGGAGCAGAGGCTGGGCGTCGCTCCTACCCGGGGCGCGAGCTGCGACGCGGTGAGCGGGCCGTCGAGCGTCAGCTCCTCGAGGATCGCGAGCCGCAGGGGATGGGCGAGCGCTCGCAGCTCGGCGGCGCCGGTGACGCGCCGCTGGTCGGATCGGCTATCGAAAGACATGTTTCGATGCTCGCGAGGAGGCGGAGATGCCGCGCGCATCCTCCACAGACCCGGTCCGGCGTCAGCCCTCCGCGTCCGTCGCACGCCGCAGCGCGACGCCCGCAAGCACCGCGCACGCCGTGAACACGATCGCACCCGCGACCGTCGGCAGCGCGATCCCCGCAGTCGCGAGCACGCCGCCGAGCGCGGATCCCGCCGCGAGGCCGAGCAGGCTCACGACGCGGCCGGCCGCGCCCACGCGCCCGAGGAGATCCGCCGGGACGAGACGCTGGCGGAGCGAGGTCGCGCAGATGCCCCAGACCACGGCGTGCAGGATGTAGAGCGCGAGCAGCGCGCCCGCCACGATCGGATCCCGCGTCACGGCGAGCCCCGCGAGGCTGGCGGCGCCGAGCCCGAGGGCGGAGGTGATGGTCCACCGGGAGCCGAGACGGGCGCGCAGCGGCGCGGCGATCGCGGATCCGGCGAGGCCGCCGAGCGCGCTGGCCGCGAGCAGCACGCCGTAGCCGGCCGCGTCCAGCCCGAGCCGCTCGCCCGCGAAGAGGACGAGCACCGAGAACGGCAGCATGTAGCCGACGCTCGCGAGCCCGCCGATGAGCGCGAGGGATCCGACCACGCGGTGCCCGGCGAGCCAGCGCACGCCGGCGGCCGCCTCGCGGAACACGGACGGCGGCGGATCAGTCGGGTCGGCCGGCACGGACGCATCGCGGGCGCGCCGCGGCAGCGCGAGCGCCACCGCCCCGGCCGCGACCCACAGCCCGCCCGTCGCGTACACGGGCACCGCGGCGGCCAGCGCGAACAGGATCCCGCCGAGCGGCGGCCCCACGAACTCGTCCGCCACGAGCTGCGTGCCCGTGATGCGCGCGTTGGCCCGGTCGAGCCGGTCGCGCGGCACGATCGACGGCAGCACGGCGACCGCCGCACCGTCGGCCGCGCTCTCGAGCACGCCGACCACGGCCATCACCGCGTAGAGCACCGCGAGCGACGCGACGCCCGACTGGATGGAGACGGCGAGACCCAGCACCGCGAAGCCGCGGAGCGCGTTCGCGACCACGAGCAGGGTGCGCCGGTCGAGCCGGTCGACGTGCACGCCGACCGGCAGCGCGACCACGAGCCGCACGAGCGCGTAGGTGGTCGCGAGGCCCGCCACGAGCCGGGGGTCGTCGGTGAGGCCGGCCGCGACGAGCGGCATGGTGACGAAGACGAGCCCGTCCGCGAGGTTGGAGAGCGCGTTCGCGCCCCACAGCGCCCGGAACGGGCTCGTGCGTCTCACGCCGGGCTCCCCGGGGCGGCGTGCGCCCCGAGGAGCTCCGGCACCGGGGTCAGATCCCGGCGCCCTCGGACGCGGCCGTCGCGGGTCCCGCGTCCGTGGAGGTCGCGCCGGAGCCGGCCGTCGCGCCCGCGGCGGTCGAGCCCAGGAACGAGCTCAGCGCCGTGGCGACGTCGATGCCCGTGGTGTCCTTGAGCAGCTTCGGCAGGGTCGCCATGTTCTCGGCCACCGAGCGGTTGAGCGCGTTCGCGCCGTCCGCCGAGATGATCGTCATGTTGTCGACGTTCGCCAGCGGCGCCGCCATCTCGCGGGCGATCTCCGGCATGGACGCGATGATGCGCGCCTGAAGCGCCTCGCGCGACAGCTTGTTCTGCGCCTCGGCGAGCGCGGCGGCCGCCTCCGCCTCCGCCTGGCCGCGGGCCTGGATCGCGTCGGCGTTGGCCTTCCCGAGCGCGGTGATGGACGCGGCCTCGTTCACGGCCGCGGTCTTCGCCGCCTCGGCGTTCTGCGTGCGCTGGTAGACCTCCACGTCGACCTTCGCCTTCTCCGCGTCGCGGGCCGCCTGCGCGTCCTGGACGGTCGCGTACTTGCGGGCCTCGGCGGGGAGCTCCACGTCGATGCGCAGGCGCTCCTTCGAGACCTCGGCCTGCGCGGCGACGGCGGTGCGCTCCTGGTCGGCGACCAGGCGGTCCTGCTCGGCCTTCGCGAGCTCGCCTGCCGCGAACGCGGTGGCGTTGGCGCGGTCGGTGTCGGCCTTGATGGCCGCGCGGCGCAGGTCGAGCTCGAGCTGGCGCTCGGCGGTCTGCTGGTCGTTCTCGATCGCGGCGAGCGCGGAGATCCGCTTGTTCTCGGCCTCCGCGACCTCGGCGATCTGCCGGGCGCGCGCCGCGTTCGAGCGGGCCCGGTCGTCGAGGTAGGTGCTGCCGGGCGTCGTGATCTCGCGGACGTTGAGCGTCTCGATCTGGAGGCCGAGCTCCGCGAGGTCGTTCTTCGTCTGGTTCACGGCCTCCTGCGCGACGACGGAGAAGCTCTTGACGAGCTCGTCGACGGGCCGGTCGCCGATGAGGCCGCGGATCGCGCCCTCGAGCGACTGCCGCACGATCTCCGGCAGGGCGTCCTGCTGGAGCAGGTAGCGCTGGACGGCGCGGCGGACGCCGTCCTCGGTGCCCGTCACCTTGAAGTTGACGGTCGCGACGACCGCGGTGTTGATGAAGTTCGCGTCGCGCGCCTCGGCCGTGACGCTCGTCTGGTACTGCTCGAGGGAGAGCGTGAAGCCCTCCTGGAAGATCGGCCAGATGAAGGTCCGGCCGCCGATGATGACCTTCTGCGGGCTGGAGAACCCGGCCCCGCCCTCGCTGCGCTCGGCGTTGCGGCCGACGATGACGAGCGCCTGGTTCGGCGGCACGCGGCGCACGCGGGAGGCGATGAACGCCACCAGCGCCACCAGGATGACGATGACGACGATGACGGCGATGGCTGTCGTGCCGCCGGATAACAGGTCCACGGGATGGTTCCTCTCGTTGGGACGGGTGCTGCTAGGTGGTGGGGGCGGCGTCGGCGTCGGGCTCCACGCGCACGCGGAACCCGTCCTCCGAGACGACGCGGATGCGGGTGCCGACGATGAGCGGCGCGTCGCTCATGGCGAGACGGCGCTCCAGCTCGCGGATGTGCTCGAGCCGCACCTCGCCGCCGGTGGGCGAGGTGGGGGACGTGACGACGCCGACCATCCCCACGGGCGAGTACGAGCCGCCGCTCTCCTGCTTCGCGACGAAGCGGACGGTGAGCTGCACGACCACGAGCGCGACGAGCGCGAGGGCGACGGCGATAGCGATGGCGCCGCCGGATCCGATGCCCGCCTGGTCGGCGAGCACCCCGCCGACGCCGTAGATGGCGAGGGCCGCGCCGAGCGCGACGCCGGAGACGAGGCCGTCACCGCCGCCGATCGCGTCGAGGATGTCGCCGAGCACGATGCTGCAGAGGAGGAGCAGGAGGCCGACGCCGCCGACGACCACGAAGACGATCACGCGGTGGCTCCCGGGCAGGCCGCCGCGGCCGAGACGTGCGCGCCGTCGTGGTGCGTGGTCATGCGGGGCCGATCTGCCGTGTGCGTGTCATCCGACCGTACCCGCTGATCCGCTCAGCGTCGCGTCCTCGTCCGGGGGCCGCCGGACGCCCTATGCTCCGCGCCGCCCCGCGTAGCCTCGGGAGGTGATCCTCCTGTTCGGCACCCGGGCCCGCGACGCCCTCATCGTGATCGTGACGTTCGCGTGCCTCCGCTGCGGGGTCGCCGCTCCGCAGCGCGTGCTGCACCGCACCGTCCGCGTCACGCTCTTCCTCGTGCCGCTGATCCGCCTGCGCTCCACGTACCGCGTGGTCTGCCCGACCTGCGGGCTCGAGACGCGGCTCACGAAGGACCAGGCGATGCACGCGCTCGAGTGGGCCGTGCGGAACCGCGGCGCCCGCCGCTGACCCGCGCGGCTCGTGCGACGGCGACGCCCGGTCGGGGCGCTCCCCGGTGCCGTCCGCCGCGCTCCCAGGAATCCCGACCAGAGGTGAGGAATAAGTTTCGTCGCGCGCCTAGAGTGATGTCAGGGCTCCGGCCCACTTGCCATCAACGACGACGGGAGGGATGCGACGATGCATTCGATCAGCAGGAGACAGGCACTGGGGGTGGGGGCCGCCGCGGCGGGCACGCTGGCCCTGGCGTCCTGCTCGGCACCGGGCGGGAGGCTGGTCAACTCCGACCCGCCGATCCCCGCGGCCGCGCCGGGCGAGAAGGTCACGCTCACGTACTGGGCGTGGCTCAAGGACCTGCAGAAGGTCGCGGACGTCTGGAACGCGCAGAACCCCGACATCCAGGTCGAGGCCGTCTGGATCCCCGGCGGCAACGCCGGCGGCTACAACAAGATGTACTCGGCCATCACCGCGGGCGGCGGCCCCGACATCGGGCAGGTCGAGCTCCGGCAGCTCCCCGAGTTCCTCCTCGCCAACGGCCTCGTGGACCTCACCCGCTACGGCGTCGAGGAGTACCGCTACCGCTACGACGAGGCGCTGTGGAAGCAGGTCAGCTTCCAAGACGGCGTCTTCGGGATCCCGCAGGACTCCGGCCCGCTGGCCTTCTACTACCAGCCCGAGCTCCTCGACCAGGTGGGCGGCCAGCCGCCCGCCACGTGGGACGACTGGGCCGCCGTCAGCGCCGAGGTGCGGAAGACCGGCGCCGGGAACTACCTCGACTGCTTCCCCGTCTCCGACGCCAGCGTCTTCACCTCCTACGCCACGCAGGCCGGCGCGAACTGGTTCCGGATCGACGGCGAGCGCTGGGTCGTCGACATGCTCGACGACCGCACGAAGGAGGTCGCCGCGTTCTTCGACAAGGCGATCGACGACGATCTGGTCAACACGAGCTTCACCGCGTTCTCGCCGCCCTGGTACGCCGCCGCGGCCGACGCCAAGATCTTCGGCTGCACCAGCGCGAGCTGGGGCGACGCCCTCATCCAGTCGGTCTCGGGCGCGGAGGGCAAGTGGCGCGTGGCCCCCATGCAGACCTGGTCGTTCGACGGGGCGTACGGATCGAGCTACCTCGGCGGATCCACCGCGGCCGTGCTCGCGAACAGCAAGCACCCGGTCGAGGCGCTCAAGTTCATGACCTGGATGACCACCTCGAAGGAGGGGATCGACGCGATGATCGAGAACTCCGGCATCGGCTGGTCCCCCTCCCCCGACTACATCGGCGCGGCACGTCAGGAGCCGAGCGAGTTCTTCGGCGGCCAGAGCTACAACGAGGAGGTCTTCGTCCCCGCGGCGAAGGAGCAGAACCTCGACTGGACCTGGTGCCCGCTCACGCAGTTCACGCTCAACACGCTGCAGGACGAGTTCCGCCGCAAGCTCACGAGCGGCCAGACCCTCGTCGACTCGCTCCCGCTGGCGCAGGAGGCCGTGATCGAGGCCTTCCGCAACAAGGGGCTCACGGTCGAGGCGGCGTCCGCATGAGCGTCGACACCCGACCCGCGGGCTCGCGCACCGCCGACCGTCCCACCCGCGCCCCGCGCGCGGGCGTCAGCCGGGGCCAGCTGAAGAAGTCGCAGACCGTCGCGCCGTGGGTGCTGCTCGCGCCCTTCCTCGCGGTCTTCGTGCTGACCTTCGTGCTCCCGATCGTCTACGCCGTGTTCCAGTCGTTCACGACCGTGCGCCGCGAGGGGCTCTTCGGCGAGCAGGGCGTGACGACCGCCTTCGCGGGGCTGGAGAACTACGTGCTCGCGCTCCAGAACGACGCCTTCACGGCATCCATCGGCCGGGTGCTGCTGTTCGGCATCGTGCAGGTGCCCGTGATGATCATCCTCTGCACGATCCTCGCGCTGCTGCTCGAGTCCGCGTCGGCGAAGTGGCCCCAGTTCTTCCGGGCGGCCTACTTCATGCCGTACGGCGTCCCGGGGGTCATCGCGACGATCCTCTGGGGCTTCCTCTACATCCCGGGCCTGTCGCCGATCATCGACATCGGCGAGATGTTCGGGGTCCAGCTCGACTTCCTCGGCGCCGGCACCGTGCTCTGGTCCATCGCGAACATCGTGACCTGGACCTACACGGGCTACAACATGCTCATCATCATCGCCCAGCTGAAGTCGATCCCCGGGGACGTCTACGAGGCCGCGCGCATCGACGGGGCGGGCGCGTGGCGCACGGCCTTCTCGATCCAGCTGCCGCTGATCCGGCCGGCGCTCGTGCTCGCGAGCGTGTTCTCGATCATCGGCACGCTGCAGCTGTTCGCGGAGCCGCAGGTGCTCGCCACCTCGGCGCCCGCGATCGACTCGCAGTACACGCCGAACCTGTCGGCGTACACGACCGCGTTCGCCTACAACGACTACGGCGTCGCCGCGGCGCAGGCCGTCATCATCGCCCTGGCCGCGTTCGTCCTGTCGTTCGCGTTCCTCGGGATCACGAACAGGAAGCCCAAGGAGGAGCGGGAAGCCGCCGCCGCGAAGAAGAAGGAGGCGCGCGCATGACCGCCACGGAGATCCGACCGACCACGGACGAGTCCGCCGCCGACCGGGCGGAGCAGAAGCGCGCCGCGCACGCCGCCGAGGCCAAGGTGAGCCGACCCTCCAAGGCCGGGAGCACGCCGGGGGCGGGCGCGAAGCCCGCGACCCGGATCATCGTCACGGCGATCCTCGCGATCGTCGCGCTGTACTTCCTCGTCCCCGTCTACTACATCGTGGTCGCCGCCACGAAGACGACGGCCGACCTGTTCAGCACCAACGGGTTCCTGTTCGCGAACATGAACCTCTGGCAGAACCTCACGCTGGTGTTCACGTACGACGACGGCATCTTCGTGCGCTGGTTCATGAACTCGGTGCTCTACGCCGGGGTGGGCGCGCTCATCGCGACGTACTTCGCCGCCGCCGGCGGGTACGCGCTCGCGAAGTACAAGTTCCGGGGGTCGAACATCGTGTTCGGCACCATCCTCGGCGGCGTGCTCGTGCCGGGCACCGCGACGGCGCTTCCGCTGTTCCTGCTGTTCAGCAGCATGGGGCTCGCGAACACGTACTGGTCGGTCCTCATCCCGTCGCTCGTCTCGCCGTTCGGCCTGTTCCTCTGCCGGATCTACGCGCAGGCGTCGGTGGAGGACGCGGTGATCGAGGCGGGCCGGATCGACGGGGCGAGCGAGCTGCGGATCTTCCACACGCTCGCGCTCCGCTCGATGACGCCCGCGCTCGTGACGGTGTTCCTCTTCCAGCTCGTCGGCATCTGGAACAACTACTTCCTGCCGCTGATCATGCTGGCCGACGACAAGCTGTACCCGATCACGCTCGGCCTCAACAACTGGCGCAGCCAGGTCGACCGGCTGCCGGAGTTCTACCAGCTCACCACCGGCGGCGTGCTCGTCTCGATCATCCCGCTCATCGCGGCGATGATCGTGCTGCAGAAGTTCTGGCGGGGCGGCCTGACCGACGGAGCGGTGAAGGGCTGATCCCTCGACGCGATCGATCGCGGACGGCCGGGCAGGGCGACCTGCCCGGCCGTCCGCGCATTCGGCGCGGCGCCCCTCCACCCACGATGATGGATGCGCGGCACGTCGCCGCCCCCGCCCACGCGCAAGGAAGCCCATGACGCACGCCCTCCCCCACTTCGAGGACTTCGCCCCCACGACGGGTCCCGCCCGCCGTCCCCGGTCCTGCCTGCACTCGGATGCCCCCCGCATCGTGCTGAACGGCGACTGGCGGTTCCGCCTCTCCCCCACCCCGCGCGGCCTCTCCGACGAGATGGCCGACCCCGCCTTCGACGACTCCGGCTGGGACGAGATCCCCGTGCCGAGCCACTGGGTGCTCGGCCAGGACGGCCGCTTCGGCCTCCCCGCCTACACGAACGTGCAGTATCCGTTCCCCGTCGAGCCGCCGTTCGTGCCTGACGAGAACCCCACCGGCGACTACCGCGTCGAGGTCGACGTGCCCACCGACTGGGAGTCGCTCGAGCGCGTCGTGCTCCGCTTCGAGGGCGTCGAGTCGGCGTTCCAGGTGTGGCTGAACGGCGACGCTGTCGGCACCGCGATGGGCTCGCGCCTCTCGCACGAGTTCGACGTCACCGCCTTCCTCCGCCCGGGCGTCAACGTGCTCGCCGTGCGCGTGCACCAGTGGTCGATCGCGAGCTACCTCGAGGACCAGGACCAGTGGTGGCTGCCCGGCATCTTCCGCGACGTCACGCTCCTCGGCCGTCCCGAGGGCGGCATCGACGACGCGTGGACCCGCGCCGAGTACGACCACGAGACGGGCGCGGGCACCGTGCACGTCGAGGTCGACGCGGAGCCGAGCGCGTTCCCCGTGACCATGGAGGTCGAGGCCCTCGGGATCCACGTCACCTGGGACACCCCGGCCGACGTCGCCCCCGTGCACGTCGACCGCGTCGAGCCGTGGAGCGCCGAGAGCCCCACGCAGTACCAGGGGTTCCTCCGCACCAACGCCGAGGCGCTCTCCATCCGCCTCGGCTTCCGCACCGTGCGCATCGAGGGCGACCTCTTCCTCGTCAACGGCCGCCGCGTGGTCTTCCACGGCGTCAACCGCCACGAGGCGCACCCCGAGCGCGGCCGCGTCTTCGACGAGGAGCACGCGCGCGCCGACATGCTGCTGATGAAGCAGCACAACGTCAACGCGATCCGCACCAGCCACTACCCGCCGCACCCGCGCGTGCTCGACCTGGCCGACGAGCTCGGCTTCTGGGTCATCGACGAGTGCGACCTCGAGACGCACGGCTTCGAGTTCGGCGGCTGGGTCGGCAACCCCAGCGACGACCCGCGCTTCGCCGACCACTACCTCGACCGCATCGAGCGCACCGTCGAGCGCGACAAGAACCACCCCTCCATCGTCATGTGGTCCCTCGGCAACGAGGCGGGCACCGGCCGCAACCTCGCCGCCATGTCGGCGTGGGTGCACCGCCGCGACCCCGGCCGCCCCGTGCACTACGAGGGCGACTACACGGGCGAGTACACCGACGTGTACTCGCGCATGTACTCGAACCTGCAGGAGACCGAGTCCATCGGCAGCGACGAGATCCCGGGCGACCTGCTCGGCTGCACGCCCGGCGAGGGCATGCGCCAGCGCACCAAGCCCTTCATCCTGTGCGAGTACGTGCACGCGATGGGCAACGGCCCCGGCCAGATCGCCGAGTACGAGGACCTCGTCCTGCGGTACCCGCGCCTCCACGGCGGCTTCGTGTGGGAGTGGCGCGACCACGGCATCCTCACCGAGACCGCGGACGGCGAGGCGTTCTACGCCTACGGCGGCGACTTCGGCGAGGTCGTGCACGACGGCAACTTCGTGATGGACGGCATGGTCCTCCCCGACGACACCCCCACGCCCGGCCTCGCCGAGTACAAGGCCGTCGTGCAGCCGATCGCGTTCCGGCTCGAGCGGGAGGGCGGATCCGCGTCCCTCGTCGTCGAGAGCCGCTACCACTCGATCTCCACGGCGCACGCGAGCCTCGTCTGGGTGCTCGCGGTCGACGGCGACGACATCGCCACGGGCGTCCTCGACGCCGAGGCCGTCGCGGCCGGCGAGACCGCGCGGATCCCGCTGCCCGCCGACGCGCTCGACGCGGGCGAGCTCGCGGCCGGTGCCGACGCGGGCCCCGCGCCCGAGGTGTGGCTCACCGTGCAGGCGATCCTCCGCGACGACGCGCCGTGGGCCGAGGCCGGCCACGTCATCGCCGTGGAGCAGTTCGACCTCACGCCCGCACCCCGCCCCGCCGTGCCCGCCCGCTGGGTCGAGGCCGACGAGGACGCGCTGCCGGATGCGGGCGCCACGCGCCTCACCCTCGGCGACGGCGAGTTCGACCTCGCCACCGGCCGCCTCGTGCGGCTCGGCGGCCTCGAGGTCGACGGCCCGCGCCTCGAGCTCTGGCGCGCACCCACCGACAACGACCGCAGCGACAGCAGCGGCTCCTACGAGCTGGCGGATCCGCGCCTCACCTTCGGCAAGGGCGTCCCCGGCCCGTCGAGCGAGGCGCGCTGGCGCCAGGCGGGCCTCGACCGGCTGACCCACCGGGTCCGCTCGGTGAAGGTCGGCTCCGGCTCCCTCACGGTCGTCGTGCGCACGAGCGCGGCGCAGTCGTTCGACTCGGTCGACACGACGTACTGCTGGACCGAGGGCGAAGGCGGCGCGCTCGGCCTGCGCGTCGACATCGTGCCGAGCGCCGGCTGGGCCATCACCTGGCCGCGCGTCGGGATCCGCATCGACCTGCCCGCGAGCGTCACGAACGCGGAGTGGTTCGGCACGGGCCCGTTCGAGTCGTACCCCGACTCGCGTCGCGCGGCGCTCGTCGGCCGGTTCTCGTCGCTCGTCGACGACCTGGGCGCCGTGTACTCGCGACCGCAGGAGACCGGCCACCGCAGCGACCTGCGCGAGCTGGAGCTCGGCACGTTCGACGGCGAGGGCGGCATCGTGATCGAGGCCCGGCCCGACACCGCGGGCCGCCGCCCCGGCTTCACGGCGTCGCGGCACACGCCGCAGGAGCTCGACCGCGCGGCGCACCCGCACGAGCTGCCCGCGAGCGAGGCCGTGCACCTGTACATCGACGCCGCGCAGCACGGGCTCGGCTCGCGCGCGTGCGGGCTCGACGTGCTGCCCGAGCACCAGCTGTGGCCCTCGGCCCGCACGCTGGAGCTCACCATCCGCAGCCGCTGACGCGGAGCGGGACCGGGTCGCCCGTCCGGGCGGCCCGGCGCCCGCCCTCCTCCCCGGAGGGCGAGCATGCTGGAGACGACGGCGTCCGATGGCGGGCGCGAGGAGGACGCATGACCGACACCATCGAGCAGGGCACCGCGGGCACCAACTGGGCCGGCAACTACGCGTACAAGGCCGGCGAGGTCCGCACGCCGACGAGCGTCGAGGAGTTGCGGACGATCGTCCGCGAGGCGACGCGCATCCGGGTGCTCGGCTCCCGCCACTCGTTCAACGACATCGCCGACTCCGAGGTGCTGGTCTCGCTCGCCGGGCTGCCGGCCGACCTCGTGATCGACCGCGACGCCAGCACGGCCACCTTCTCCGCGGGCCTCGCCTACGGGAAGCTCGCCGAGCTGCTCGGCGAGGAGGGCCTCGCGATCCACAACCTCGCGTCGCTGCCGCACATCTCGGTCGGCGGCGCCATCGCGACGGCGACCCACGGATCCGGCATCGGCAACGGCAACCTCGGCACGGCCGTCGCGGCGCTGGAGATGATCACGGCCGACGGCGAGACGGTCACGTACCGCCGCGGGGACGACGACTTCGACGGCGTCGTGGTGGGCCTCGGCGCGCTCGGCGTCGTCACGCGCGTGACGCTCGACGTCGAGCCCGCCTACCTCGTGCGCCAGCGCGTCTTCGAGGGCCTCTCCTGGGACGCGTTCGACGCGAACCTCGAGGACGTCTTCGGCGGCGCCTACAGCGTCAGCGTCTTCACGCGCTTCGGCGAGGCCACCGACCAGGTGTGGCTGAAGAGCCGCGTGCCGCTCGACGTCGACGGCCAGCCCGAGGACGAGGTCGTCGTGGCCGACTACTTCGGGGCGCCGGCCGCCACCGAGGAGCGCCACCCGATCCTCGGCATCGATCCGGTGAACAGCACGTCGCAGCTCGGGGTCGTCGGGCTCTGGTCCGACCGCCTCTCGCACTTCAAGATGGGCTTCACGCCGAGCGACGGCGAGGAGATCCAGTCGGAGTTCCACGTGCCGCTCGACCGGGCCGTGGAGGCCTTGCGGGCGCTGCGCGACATGGGCGACCGGATCCGCCCGATCCTCCTCGTCTGCGAGCTGCGCGCCGTGGCCGCCGACGAGCTGTGGCTGAGCCCCCAGTACGGGCAGGCCACCATCGGCCTGCAAT
>Ga0265798_10005678_pt1 | contig 16625 bp, 13 predicted proteins | sample P3T30metagenome_FD_192430 | JGI IMG/M metagenome (GOLD analysis project Ga0265798, IMG submission 192430) | Plant litter microbial communities from East Loma Ridge, Irvine, California - P3 T30 | ecosystem: Environmental > Terrestrial > Plant litter > Unclassified | place: USA: California... | reverse complement strand
CGTCTGAGTATCGGGTGTTGAGCGCGCTGCCCCACCACATACATCGCCTTACTCACAGTGGCGAGCCTCCCAGACTTTGAGCGTTGGCACCAATTGCTCAGCAGGAAACAATCCTTCTAGGCGAGCTTCTGCTTCTTGAGGAGTATCCTCATAGCGCCAGTACCACAGCTCAGCTAAGATGCGCACTGCATGTCTTCGGGCTGCTAGCACTGCTAGTAGTAGGCTCACGCGAAGCACATGTGTAGCCCAACTCTCACGACCACAGCTCGCAGGCACGTCGTCGAGAGTGGCCTCCTCCCGCACCCAGCAGGCGCTTCAGAAACGGGCCTTTCAGCAAAATGCCACAACCGCACAACAAGCTGCCGCAGCTGTTCCGCCTGCCGATGATGTATTCGACACGCCGCCTCAGCAGACGGATTCGGCGAAGCCTTTCGAAGCGCTCGACACGTTTCCCCGCCGTCACATTGGGCCGTCTGCAGAGTCTGCCGAGGCCATGCTCAAGGCGTTAGACCCGCCCGTCAGCAGCCTCGATCAGTTTGTGAGGCAGGTCATACCCGCCGACATTCTTTCGGCGCGCGAGTTGAAGATTGGGAGCCTGGTGGAGCAGTCCCCAAAGCTATGGAAGGACCATGGCGTGCCCGAGTCCGTCTTCCTCAACAGCGCAAAGGAGATTATGAACGAGAACATGCCGGGCAACAGCCTGATCGGACAGGGATACTACGGAACAAAGGTGCCGGAGGTGATTAAGAGGAATGTACTGGAGAACCCCGCGTGGTATACAAGCTATACGCCATACCAACCTGAGATTAGCCAGGGACGTCTCGAGTCACTGCTGAACTTTCAGACCATGGTGTCAGATCTGACGGGCCTGAGCATTGCCAATGCTTCAGTGCTGGACGAGCCGACTGCGGCCGCCGAGGCTATGACAATGTCCATGGGAATGATGCCGCTATCAAAGCAGAAGAGCAAGAACAAGACATTCCTGGTGTCGGAGAAGTGCCACCCGCAGACTCTTGCCGTCTTGTACTCGCGCGCTGAAGGCTTTGGCATCAACATCGAAGTTGCAGATGTGCTCGCAAACAACAGTAAGAGGGTCGAGGAGATAGGCCAGGATTTGGTCGGAGTACTGGCTCAGTACCCAGACACAGAGGGAGGTGTGAATGACTTCCGCGGTTTAGCTGACAAGGTGCACAAGACTGGCGCTCTCTTCAGTGTAGCAACCGACCTGCTTGCTCTCACACTGCTCACCCCACCCGGCGAGTTCGGTGCCGACATCGCTTTCGGAAATGCACAGCGCTTCGGTGTGCCCCTGGGTTTTGGTGGACCGCATGCTGCTTTCTTCGCTTGCGAAGAGAAGTACAAGCGCAAGATTCCTGGCCGTCTGATCGGTCTCTCAAAGGACAGGCTGGGAAACCCTGCGGCACGACTTGCTCTGCAGACTCGCGAGCAGCACATCCGACGTGAGAAGGCGACCAGCAACATTTGCACGGCCCAGGCTCTACTGGCAAACATGAGCGCCATGTACGCCGTGTACCATGGGCCCAACGGCCTCACCGCCATCGCTAAGCAGGTCGTTGCAAAGGCCCGCCTCATTCAACAAGCGCTCGTCAACTATGGCTTCGAGACTGGTCAGCGCGGGAAATTGGACAATTCGCCTGTCCTTTTCGACACCTTTGTGGTGAAGACAGGGGACAAGACGGATGCAATCATTGCCCACCTCGACGCGAAGCAGATTCTCGTGAGAAAGGTCGACGACCAGCACATTGGCATCTCCGTAGATGAGACCACGAGTGTACAGACTATTTCCGGCCTACTGGCATCATTCAGAAAATCTGGAAGCAGTGAAAACACTACGTCTTTCGACGAGGTTGTTGATATCGAGGTCCCTGCCCCATTCAAGAGGACAAGCGAGTTCATGACACACCCAGTTTTCAACTCGCATCACTCAGAGACCGAGCTTCTCCGATACATCAACCATCTATCATCAAAGGACTTGTCACTAGTACACTCGATGATTCCCCTGGGCTCCTGCACCATGAAGCTCAACTCGACCGCTGAGATGGCACCCGTATCCTTCGAAAAGGTCTCAAATCTGCACCCTTTTCTTCCACTGGATCGCGCCAAGGGCTATCTTAAGATGATCAAGCAACTGGAAGATGACCTTGCTGACATCACTGGCTTCCACTCGGTTTCGCTGCAACCCAACTCCGGCGCCCAAGGCGAGTTCACTGGTCTTCGCGTTATCCACAAGTACCTCGAGCAGCAGCCTGGCAAGAAGCGCGACATCTGCTTAATTCCTGTATCTGCTCACGGTACTAACCCTGCCAGTGCTGCCATGTGTGGCATGCGTGTTGTGCCGATCAAGTGCGACCAGGCGACTGGTAACCTCGACATGGTTGATCTGAAGGCCAAATGCGAGAAGCACAGCGAGGAGCTCGGTGCCTTTATGGTCACTTATCCCAGTACCTTTGGTGTTTTCGAGCCCAACGTTAAAGCAGCTTGCGACCTCATTCACCAGCACGGCGGTCAAGTCTACATGGACGGTGCAAACATGAATGCACAGATCGGTCTCTGTTCACCAGGAGAGATTGGCGCTGATGTGTGCCATCTGAACCTCCACAAGACCTTCTGTATCCCCCACGGCGGCGGTGGACCTGGCGTAGGGCCCATCGGTGTCAAGGAACATCTCACACCATTCCTTCCCGGCCATCTCCGCGGCGAGACCGGTGGCGCACAAGCTATCCATCCCGTCAGCGGTGCACCCTGGGGCAGCGCCAGCATCTTGCCCATCAGCTGGGCCTATATCAAGATGATGGGCGCCGTCGGCCTAACCCAAGCCACCAAGATTACTCTCCTCAACGCAAACTACATCCTCTCCCGCCTCAAGCCACACTACCCCATCCTATACACCAACGAACAAGGTCGCTGCGCCCACGAATTCATCCTTGATGTCCGTGGCTTCAAGGAAACCGCCGGCATCGAAGCTATTGACATCGCCAAGCGCCTCCAGGATTACGGTTTCCACGCCCCGACTATGAGCTGGCCGGTCGCCAACACGCTCATGATTGAGCCCACAGAGTCGGAGAGCAAGGCCGAGCTAGACCGCTTCTGCGACGCCCTCATTGCCATCAGGAAAGAGATCCAGGAAGTCGAAGATGCCAAGCAGCCCAGAGAAGCGAACGTGTTGAAGATGAGTCCACATACACAGCAAGATCTTATCACTGGCGAGTGGAACAGGAGCTATACGAGGGAGAAGGCAGCATACCCTTTGAACTATCTCAAGGCGAAAAAGTTCTGGCCTAGTGTCGCGAGGTTGGATGATGGTGAGTCGATCTTCATTTCTCTCCTGTTCCAATATATGATGACTAATATGATGACAGCATATGGCGACACAAACCTTTTCTGTACCTGCGCGCCTGTCCAGGAAGAAGAGACGGACATCACGGGTGCTGCTGCGCCGAATCCCACTTAGACACCCGCCATTTCATGTCTTCAACGACGGTAAATGGACATACTATGGACGGCGTTTTTGGCATGCAGTGTTTTCTTAGTGACTATTTTTATGCATATAGGGTGCGGGTACGCTTCAACAAGCACCCAGCGTAGGTGTTCCGGGCGTCTACACATGGATCATGTCTTCAACACATTGCCGGTAGACGGTTGGAATTTTTTTGTGGTGGGTGGTCGGACTGTAATACTTAGTTTTTTTGGGGTCAACCTTACAATGTACAACTCAATGTTGCGATCACCAGCTCAATGGCTCGCTCGCAAAACAACACAACTAAGGAAGTGAGAAAACATACCTTGGCCGCCTGGGCATGTAGATGATGCTGCCTGCTAGCCGAGGTGGTGGCGAATCTACAGGTGATGTTGGAGGAGATTAGGTTGCGGGAGCAAAAATGCATGGAAGTTGTGAGAGTTGCGCCAAGAAGCAGATGCGGGTAAAAACTACACCTACATTAAATGTCCGATGCACGCTAAATATGTGCTGAGAGGAAGGCCTAGAAAGGTGCCAAAATTGGCGAGATCGCTCGGCTCACTGTCACCCTTGCTGCTGCTGCTAAAGCCTAGTCGATCCACGCTGCAGGAGGCAGATATAGAAGCACGAAAGCAGAGGGGCCTTCGCCTTGCCTCGTTGGAGATGCAGTACCAAGTAGCGGTATAGACTCCTTTGCAAGTCCACCACTTTCTTTCATTATCCCGCGCATAACTAATATCATCCAGTGTTAGTCGATCCTGAAAGACACCAGGGGCGGCTTCGCGTTCCCATGTTCATGGTCTGGCATCGACGGAAACCCCGATAGCGACTTTATAAACCTACTTACACAAAACAACAACTGTGATGCCTCCAAAACGGTACTGGCCGGTCCAGAAGCCCATATAAATCGGGTGGATGAGGCGGCCAAAATAGAATGTGTGTCTGCGGTGCGAGCAGGTGAAGGACGAGGCACCCCCTGTCTTTGTGGATTGTGTGGAGAAGTGCGACATTTGCACCAGCGACACCATTGGTGCGAGCTTTGTCGTCATCCCCGCGTCTGTGATTCTTTCCCGCATCTTGTAAGTCGCTCCCTTCTGATAACATATACACTTTTAAAAGTGCCAACACCGGTTTTCATTTAGTGCTTTCTGTTTCACATGGATCTTCTGCATGCTGTTGAGTCTAAAGGGCTGTCCATGACGGTTCTTGAATGTAATGTCTGTGCCATGAAGCTCTTGCTGTTGCTCGTGCGAGCTGCCTCATCGCGTTGATGCAAGATCTCGGCCATTGTGTACTAGCACGATCTACGACGACAGGCTTCCTAGTAGACTAGCAGGATTTTCGGTTCATGGCGTTCGTCAAGTATCACTTCATCTCTTTCTACAGTCTCGTCGACTGATGTCGTGGGATCGGGCGCTGTTCATGGATAGTGCGGTGCATTTTGCCAGATATAGGAATCATCGACCAGACCATCCAGTAATTTCCGTCGGTCGCGAAGAAGACACTCGGTCTGACGCGTGCACTCTGCTCTCGTATAGATAGATGCCGATGAACGAGAAGCTGTCCATACATCACCACTTTGTCACCTTTTTGCCTATTAGAATGGGCTGGCGAGACCAAAGTTCACGAAGGGGTAATATGAAACCACTCACTCTTGTATATAGCACGCAAAGGGTCTAATGGGTTCAGCCGCCTTCATCTCAAGTCAAGAGTAACCGGTGAACTCAATAGTCACAAGAGTACCAGTGATCTTAAGCAGCATCCACTACCACCCACTCTCCGCTCCAAATACCATCCGTTTTGGAACCAGGACAGGTTGCATGATCGCACCCCGTTGGCTTGGTGAAATCGTATTCTTCCCATGTGATGTCCTCTGCCTCGTCGTCTTCTGCCATGTCTGCATCTTCCTCGTGCTTGATCTCCGCCTGCACACCCGGCATCACAGCCACAACCGGCGCCTGTTCCACACTATCCACGGGAACACTCTCTGCCTTGACAGCTGTATCTTCCCCCTCATATCCACTCTCCTTTCCACTGACTGCAACGCCAACCTTCTTGAACCTATTTCCCCCAGCACCTCCCCCACCAATCTTGGTGAACCGGCTACCGACTCCAGGTTTCTTATTCGCGTTCTCGACATCGATCGTGCGCATCTCTAGGCCTTGCTTTGGCTTGCTTCCCTCGGTGTCGTTGCTGGCCGTCAGCTTCTTCATGTCGGCGAGACGTTGGCGGTGGTTGTGGTCATAGGAGCGGAGATGATTTTCATATTCGATTTGGCGGGAGTAGTCTTTGCTGCAGATGCCACATTTGAAGAGTCGAACTGCGGTGGGGAGGGGGTTGTTTCGCTGGGTGCGCGTTAGTGCGTGAGCAATCGAGAGACGGAGAGTTTAGAGAGAGAGCTACAGGTGGCATTATTGTGATTCCACAAATTCTTTTCAGTTTTCTGGTAGTTCAATAAAGGGCTACGCGATTTACAATAGCAATAACATTACCAAGTTGTAGCGTGGTAGAATAGTCGTAAGAGCTTAAAGTTCCCGCGTTCGCGATAGAAACATTGGTGTTGCGGCTCCGCGCCTCGGCCCAGCACAGACCCCCACACCTTCACCGAATCAACGTCATTCCGGTGCTCAGCAACGTAGTATCTCGCCAAACTTCTCCCACTGAACGCACACGACACTGCGCGCAGCATGGAGTCCAATCCAGATTTACCGCCCATTGAGGATGACGAGGCGGGCCTCATGGGCCTCACCGAAGTCGATCCCTCACCTGTCGAAGACACGCCCGCCGAGTACAAAGCAGACAGTTATTTCCCCGACCAGGAACGGCCAGAAGGAGGGGAAACAAAAGAGATGCAGGGCATACGACGGATGAACACACTTGGGTTACGGTTAGGAGACCATGGACCAGCTTGGTGGCGTGAGTCTTTCCTCTTCCTCATAAACTTCACAGTCAATCAGCGTAACAACCACTGACATGGCCTTCAGTTCTGCGCATACAAAAATATTCTTCCTACACCTTCACCGCCTTCGCCGCCTTACACATAACCAACGTCTCCATAATACCTTTTGTAACCCGCTCCGTCCCAGAAAGCAATCGCTACCTACTCCTCACACGCCCATACTACCAATCTACCCTCACCGAGCCGCTCCTCGTCGGCCTCCCACTCATCGCACACGTCACGTCAGGAATTGCCCTGCGCCTATGGCGGAGACGGCAAGCACTGAAGCGCTACGGCGCCGAGACACGGACAGACAAGCGCACGATTCCTTGGCCCGTACTAAGTGGGACGAGTGCGTTGGGCTATGCGCTGGTTCCCTTTGCGGGGTTCCACATTTGGACTACGCGCATACTACCGCTATACGCGCATGGCGACTCGTCACTGATTAGCTTGAATTACATTTCCCATGGCTTTGCGCTGCAGCCTTTTGTCTCGTTTGCAGGCTTTACGACCATGGTGGGTGTGGGTGTGTGGCATTTTGTTTGGGGCGCTGCCAAGTGGTTGGGGTGGGCACCAAGTCAGGTCAAACATACAGAGGAAGATAGAGAGTTGGTCAGAAAGAAGAGATGGTATGCTATCAATGGTATTAGTGCTGCGATTGCGGGACTCTGGCTGGCGGGTAGCTTGGGGGTTGTGGGAAGGGATGGTGAGATGGGAGGGTGGGTCGGCAAGGAGTACGATGAGTTGTACAAATACCTGCCGTCGTTTGTGCGATGGTGATGAAGCAAGCATAGAAAAGCTAGGTTTTGTGTGTTGCTGTATATACCCTTGATAGCGAGTGATAGGCGATCCGCAAGCCATTGTAAATATTGGTACTATGAATCTTCCTGCTATCATCAACCTAGTAGTCTGCATAAATTCTCCCCTCAAGTGGCCGCAGCACATCCCCCTGCCCCATCCCCTCATCATACGAACTAACAAGCAGCGTCATCTTTCCGACATCGCACTCCAGTCGTTGCTCCTTTGCCGTAAAATTCAGTACCACAAGCGCTGTCTTGCCCGCTCCACTCTTCCTATACAAGAAGGTCTCTTTTCCTAGCGGATCCAATAGTTCAAATGACCCATAGACAAAAACATCACTGTGCTCCTTTCTTAGTTTAAGCATCCGCTTATAGAACGAAAGCACACTGTCGCTATCCTCTATCTGGCTCGCAACATTGATCCTGACATACTCGTCGTGCACCCTCATCCACGGCTTGCCCGTCGAAAACCCACTGTTCAGAGTAGCATCCCACTGAAACGGTAGCCGCGCATGATCCCTTGCCATGAGCTGCAGACCATGTTCAATTCTCTCTTTGCGCGTGGAATCCGCTCCTGTATCTGCCAGACGTACAGCTTCGGCCCAGTAATTCTGCGATTCAACATCTTTGTAGTCTTGTAAGATATCCCAGGACTTTGGAGCATTGATCATACCGATTTCCTGGCCCTGGTACAATAACAAAGATCCTGTTTGACCAATCAACCACAAAGCAAGAAGTTTGGCGCTGTGTTCCCGCCATTGGGGAGTGTCGTTTGCGAAGCGCGATATACTGCGGCCGTTGTCGTGGTTTTCGTTGAAGACGGTGGACCAAGCGTCTGTTCCTTGGGTGGAGGTCTGCCATTTTTGCACTATTTGCTTCATTTCCGGTAGCTCCCAGGGTGTGAAATCGTATTTGTTGTCGCTGCCCGGGGGTCCTTGGCCGAGATGGGTGATGTCGAATTGGAAAACCATATCTAGCTCTTTCTCCTGAGCGCTGATGTACGGAAGGACAGATTCGGCATCTGGGCACATTGATAGCTCTCCAACTGTCACAATGGGCTGTCCGTCATAAGTGCGGTAGTGGGAAAGTACATCGCGGTTCATCTCTTTGATGAAGTCGTGGATACGAGGGCCATTGCACCACATCTGAGCTGCAGATTGAACGTCACTGGTAGCATCCACGACGGGTACGTCAGCGAAAGGGAGTATTTTGGAGTACTTGTTCACGGTGTCTACTCGAAAGCCATCGATGCCCTTGTCCAGCCAGAAGCGCATTGCTGAACTGTAGATAGCTTTTCGGCATTCTTCATTTTCCCAGTTGAGGTCTGGCTGAGATTTGTCGTACAGGTGCAAGTAATATTCCTCTGTGTGCTCGTCCCAAGTCCAGGTACCACCAGCAAAGTATGACCGGTAGTTTGTAGGCGGTATCCGGTTCCCTTGCGCATTATATCGAGCAGGTTGCCAAAAGTACCAATCTCTCTTTGGATTAGTCTTGGAACTTCGGCTCTCCTTGAACCAAGCATGCTGATCGCTTGTATGGTTAACCACGAGGTCGAGGATAATCTTCATGTCGTTGTCGTGGCAGGCTTTGATGAGCTTCTCGACGTCCTCCACGGTGCCATATGGCGCATATACAGCTTCATAGTTAGAGACATCATAGCCCATGTCAACTTGAGGCGAATCAAACATGGGTGATAACCACACCACATCTACACCGAGCGATGCGATGTAGTCGATCTTTTGGAGGATGCCCGGGATATCGCCCCAGCCGTCTCCATTACTGTCCTTGAACGATGCTGGGTAGATCTGATAGAAAGCGGCTTCCTTCCACCAGACACGTGAGTGAGCGGAGCAATTTGCGTGTTGTGACATGGTATTGGGTAGTTAAAACGTGGCAGTATACTCCGATGATGTCTTCTAGATAGACGGTCTGAGAGATGTCGCCACATTCGAAAACTTGGCTGACTCGCAGTGTAGCCATCATGTTCCCCTTGTTCGCTGCGGTCCGATGCATCGTTTTACTCGTCGCACCGGTGTCTTCAGGCCGTTGTGGTGCCTGCCCCGCATCATGGCTGCAGCTGCCGTGTTGCCTCCGCGTTGCCTCCGACTTGGCTCTGCGCACACCCAACCACAGAGCCCTTACTCCAATCATCATACGCATCTCGGTCTCTTTCTAATACCATTGCAGCAAGAATTACTGGTGGAAACAGGAGAGGCACCGTTCAACATGCCCGAGAAAAGCATAGTGCATTCGGGTGGGCGATCTGATGTTCAGCCGGGAAGGAGTCTGATGTGTCGCATGACAGGACCCTACCGTAGTCCGGGTATGATCTGCCAGGCTCGTAAGGATATTGTATAAAGCTAGGAGGGAGTAATACCACTGCAGTATTGATCCATGTTGTCTCCCTATCTGCATCTGGTCGACCAATGCATACACTGTCGGACAAGAACAACCAACAACCTATGTCTACACACTTAATGCCGCCCAGTGAGGAGGCGCAGCATGCCGCAGACGGCGAAAAGTCAATGAGTCTTATCCAGGCGATCAAACTGTATCCAAAAGCTGTCGGTTGGTCAGTTGTCCTCTCGAGCGCTCTGATCATGGAAGGTTATGATCTTGCGTTGTTGGGCAGCTTGTACGGTAGTCCGCAGTTCAATCGAAAGTATGGGGCTTTGAACGCTGCTACAGGCAAATACACTGTTCGTGCCAGCTGGCAAAGTGCTCTGTAAGTCTTGTTTGTATGCTCGCAGGCAATCCGACACAGCGACTGATTACGTTAGATCCAACGGAGCACGAGCAGGCGAAGTCGTCGGGCTATTCATCAACGGGTTTGTCAGTGAACGGTACGGCTATAGAAAAACCATGATTGGCGCCTTGATCTCCATGACCGGTTTCATCTTTATTCTCTTCTTCGCACCCAATGTGCAGACGCTAGTCATTGGTGAAGTGTTCTGTGGCATTCCTTGGGGCATGTTCCAGACTCTTACAACCCAGTATGCATCCGAGGTCGCTCCTGTGCGTCTCAGGCCGATTCTGACCACATTTGTTAACATGTAGGCAAGAGCGACTACCTCTTGCGAGATCCTGTACTAATTGCTTCAAGGTGCTGGGTAATGGGCCAGTTCATCGCCGCAGGCGTGAATCGCGGTTGTGTGCAGCGTGCAGACCAATGGGCTTATCGCATTCCCTTCGCTATACAGTGGGTCTGGCCGATTCCCATCATGATAGGCGTGTTTCTCGCACCTGAGAGTCCATGGTGGCATATCCGCAAGGACGACAGGGCAGGAGCAAAAGCCGCTTTGCTTCGTTTGACATCACCGGATAAAGATCCCAATTTCAACGCCGACGAAACGATCGCAATGATAGAGCATACGAACGAGTTGGAAAGGAGTATGTCGGAAGGAACCCGGTGGGTCGATCTATTCAAAGGTACTGATCTTCGCCGAACTGAGATTGTCTGTTTCGCCTGGATTGCTCAGACCATATGTGGGACCAACATCATGGGCTACTTGTAAGTCCTCGACTGGAATTTACCAATCGTGCCGTGCTGACATGGGACAGTGCATACTTTATGCAAAAAGCAGGGTTGCCTACTGTCCAGTCTTTTAACATGTCAATGATCTCGCTCGCTTTGGGTCTCATCGGTACAGCAGGTTCCTGGTGTCTAATGCAGAACTTTGGCCGACGAACGATCCACTTCTGCGGTGGATGCACGCTCTTTACTATTTTGATCATAGTCGGAGCATGCTCCTTCGCCGGCACCCAGGCGTCGAACTGGGCTATTGGCGCAGTCTTGATACTCTTCGTCTTCGTTTACGACTTTACAATCGGCCCGGTGACTTACTCGATCGTGTCGGAAATGTCATCCACACGACTGAAAGCAAAGACAATTGTGCTTGCCCGAGCGCTGTACAACATTTCTAACATTGTCGTCAATGTTCTGACCAATTACCAGCTAGGCGATGCTAACTGGGCATGGGGTGCGAAGACGGCATTCTTTTGGGCCGGAACGTGTGGATGCGTTGTCTTGTGGGTGTACTTCAGGCTTCCAGAGCCTAAGGGTCGAACCTATGGCGAGCTTGATATCTTGTTCGAGCGGCGAGTAAGTGCGAGAATGTTTGCCAGCACTCAAGTCGATCCGTATGGCCACGGACGTGCTCTCGACGCGGACATCGATGAGAAGGCCGGCATGAAGATGGAGTGGAAAGAATGAGACAGCAACCACATACAATTACTTGTGCAACCAATTGGCCAAACTGACTACGTTGAATTATTGCGGCTGATGACGGTGGTTGGGAGTCTGGTGAAGTGGGAGGATAGATTGTCATTCCAGATCACATTGATTGGATATATGACATGGAGTGTTTTGCCTAGCATCATGCACATTCCGACATCCGTGAGGGGATGCTCGTAGACACGTTACACTAATTGCTAAAGGGTCTTGTTATGTATACAGTGAAGTGGGTGCAACAACCGACGCTACACAACAGTTCGAGGATACACATGTAACCAGGCCGACTACAGCTGTGCCAATAGGCGAAATGCACTTGGCGATGGGAAGGGCAATAGCCAAGGACAGGAACGCAATGAATACGAGTCCGTCCGTGTCGGGTGCCTGGTTGTCGGGGGACGACGTGCGCGCACGCACAGGGAGTAAAGACCTCTATGCAGTATTGGAGGTATTCGTGAAATCACAATCGGCGATACGTACTCCTGTGCGGAGTACGGAGTCCTCCCGGGCGGACGAGCATGTAGGAACAGACAAGCCAAGTTGGATCGACACAGCCATGTTACAGATCCACCTATCACTAATCTGCTAGCATCGCGAAGGCAAGCACCCAACAAACACAGAATATTTAACCAAACAATTCCTATCTTTAATGGGCAACTATACCAAACGTGTCTGGCCATTGATCTGGCGAGAAAACCTGAGCGAGCGACAATTCATCTGCAAACTACACAGGATTCTCAAGATTGATAGAGAAGGGCCTTTATTTTAGCTACAACTCTAGAGTAAGATACATGAAGATCAGCTGCAATTGATTCCGACCATTTAGGAGATAAATGGATCTCGCTGTGTTAAGATATCCGATAAAGTATTGTTGAGTTGTGGTGTTCGTCAGGGTAAGCTGTGCACCACCCTAACGCCAAAGGTTAGGTCTTTAAGACACAACCACCAGCGCTAGAGCGCAACCTGACAGGTTTGCAAGAGCATGTACCACGAAAAAACAACATTAATCAACATGTAGCAAATTACAGTGGTAACATCTGGCACAATAGTATAATATTATAAGAATACGGCGTATCCGTTTATATCCATAGATAATTGTAGCAAGAATACAATGGGGCATTTCAACGCTATATTTGAGTACACACTAGCCCACCTAACCCCTTTTTTGCCGTAAACAAACCGTGCCTTGCCGTATCGTAACTCAGCACTCCAAAACAAGGCCCATAGCGTACCGCGATAGACCCTTTTGGGCCGTAGTATGGCCCGTTGAACGCGCTAGTGAGGCCATACACCTGTGCTGTATGCTCCAAACACGTCGTATTTCGTATACATCTTGGCATGTATAGGTACGTCGTATTCCGTATACATCTTAGTATGTGTGCATCGTATTATGCGCCGATCAACGCGTATACGCTCTACTTCCTGTGCTCAACGATTCGGTCGGCAGACTATGTACATGGTCAATAGAGATCTCCTACTAGCGTCTAATTAAATTAGCATGTTGGACGGTAAACTGGGCATATTTTGCGTCCTTTGGCATCTTTGATATAAAGATGCAAGCTTGCAGCTTTCTTGTTCAGTATCTCTTCCACCAACATCTTCCAGCACAATGAACATCTCTTCAATCCCAGCTTCAGCATGTGCTGCGAGCGCAATCCCATATCCTACGGTATTCGGTGCTGAGATTATCAACCTTTCCGCCAATCTTGTCCGAAACTACTCTGAAGAAGTCTCCAGTGACTTTTACTTCAACAACGCTGCCATCAGTGTGAAGAACGTTGACTTCTGCAACATCACCATCACATATACGCATCCCGGTCAGAACGACACTGTCAACGTTGAGACATGGCTTCCAATGAAAAACTGGAACCAACGGCTTCAGGCTACTGGAGGTGGTGGCTGGGTGGCTGGTCGGTTCTATCTGTCATACACCGCTATGGCTGGAGCGATTGGAAATGGCTATGCTACAACCACTACCGACGGTGGTATCGGTACGAGCCTTACGCCAGATCCGTGGGCTCAGACCAGTCCGGGAAACGTAAACATGTATGCTCTCCAGGATCTTGGCTCTATCTCTTTGAGGGATCAGGTATGTATAAACAGACTTCGAGCTCCAGTGGCCATCACTAAATCTCCATTCTAGGCTTTCTTTGCAAAAGAACTCATCAAGGGGTTCTACGGCCAGCCTGCGAAGTTCTCCTATTTCTCAGGTTGTTCACAAGGTGGTCGCCAAGGAATGATGCTTGCACAACGCTATCCAGAAGCGTATGATGGCATTGCCGCGGCGGCCCCAGCTTTCAACTGGGCTCGTATGTTTCCTGCGCATGGGTGGCCACAGCTCATGATGAAGCTCACTGGCAAATTTCCCCAGAGATGCGAACTAGACGCGATCACAGCTGGTGCCGTTGAAACTTGCGACCCACAAGATGGCGTCACCGATGGCATCATTAGTGACCCTGATGCCTGCTCCTTCGATCCCTTCACCATGGTCGGTAAGGTTATTGACTGCAACAACAAAACCATCGCAATCAGCGAAGGAGCTGCCAACATTGTCAACCTTACCTGGACAGGACCCCGAAAAGCTAATGGAGAATACCTCTATCACGGTATCGACTACCAATCTCGCCTTGGTGGTGAGGGTGATCCGACCACCACTTCAGCTCTGGGCTTGGTGATGACGACTTGCAGTTCGAATGGAACCTGTACAGGAGTACCTGCTGGGTTCGCAGAACCCTGGTTGAAGTACATGGTCAAGAAAGATCCCAACTGGGACTTCACGAAGATCAGCTCAGTTGGAGAATACGAACGCCTGTTTCAAGCTTCTGTCCAGGAGTACAACTCGGTCATTGGAACATTTGATTCTGACCTATCCGCATTTCGCGATGTGGGCGGCAAACTGATTACCTATCATGGCACAGTAAGTTATAACCACGCAATCTTGTCCTCCTTCCTCAGAGTCTATGCTAACTTGAATAACTTTGAAGGCCGACAATCTCATCCTTAGAAAACAGACCAACGAATACTACGATCGTGCCACAGAGCAGACGCCGGATGTCAAGGACTTCTACCGCTACTTCGAAGTCCCAGGATTAGGTCACTGTTATGGTGGAAACGGAGGTCAGCCTACAGCAACTTTCCAAGCGCTTGTCGACTGGGTGGAGAAAGGTGTTGTTCCGGAGACGCTGCCGATCAACTTCAAGGATGCAAACGGAACGCAGTATGACAGGATTCTGTGCCCTTACCCCGAGAAAGCGCGCCTTGTGTCTGCCGGTCTAGATGGGACAAAGCCCGAGTCTTACAAGTGCGCTTTGTAAGGCACGCAGGTGGTTATAGAAGACACTGTTCGGTTTCCTTTTGTTATTCTTGTAATTTGCCTTTAGATTTTTTCGCATGGTTTGGTAGGCTAGCTGCCTCTCCCTACTCAGAGCGACCCCATTTTGCTGTACATACTTGACTTTTTGGAAACCTGGAGAAAAATCATAAAGTAGAGACATACTGTAGAATATTTTTAGACTATACCAATTTGATCAATCTGTCAACAAAGATAGCAAGCAGTGACTCTAGATTAAAATTAGCACCTTGTTCCTATACAATGATTTAGATTGTTCTTATGGCCCTATTAAAGAGGCGGCCTTCTATCTAGAGGTTTTCTCGCAACATGACGCGCGCGTTGATTGAAACTAGAATCAATCTGTGCATATTTTTAGCTTCTTTAGCCACTTCTCTTCACATCAGCTACATGTCTTAAGCACCTCCTTGCTAGGGTTGCGATAGAAGTTTTGTAGTAACCAATAGTTACAGTTGGTAGTAATAGGGTCATTACGATTGATTACCCTTCAAGTCACATCTTCGAGCCCACAGATCAATGAAGATACAAAATTCAGGCTGTACTATCTCACATCGCTATTTATACCACTTGATGAAACGTTTTTCACGATTTGGAACGACTCGGTGCAGAGCTGCATAGAGGATTGGCTACTTCAACTAGAGTGCAACGTCCGGACTGCTCTAACCTCCAATCTTGGACTCATCAACGAAAACATTGCCAATATTTGCATCTCTCAGCTATGGCTGCAGATAAAGCTCCAGGAGGTGTTTCCCTGCTTCGGGTTTCTGTCTACCCGAGTCCATGCACGAATGTTCAATGTTCAAATACCCCATCTTGGTTGCCAAGGATCTTACGATGCTCGCAATAAAGCTGCCAATCCAGAGCCTACGAGTACACAGTATTGGCGTAATACGTCGTTTCTGGTCCAAGTTTGCTTTGTTGCTGATAAGTTTCCGGGTTGAGAAGGTGTTTGATATTGCGTGCGCCCTTGCTAACGTTATCCCTTTCGTGCCGTTTACACCATCACAGTTTGCATTCAACCTTACAGATTACATGATACAGTTGACCTTGCTCCTAATGAAATTGCCTGGCGGCTCCAACAAGTTCACACCTCTACTTTCGACCCAAGTCGAAGAGTTGCTTCCCAGAGCCCATGAGTCCGATATGTGAAGCAATAGAGACACCGATCAGTTTTCCCCGGCACTCCACTAGCTTAGACTCGAGATTTCTATACGAGGAGGAAGTTGGGCAGGGACTTTAAACAATGCAATTCCAGAAGATCTTCTGATCATCATCGCTACCTAAAAACTATGGGTCACCAGAAATCCTAGCGTCCAGCGCCCGGAAAACCAACCATCGCCCTACCCAGCCACGCATGGCGACCAGCGCTCACGTAAACCTCGGCCTCAGCTGGCGCCGGCGAGCAATGGCGCCCTCGATATCGCCGTCGATCACCGTTTCCAGCCCCCCACCACGCCCACATACAAAGATGAGCTCGTCGCTCAGTCGGTTGTATCTCGTGTCCCTCTTGAACACAGAGACCTCAGGCTGCTTGTATAGCGGTGGAGGTGGCACTCCGTGCTTGCCCAGGTAGGTGATGACCCGCGACATCTCAGTGTTCGCGGAGTAGGTGTCGACTACCCAGGACCACAGCGAGAGGAAGAACACCAGAACGACCAAAAACAGAGTCCAGCCGATGGCGGCGCGGAAGAGTTCCCAAAATAACTCGATATCGTCCTTGTGGCGGCGGCGGTATGTCTCGTGCCAGTCGGTAAAGCCCGACCCAGGCACGTCTGGGTCGAACCTGTCGCGTTCGAAGAAGACATCCAGCAGGCGGCCAAACGTATTCT
>Ga0265798_10005677_pt1 | contig 16625 bp, 18 predicted proteins | sample P3T30metagenome_FD_192430 | JGI IMG/M metagenome (GOLD analysis project Ga0265798, IMG submission 192430) | Plant litter microbial communities from East Loma Ridge, Irvine, California - P3 T30 | ecosystem: Environmental > Terrestrial > Plant litter > Unclassified | place: USA: California... | reverse complement strand
CCTTGGCTGTCTCCAGCTTAAAAGTCTTTTCAGTGATAGGTCCTCTATCAGGTCTCTCGGCGAGTACGACCCTCTTGTTCTGAGTAGGTAGAGCAGGCATATTGATGGTATATAGAATAGATATAGATATCCAAGTAACACCTTACCTTCCCTTGATTGACATTTCCGGTTATTAGTCACCGTTTATCCGAAAATATCAGAACCTTCTATAATTGCACGACCCAAATGGCTAGCTTAGTTATAGGGGCGGTTGATATGAAATTGTTATGAAATTGCTGATACATGCACGGAAGTTACATGGAGCCCTAGAATCAAGCACCTTCCTCCTTCTCACCTACATTCTTATACCTAAACAATGCCCTCAATCGAGCAGTCTTGTGATCAACTATAGGTTCCGGATACCCCAATTTCTTGAATTCGTTTTTGGGCATATTGTGATACGGATCATGGATTGCTTTTCCTTTTAGGTTCTTGAGTTCGGGTACCCAATATCGAATATAATCGCCGTTGGGATCACATTTCTCAGATTGAGTGATTGTATTGAAGATTCGCTACGAGGGGTCAGCTTGTTCTAAAGGAAAGGGGGAGGATATACGAAGTATGGTTGAGGATCTGTTCCGGTACTAGCTGTCCATTGCCATCCACCATTATTAGCAGCTAAATCACCATCAATGAAACTCTCCATGAAATATTTCTCCCCTAGTCCTATTCATCAGTCAGATCTCGTCGGATTGCGAAGGAAGGGCAGATATACTCACGCCAATCGAGCATAAGATCCTTGACGAGGAAACAAGCAGCAACCATCCTGACCCTATTCTCCATCCATCCCCTAACTTTACATGCCCTCATAGCAGCATCTACGATCGGATAGCCCGTTTTTCCATCTTTCCAAAGTTGCAAATGCTCCTCATTGACTTCCCATTGAACATCGGCGAACTTCTCGAGGAAAGGTCTGCCCATTGACGTTCGTGGCCAGGTGGCCATGACGTGATTATAGAAGTCTCGCCATGACACCTGAAATCATAAGTGACTGAGCTCAAGAGGCAAGGGAAGAACGTACCTCCTGGACCCACATGCCTACACCAGTATCCCTCCCACTCTCAAGTTTACCCCCTTGGCCAACCTTCTTTGCTTCGTTACAGACCATCCTCCCCGATAAGATCCCACTGGTCAAATAAGGACTGAGCTTTGAGCTGTAATCCCCTCCAACGAGGTTCCGGCCAGTAGTATATTCTTGTATTCTAGAATCCTTCTTGTCCTCAACAGCGCCATCTGTTAGGGGCGAAACGAATTTGAATTGCTCTTTTCGAGTTTTGGTATATAGGAATCGTTTTAGAATCTACCAGTCAGATTTTCGGTTATTGAGGGAGGCGAAAGGCATCGCCTACCTCTTTGGCATTCTCAGTTCCCTCTGGCCATACTTCATGGACCTTTTCTGGGTCATTCACTTCGTAACCCTCCAGATGATCTGGAACTGGAGTGGCCTCGAATAGTTTTCCGAAAGTCTCGTGTTTCCTTACCGAAGCATCGTTTGATTCGGGAAGGGGCGACATGTCGAGTAATTCCGGTTCTTTATCCAGCAATCGAGCCCATGCTAATGATCAGTATACAAACTCGTTTCATAGGTGTGTGTCAACGAACCTCGCTGCCAAGGACTGACCATCAGTGATTTGTTCTGTGTGATGATGAGATGAACATACCTAAAAACAGACATAGGTTTGCCCGCCTGAGAAGTGATTCGCCCAGGAGGAACAACCAAACGATCATGAACACATTGAACGTCCAATCCCTTCTCCCTTCCCATTCTTACTGTCGCAATATCCCTCCTGAGCTCATCGACCTCGTATTCGATATTAGCAAAGACGTGTGTTGTCTTTAATTCGGTAAAAACCTCGGTGACGAGTTTACGAGGAATTGATAACCGTCGATCGTAAGAGACAATATGTAATGGGACATTCAATTCGTCGAATTTGCCCTACTTGTCAACTTGTTCGTCGATGTTTATGTGAAGGGTACTCACCTTGAGATAACGGAGATTACGGAGCATAAAGTCTATTCGCTTGGAACTCCTATCGTGCCATTTGTAGTCTCCTGGCGATAGCACAAAGAGCGCAACGAGTGGTATCGAGAGCTCCTTTGCTAATTTGGAAGCCTTTGACAATGCCGTGTTGTCTTCCACTGTCACATTTAGCTTTGACCTTTCGATAGAAGGGACGTACAACGCATATCGTTCATCCTCATCCAATAGACTACCGATTCCCCATTTTCCACCTTTGGCGCCTTCTCCTTCAATAATCGCATGAGCTGGTCAAGAGGTGGATCGGCATCGACGCGAGCAGCGTCTTCAGCTGTAGCGATCTTGCCCTCTAACAATCAGTGATCGCGGCAACACCAAAAAAGGAGGTGACGAACTGATCTCGTAGGCATTCTTTGACTTTTTGCTATCTCTCCCAGCCACTCCTCCACCCTCAGGACTCCGACTGCGCTTCTTATTTGTCGGAACCCCCTTGGCTCTCCCTTCATCTTTCACCTCGCTTTTTCCCTTCCCACCTTCCCCATCTCCTGCTTCTCCATCAAAAGCAGCATCCCCCATATCATTCTCATCGTGGATCGGAACCTTCTTTCCTTCCGCTTGAGCCTTGGCTCGTGATTTAGAAGCAGCAGCCATATCTTCTTCTTCGTGGTGTAATCTCCGTAAATCCGGTTGTTGGCCTTTGGAAGAGATTGTCAGGTGGGATTGTTTCGGCTTGTTGGGTGATAATGACAGTTTCTTGGTGGGCGAATCGAATGAAAGCGTGAGCTGAGGCATACGAGGTGCTAGTGATCTGAGTAGTGGTCTTAGTGAGCGTCTGAATATGAGCATACAAAGTATGTCTAGTAGATGTCTCTGTAGCAGTCCAGTCGTAGTCTGAATATCAACAATTGATCGACTAATGACGTCAGATACCAGCACATGATCGGACATCGGATGTTCCCGATACAAGTCGAGCTGTAGTAAGGTTAGTCTGCATATCATTATTCTTCCAACTAGAAGCGTCTTTCACAGAGCAGATGGCATCGAGATGTATAGACAGTCAACGAAAACAGGACTATCTTCGGTCAGCAAGTCTCACACACTCAGGAGCTTTGAGGTTGGCACTGTGACGCCGGTTATTAATATCGAGTCACGTGCCCGAACAACACCCTGTTTTGTAGAGAGTTCTGTGTCCCGGGGTGCTGTATATCGTATGTTCAGAAGGATGGAAACACGCAGTCGCGCGGAGCGACGAGGAGCTCAAGAGCTAGAAGTCGAGACGATAACTGATGGGCAGACGGGTCCTCGAGGCCCTCAAAGCGGGACATCGGTCCGAGATGTCTACCCCATTCCCAATGCCCACGGCCGTGGCTCGGTTGTATCAGACGACCGCGTGAGGATGAAACTGATGCCAAGCATGTTGTTCTATTTGGACCGGCTTGTGTTGTTTGAAAATTTGAATATTCCCATGCAGCGACAATGACGTTCAGGGGTAATAGTCGGTGATACCGGCGATTCCTGAGCGGCAGTGGCGGTTATTAAAGGGAAGTCAGCCATCAACGTCACTTTTCTTCTTTATTCTCCGATCAAATCCCATCGCTAACTAGGTTATTAAAAGAACTAAAAGATGTCTGGGCGGCGAAAGAACAGAGCAAGTAACACCTCGGTCATATCGGCTGTTCCTCCCACCACCGCCGGCAAACTTGACACCGCGCCCTCTCTCTATGCCCGGTCTGGTACGATCTCTCACGCCACCGATACATCATGATCCTGGGACAAATTCCAAAATATGCTAAACGAAACCACACGACGAGATGACATGAGACGTGGGGTGACGTCCAAAGCCGCGAAGATTTTCATGACAAGGGGAAATGTATCCGTATCCGAATCTGTGGAGCAATAACGGGAGGCGGAGGACGAAACGTCGCAAGACGCGAGACAGGCAGGATTCGTCAGGGTGTACCCCAAAGTGGGGTCTTTTGCTTCAGTGGTTAAAATCCTCGATTGCCTATAGGGTCAAGTGTCGGTAGATATATAAACGGTGGTTTTGTCAACACGGCTCTTCCGTTTGTCAAGTTTTCTTTTCACGTCAATACGTCTTGATAAAAGGCGTTCCACTCTATAATAATAATACTGTATCGATAGTTCACTTCCCTCATATTTCGACAACAACATGTTCGGCTTTGGAAACAAGAAGCGTGAACAGGCCGTTCAGGACGAAAAAGCTTTCGTCTCTGGCGAGCCCGTCACCTTCGGTGGATTTAATGGCAACAGACTATTGACGGCTATCGTCTTTACCGCAACTGTCGGTTTCTCTCTTTTCGGTTATGATCAAGGTGAGTCTTTGCCGGCATGGGCATAAATCGGCTTGACAAATACTAATAGTCAGGTTTGATGTCTGGTATCATTGGTGCCGAGACTTTTAACAATGAATTCCCAGCTACTCGACAAGCCGACAAGAACGATGTTCACGCCGGTACCGTTCGAGGATCCGTCACCGCCTGTTACGAAGTCGGTTGTTTCTTCGGTGCTCTTTGCGCCTACTTCGTTGGTGAACGATTCGGTCGACGTAAGATGATGCTCGGTGGTGGTTGGGTCATGATCGCCGGTACCATCATTACCGTCACTGCTTTCGGTCCAGGAGAACCCCGAGGAAATGTCGGTGGTTTCGTTCAATTTATCATCGGTCGAGTCATTACCGGTCTCGGAAACGGTGCCAACACTGCCACCATTCCTTCATGGGTCGCTGAGTCTTCCAAAGCCCACAACCGAGGTTTCTTGATCTGTATCGAAGCCTCCACTGTCGCTGTCGGTACCGTTATTGCCTACTGGCTCGACTTTGGTCTCTCGTACACCGACTCTTCGGTCAACTGGCGATTCCCTATCGCTTTCCAGATCTTCTTCGCCATGATCCTCATTGGTGGTGTCATGGTTCTACCCGAGTCCCCTCGATGGTTGATGGCTCACGGTCGAGACCACGAAGCTCAGCGAGTCGTCGCTGCCCTCGAAGGTGTCGCTTTCGATGACCCCAAGGCCATCTCTGAGAAGAACAAGATGTCTGACGCTATCGCCGCCATGGATTCTCAGAGGGCTGCCCGAAAATCTGATATCCTCAAAGGTGGAAAGAACCAACATCTTCGACGAGCTCTTGTCGGTGCTTCTACCCAACTTTTCCAACAACTCGGTGGATGTAACGCCGTCATTTACTACTCTACCATTCTCTTCGAGGACTCTATCGGTCTCACTGGTCGACTACCCCTCATCCTCGGTGGTGTCTTGTCTGTCGTCTACGCTTGTTTCGCCTTGACCTCCTTCTTGCTCGTCGAGAGGGTCGGTCGAAGAAAGCTATTCTTGATCGGTACTTTCGGTCAGGGTGCCTCCATGTTCATCGTCTTCGCCTGTTTGAACGCTGGTGGTGCTCAGAACGCCAAGGGTGCCGCCGTCGGTCTCTTCCTCTTCATCTCATTCTTCGGTGCTACTTGGCTCCCCTTGCCTTGGTTGTACCCTGCCGAGCTCAACTCGATGGCCGTCCGAACCGAAGCCAACGCTATCTCTACGATGACCAACTGGCTCTCCAACTTCTTGGTCGTCCAGGTTCTACCGACCATGACTGCCTCGATCAACGAGTACACTTTCTTGCTATTCGCTCTCGCCAACATGATCTTCTTGCCCGTCATCTACTTCTTCTACCCCGAGACTGCCGGTCGAACTCTAGGTAAGTCTTTTAATCCTCTTCTTCGAGAAACGTCGCTGACTTATCCAGAGGAACTAGATGTTTTGTTCGCTCACGCTCACATCATGAAGCGACGACCTACCATCATCGCAAAGGAATTACCAAAGTTGACAGACCACCAAGTTCAGGTGATGACGGACCGATACGACATTCACGGTGGCGCCGAGCACCCAGAGGGTGCTGACGCTTACGGCGCTGAGGTCAACCAGGGTGAACCCGATACCACTCTACCCCCAACACACCCCAAGGACTTTGGACGAGAGGGAAACACTGGTATCGGTCACCGAAATGATAGTGGAAGCGGCAGCAGTCTGTCCGGGGACAACACCCGAGTTCCTAGTCGTACCGCCTAGGTATCATCATTTTGGGGTATATACAGATAGATATACACGAAATAGAAGTCATAGATACGGAGATTTGCATGCATCTCTCCATCTCATCAATCAAAGAGGACGTGGTTCTTCGACTTTGACTATAGTCCGCAAATTCCGGAAGCGTTGCGTTCACGAAGGCTAAATATCAGGAACATTATTTTGCGGTCGTGATCTGCTCCGGTCTGGCTTGAATGTTCCTTTTGACCCAGCAGAGCCGGCCGTTCAGATCAATGTCATACATGTGGCGATGTCTTCTATACACTCAGTTGCTTCCGGCAGCGACGATAACAATGTACATGCATATATAACAATCTCCCTCGTGACAGAACAGTAACAATCGCACCCAGGGCGGCTGCAGATCAGCTCCAGAAATCTGGAGATACCAGAATCACTTACGAGGGTGCTGGGGGGGAACATATCCCTGGGACTTCACTCCTAGAAACGGGGTGACGGCCATAGTGAATGAAATGAAGGAACAGGAGGGCGGAGCGAAAGTTCAAAGAGCTGGGGCGTATCTTCGTCGGGCTGGAGCTTGATAACAGAAAAACTGGAGTTACGTCTCAGAAACCTATAAAGGTAGAAAGTCGAAAGAGAAAGGAATCTGGAAAGGACTCCCTTTATATATGAACCAACCGAAGAGGTCCGAGCTCAACTTCAAAGGAAGCTTTGGCCAGGCACTTGGAGTGCCCGATGGCCGACGGCGCCACCGTTGCCAGGCAATGAGGCTGACGAGATGCGTGGGATGCATGTACGGAGCTTCACTACAGCTCAACGAGGACGTTGATGCTTAGAAGGAGGCGACTGTCATGACCCCAATCTTTAATCCCTTATCACTGGACCCTGAGTCCCGTGGACCGTATATATAGTTCGGATAGTATAGTACTATCCTCACGATTGTATCTCTTGTTGCATGGAGTATAACCTCTTGCTACCTATTCAGAGTCCACACCTTACCCGTCACGACAGTATACCAGCTGAAATACTAATTCCCCCCCATAGTCCACAACACACTTGCCAAAGCTGCAGTCACGGCGATAGAGGCAGGAGCATGGCTTGATAGCGCTCCTAATGACTGCTGTCCCGCTCCAACTGAGGCAGCACTGTTGAAGAAATACCTACAGGCTGTCAGCTTACGGCAACATCGTGCTCATCTTGCCATAGACTGACCTGGATTGCTGAAGGGCGGTGATATCCTCGGCATTGGCTCGCTTCAGCGCACAGGTTGCCGTCTCGACGTATTGCTTCTGACCCCTCCACTCGGGACAATCAGCGTTTCGAGCATCATTGACAGTCGAATTGAACTTGTCCCGGGTCGCTTGGGAATTCAGCCAGTTCCCGTCGATCTCCGAGATCTGTCCTTCGCTCAACTCGACGAAGATCGGGGCACTCTTGTCACCGATGGTGCAGTTCAAGGAAGCCAAAGCTTTCGCAGAATGCCCAAAAGTTTCGCCATCTTTCTTTGCCCCATTTCTTTTCTTCCTTTCGATTCGCTGGTCCGGAAGGGTCCCATTGACAGAGTATGACTCCCATCCCACATCGAATCTGCACGCTTGTCAGTGCGATGCGGACTGGCTCCATCAGCATGTCGACGTACGCTGGATTTCCTCCGTTCTCTGGGTTGACCAGGTAATTGACCCACCTCCATTCCGTCTGTCGACAGAGAGGGTCTTGGTTGCAGTCTGACGCGGCGATCGTCCCAATGAGCGCAGTCACATTCTTTTGGGCCCATTTTCGGTCCCATGCATTAGTGGCTCGAGCCAGGGTGTCGATACTTTCGACCAATTTATCGGCGTAGACTGTTCCTTCTTCGCCCATAATATAATCGGTACTGGGCGTGATAGGCATATCCCTGATGCATTTGGCCAAGGTAGCTCGCTCTTCCTGATGCCTACCTTGCGCATCTATGCTCCCCAGTGCGAAAATCATCTTCTGCTCGGGCCAGGGTTGCGGTCTTGCCTTGTTCCATGGTCCCGTGTACCTGTTCATCGAGTCAGAGTAATCCGTCCACGAACCTCGTTCGGGCCAATTTCGCTTTTCTAGGGTTCCATTGGTAGCTGCATCGTGTCTCGTCGGGATTTAAGAAGGCTTTTGTCATCATGACCACCACCTTCGCCCACCCGTTCTGTCTCCTGACCGCTCTTGTAGCCTTCGTTGTCAACTTCCTCGCTATCCCCGTCGCTGCCAAGTCCCGCAGTCTCCTCGTCATCAAAGCTTTGTCTGGAATTTGGATTGTCGTAGTATGGATCGTTGTTGCCACCTTCGCTTGGGTCAGGATTGTCAAGCCAGCGAGCGATACTGGGCGTAACATGTTCGACGGCGCGCGGCATATTGAGTGATTGTAGATTCAGCTAAGTAGATGCGTGAGCTGTGATAAGTAAAGGTGAATGGGAAGCAGAGAGTGTCAAATTGCGATGGAGAGTTGGAAAAGAAAAAGTAAGCGCTATTTATAATATCCGTCGAGCCCAGGAGTGACGACGATTTGTCGAGACCGACCTTTGTGTAATGAAGAAGCTGTCTTGCTCCACGATGACGACATGAGCAGTATCTTCCATCAGCGGCTGTGCTGCCTGCTCAATCCAGTCCGTTGATTAGTTCACCTTTGTACTTTTACTGCGCTTTCCGATTGTAACGATCGCCAAGAGTGGATTGACCTCCTTTGACTCACCCACTGATCGAAGTTTCATCAACCAAAAATCATTGAGCTCCGAGCTAGGTCGGTAGCCGATGTTTTCGGTCCCCACGCTGCTGTTGAGAATACGATGCTCAGCTTACTATCCTTAGGGACAGATCGTTGATTGGTGTTTCACCATCGCTCTCCTTTGATTTGACGAGAAGGTATCCTAAATGTTCAGCGCGGCCGAGAATTGACAGCTGCCGAAGCTCTCATTCCTCGAGATTGGAAACCAGCTGGAGACGGCTGAGGCGGGCGGTAGTCTCGAGGGTACATCGATCTGATTACTACTTCCGAACGCATCCTGTCAAGCTCTCCCACCCATTGTCCCGCTCCTATCCCGATTCAGCGCCAACTGCCTCCTTGGCAATTGCAAACCCCTCAACCCGTTCCCGCTTCCACTTCCAGTTGCGGATCCCCATCCAGCCGACCCAGGTGTGGAAGCAGAATGTGGAGTCGTCAAATCCTCACTACTGCCTCCCGGGCCCGAGCTTGTCAGACTCAGTTGAGATCGATGATGTGGCTTGCCGATAGCTGAATTGGCAGAGTATGGTGAAGGTGTGAAACCTGGCCTCAGGGACGAGACTTGCATCAAGATGGCGACTTCTCGTGTAGCTTGAGTGAGTCGTGAAATACTTGATCGAACCGCTTGGGAGAATGTGTGATTTATCGAAATCGTCTTGACCAGCCCTGAAACACGTACCACGACCTGGACAAAGGCCTGGGTGTCGTCCGGTAAGGTCGTCCTAGCGTAGCTTGCGGGAGATGCTCGTAGGCCCATGAGCGATTCTCGAAGGGTGGACGTTGTTTGTTCGGCGTGAGACAAGACTGCTTGTAGCTCCGCGTGATGTTGAGCAGAAATATCGTCTGGTCGGTTGTTCATGAAAGTTCGTGAGAAATCGGAATGACTATTGAAGCTGCTTTGAGATGGTGATTTCGAATGGGAAGGACCATTGGCAGACAAGGGTGATGCGCCACCCACATCTTCAGCCAAGCGTAGCCAAGTTGTGAACGCGTTTTCGGTAGCGCTTTCGATGACATCCAGTAGATCCTCATCGAACAACGTTGCGGAAGTGGGAGTAGGCGGGCGGACATCGACCGATAATTTTCGGAAAGAAGGTTGAGGACCTGTAGCGATGGACAGAGCGTGACTTGATCCAGAGGATGACATAGGTCTATGTCCAGTCCGTATAGCAGTCGGCCAAGGAGGAGGCATCGACGAGTCGGGACCATCAGTCGGTGTGAGGGCTATATTCGCAGAAGTCCCATTCGGCGAAATAGCTTTGATTGGGAAAGACGGTAATGTGACGGTCGTCTCGTCCTCGGCGTGATCAGACTCATTCATCTGACCAAGAGCACTGTGTGCAGATTCGGACGGACGATGCCGAAGGTATCCTATAGGAGCGTTATCACCAGGTTTGGGTATACCAGGTGAACCCATCATCATTCCTTTCTCGACGTCGCGGGTAGAGAACGATCCGCCTTGGCGTCTGTTCCTTGCTAATCGAGGAGCCCCCTCATCCGCACGCAATGAGTCGAGAGCAGCAGCTGATTCTTCCACGATGGGTGATCCGCCCGTGACTGTCGATAAACTTCCCCTCTGGACAGATTGAGGTGAATGCGATTCTCCTCTTTCGGGAATAGGCGAGATGGGGGTTCGACCGGAGAAGGAACCGGTTGGAATCATCTTGTGACCGCCCAAAGCCCTGGCCACGGTGTTCCCATCCAATGATATCAGAGGTTTAATCTCCTTCAACAACGGTCCCATCTCCTGCCATGATCTTGCAATCTCCGACATGGATCCGAATATCATCAAAAGTAAAGTCCGAGTATATCGTATATCGCAAGTCCTCAAAGCCGGCGATTGAAGCTTGAGTACAGCAACCACTTTTCCAAAGACCGAGACACTTTCTTTCGTAGCTTCCAGGACAGCTCGAATGGCTTGAGGCGGGACGCTGTTCCGTCTCGACATTGAGTCAAAGCGGTCGAGAGTATTGATAAGTGTCGTCATGTAGCTCCCAGCAGGTTCCATGACTCGATTGAGAACGCCGGCGACCCGCTCGTTTAGTGCGAATGTAAGGTATTGTCGTAGAGCCACTTGCAATTGAGACATTGCAAACAGCATTCCGCGAATAGCATCAATCACAGCCAACAAGGCCGGTGGGACTGATTTCGAGATTGAAGATGTCGGCAGCGTTGACAGTCGGCGGAAGTACGAATTCTTCGATTCATCCACATGCGGGTCGTCCTGGGACATGCGTTTCTCTTGTATGTCTCCCCCCAGCCTGCGCATAAACTCGTTCGAACGCCTTCGTAGTCCACCATCAAGAGTACGAGGGGAAGATGGACCGCCAGTAACTGATCTTGCCATCTGGCCGTTCCAAGGCTTCGTAGGCGACATGACTCCGGGCGGTGTACTTGGAATGACGCCTAGACCAAGACGGCGAGTCTGCTCAGCCGGCGTGGAATCGCCTCGCCGTTCAGAGATGATCTTGGCATGACTCTGCCTTAGATCCGGTAACGATTTCTTCCCGGTCAATTGCCCGCTTAACCTTTGATTCGGTTCATAGCTTCCGCCGCGCGAGTGACCGTTGGTCGAAAGATTCGGCAGTGGTTGAGGAATAGTCATGGATGGATTACGAGAATGACCCGATGAGGAGACGGTAGTAGCGGAAGTGGGCGGAGTGAAGGAAGAAGTAGATGTTTGGCGTAGATGGCTCGATGACCCAGAACGATTTGGTAGACGTCGGAATGTAGAGATCTGATCAAGACTTTCTTCAGAGGCAGAAGCATTTGATGAATCGTGTCGTCCAAAGAAAGGGGGTTGTGATGGTGAACCCGCTCTGGAAAGATCGTCTCGACCAATGCGCTTGACCGTCTGTTGCGATGATGGAGCAGTTGAAGTAGGCGTAGATTGCCAAGGCGTCCTCTGACCGCTTCCTAGCGAGACAGCAGAACTTGGTTCCTCCCTTTACGTCAGTCTTGTTCCACAACAGAATCGAATACCTACTCTGACGCCAAGTACGCCTCATCCTCGGTCCTGGTTCTCTCGAGCAGTCGTTCAGTCTCGACACTCTTTTGCCTCATCCAAGACTTCATATTCTCAATCCAAGGTCTTAAATCCTCGTCACGACGAGTCTTTCCAGTCACAGGATCCTTCTCGGGATGTTCACCAGCAATCAGGGCCCCTAGTACTTCTCTCGGCTGAAGATCAGCATCAGCCCTGGCGCTCGAATTCAGAAACATACGGGCCATTCAATTGGATTATGAGCGACCTTGAACACCTTGAGATTATCGAAAGTGGTCATGTATGTCGGTAGGGTGTATATCCCATTATGCGTAAGGGACAGAACCTTGAGATTGACCAATTTATTGGGTACATCGGGAAACGCCGTGATATTGTTCTTTGACAGATCAAGAATCTCGAGACCTTCCATGAAAGTGAGCTACCCATCAGCTAGATTCACTGCGAAAATGAGTTGAACTGACAGCCTCTGGGAACTGCGAGAGGAGATTCCCTTTCAGGTTCAGATACCTTAACCTGGTGAGGCTCGAAAACGATTTGACAATAGCGCCATCATCAAGGGCATTGTATGATAAAGCCAATCTACGAGTCAGCCAGGTCACCTAGGCGAGGACGACACTCACCTCCAAACACCTTTCAGGTCCTTGCCCACTCCCTGCTTGAACATCTCGACCTCCTCATCACCAATATTATCAATTCCCTTCCTACTCAGATCCAAAGTATCACCCTCATCTGGGCTTTTCTCCAAAGCCCTCATGATCCTTTGCATCGTCGATACGCCGGCCTTAGCTGGCGTCTCGCTCCTCTCCCTCTTTCTGTCCCTATCCCTATTCCTCGCTGGAGTCTCATATTCCATCGACATACTGTCATCCTGATCTCCTCCATCTTCCTCTTCATCTAATACCATCTCTCTTAGATTCGAATAAGATCTAGCTGGACTCTCTCCTCGCAGGTTGCGAACGGCCAAGACGACATCCTTTGCTTCTGTCGATACCGGGGAGAGCTGATGGGATAGCGATAAACTCCGTGGGTGAATGTATTCATTCTGCGGAGGAGGAGACAGGGTAGTATTAGACCGTGAGCGATGGTTTAGGTGATTGGTGGAATCGAGATTGATCCGGAGATTAGGCGATCGAAGCGACACAGAAGAAGCTGAGTGTGTTATGGGCGGTGGGAGGGTCGAGACCGGTGATGGTGATGGTCCTCGAGACATCGCGGCAGGCGTAGAGTCGTGTGCGATTGCTGGAGTCGTGGAACTCTCAGCTATAGATACATGCCCCGGTAGAGCGGGGTCCAGCTTGTGAGGTCCGGGATGTGAAAGCGGTAAAGGTCTAGCGTGATCAATTGCCGAGCTGTGACTTTAAAGTGAAATCAGTCGTTCCCCGATGACTGAAATGAGCAGTCGGAAGAGACCGATCCAGCGGTCTCGTAATAGTCCAGCTAATGAAGCAAAGTACAAAGTAAAGAAGCTGTGCGATGTAAGAAAGTGAATGAGTGATTGTTGATCATATAGCGAGGGGTAACCTTGAATCTCAAGGCACAGACCACGATAATCCAGCGCGTCTATTCTTGATCGCACGTATATTCATGGTCATGTCATGTCTCATTAAAATGGATTATCGAAACCGACTACCAATGATCTGGCTAGGTTTCTTGCTACTGCTAATCTGACCTGATCTAGCTTCCTATGTGCTTCTGCTAACCCTGCTTTGGTGATTGTCTCCACTGTCTGAATCGTTGTTGCCGACTCTGGCGATTCGTCCCGCCGTAGGTATATGATGAGACTGTACAGATATTCTTCGGAAGCATAGCTCGAGTTCTGAGTGACTTCGTCTAGTATTCTTAGAATCTCGAATGAATCCGTGGACGTGAACAGGATATCGGGATCTGGTATTAGCATACTCCTTTGTTGACGTCCGACTCACCTTCGAGAAGATTGACGCTCTCTGCCAGTAAAACTGCCCACATCCCCACCGGAGCCACCATCGATTTCAACAGATCCACCAGCCGGATCGCTGCTCTATCTCTCGCTCCCTGGCTGAGGAAGAGTAGATAGTCCCTAAATTCGGCCAGGAAGGTTAAGCGGGATGCGAAGACCGATCTCGCCGATTGACTGGGCAGATCTAGTGCCTTGACTCCGTCTTGCTGCTCTTGACTGAGTGCTTGTGAAGCTCCATTGAGTAGACTAGCCGGTAGAGTTTCCACAAGTCGAAGGAACTCGGCATCACCTGTCCGTCAGCCTTTGTACGCGGACAAAATAGCTTACCTTTAACAAGGTAAGCATCACAGATCCGCTCAGCGATCAGTGAAAGCGTAAAGCTATCTTCAGCCTGCAAGCACATGGTAGCGGCCACTCCATATTCTCCCTTGCGGATGAGTCTTTCGGCAACGATCTTGCTCATCGTCTTCCACTCTTTCTCCAGGCGTAACTCCGAGCATGCCTCACGGACTTCTGTAAAGTGCCGTAGATTCTCATCAACAGGCGGTTCTTCGACTTCCATCAATTCCCCTTCGGCAGCTTGGCGAGGCGCAGGAGCCTTGGGCGCGTCGAGATTGAGGCTGATGTGCAGAATATGACTGCTCAGACGGCGGCCACCTTCATCACCCGCTGCTGCAAGGTAGTCACATATGACTCGCCAGAAGGATTGCGCCTGAGGACTCGTTTGAAGAACGTCGGTGTATTCGAGGAGAAAGTAGTCCCGCAAAGACATTTCGAATCTGAGGTTCAGCTCATATCATGCCAAAGTGCAACATACCGTTCCTCATCGTCGGGTATCAGGGCCAGCTTGTCAAATACATCACCGAGATGTGCCGCTAGCCATACATCTAGCTCCTGGCATCCAGTCATGGCCTGAGTGATCAATGTTTTTTTCTCAGCGACGTGGTGAGCATGACCTACCTGGATGATATTGCCTTTGCACAAATTCGATTCGATGGAATCGTCAAGCACAGACGGGTCGACCGGTAAATTTGCAATGATACGGGCCAGGGCAGCACTGTGATATAAGCTTGACTTTGCATGAGCCACCGGCAAACGTACGGGAGATCGTCCCGCTTGAGCTGAACATCCACCAGTACACCCCAAGCACCGACTGCTTCCCTCCAATCTGCCGCCTGCTCCAGGACTGCCTCAGATTTACCTTCCATCAAATCGATAACGACCCTGAAGCCGTCTTCCCATCTCCTCCACTCTTTTCCCCCTCCACTCTTCTCCTCCAACCAGCTTCCCTTAGCTCTACCTCCCAGAAAAGCGGAAACCTCCGCTCGGAGTCTGCTTAGCCATGCTCTGTGCGCGCTGACGAATTGCGATTCTAGGGGAAACTGTGAAGTCTGGTGAGATCGGGGGTAGACTGAGAGATGGTGGTGAAGAATAGCTGCTAGTTTCGATATTGGCGCATGAGGATGGTCGGTCAGAGTCCGCATGAAAGAGGAAGCTGGGAGATGGAAACCGCGGAGAATACATCGTGCGACATATGGCCAGAAGGAGGGGTGATCCCATGGTTGATTTGTTTGCATGATTTCGTTGCCTTGGGAATTATCGGGTGCTATATAATTAGTCGGCGTTCTTCGTATCTGTGACATACCAGGATCAACATCATTAACCCAATCCAGCAATTCTTCGCCTAACAACCCCTCTCCTCTACCATCTTGAGGTAGATATAGGATCATTGCCAGGTTCAAGACATGATAGACAGCGTCGAACCTGGCCTTGACTTCCGGTTCGACATCACTCTCACGCAACTTGACTACTTCCTCGAGGTACATCCCCACCAACCTCCTAATATGCCCAACGGTCTCTGCACCAGGCGGACCTAACAGCCCCTCCATACTCGTCTGTTCCCCTTTCTTGTTCCATACCTCTGCCACGCCTAGGCCTCTGGCGTTAAGGCCCTGTCCATAGATGGGTTCTCGAGAAGCGGAAGCTACGATATGCTGTAGCGAAGTGAACAACGTATGAGATTCGGTGAAGAGCGTAGCGAGCGGCTGTGAGATATTGCTGAGGGAAGAGAATGAGACAAGCTGGTCGACGAGGGGCAGTGGTGCAGTTCTGGATGAAGAAGCTTTACTAGTCTCCGGCGTCGACTGAAATTAGCTCCCCATCAAAATAGCAGAACTTACTCGATGTGTGATCCAACTAGCCACACTCCCATCCACCGGATCCAGTCCAAAGCCAATCGTGTGTCCCGACTCTTGCCATTTCCTTTTCTCCTTCCGCGTATACGCAGGAGGTTGGAGATAGAGGGTATCAACATCTACCTCCTCTAGATTTGATCCGCTCGAACCGTCCATCTCGGTGTCCCCGCGACTTGCCGCGACCGCTTCAGAGGACCTGTATATGGAGGAACCTAATTGGGAGCTACTTCCTCCAGCCATGGCTGCTAGACGTGGGGGCATTGTGGGCTGTATTCTGGTAGAGTACAAGGTCAGTGTTGGGTTGGTTGACTTTCAGCTGAACGTGACTCTCACGTGGATATGTGCCTGGGATCAATGTCTGATGTCAAGTCATGGCAAATAGATCATCAAGCTGCAATGCACGAGTACTTCTATGCTCGAGCCGCGCAGGTATCTAGTAGCACAAGAGTTGTATGTAAGGGCCTGTCGAGGTTCTTATCTATCGCGAGCTCCGAACGCCAGGACCGGGTAGTGCTGCACAGATTCACGTGAATCATGTTATGCCTATGCCTACTGCATCGATCTGTCATTTATACTTCTCACTAGTCTCAATTGCTGCTCTTCCTACTCGAACGATCCTCAGCTTCAACAGCCTGCTTCTCCAGCTCGGCGGGTCTACCATTCAGTCGAATTAT
>Ga0265798_10005675_pt1 | contig 16629 bp, 9 predicted proteins | sample P3T30metagenome_FD_192430 | JGI IMG/M metagenome (GOLD analysis project Ga0265798, IMG submission 192430) | Plant litter microbial communities from East Loma Ridge, Irvine, California - P3 T30 | ecosystem: Environmental > Terrestrial > Plant litter > Unclassified | place: USA: California... | reverse complement strand
CGTGCGCACCAATCCGGCCGGCAACGACGGCGGCTGGACGCGCAATGCAATCCCGAGCGACCCGAGCCAGTTCTGGGAAGGTGGCAATGCCTGGGGCGGCGCCATCGACCCCAACGGCAATGGCATCCTCGACCGTGACGAAGAAGGCCTGATCGCGCCGGGCCAGTTCCGCTTCGGTTCCATCATGGAGAAAAAAGAGCGCATCGCGCTCTCGGGCAAGGTGGAGTGGCGGCCGAGCAGCGACGTCAAGGTGATCTTCGACGGCTTCAAGACCCGGCTCGACTCGCCGCAGGTCGGCTACCAGCTGTCGTACTACCCGCTGTACGCACCGGGTCGCTGGTCCGACATCAAAGTGACCAACAACGTCGTGACCGACATGACGCTCAACAGCAGCGACCCTGAACTGCGCCTCAATCCCGAAGTGCTGAACCAGACCGAGTACCGCGTGGTCGATACCGCGATGTACGGCACCCGGGCGGAATGGAAGATTTCGCCGACGCTGAAAGCGGTTGGCGACGTCTACCTCTCCACCTCGAAGCGCAACTCTGGCGGCAACGACAGCTACGTCGTGCTGCGCATGAACCAGCCCAATGTGACACGTATCCGCCTGACCGGCGCCGCCGTGCCCGATGTGACGACCACGCTGGCCGACGGCCGCGACCTGCAGAGCGGCCTGGCCCAGGGCCTGTTCAGTGGCAATGACTTCAATACCCACTACTACAGCCGGACCGGCGACAACATCGACGACCGCATCGGCGGCGCGACGGTCAGTGCCGACTGGAAGGTCGATCGTTACAACGTCGACTACCTCAAGTTCGGCCTGAGCCAGACCAACCGCAAGAAGTCGCGCGACATGATCAACAACGCGTTCAATGCGGGGCAGGATCACTACTCGGGCGACAACGCAATCAACGTCGGCACCCTGGGTGGCAACGTGATCAACCAGACCTTGAGCCCGAAAGGCTTCCTGTCGGGCGTGAACGGCAACTTCCCGCGCAGCTTCCTCGGTTTCGACGTCGCCAACTATGCGCAGGCACTGGCGGGCCTGGACGGCAAGCCACGCCCGGGCGGCGGCGTGTACAGCTCGACCTTGTCGGCGCCCGCCTTCAATCCGCTGGAAAGCTACCGCGTGGAAGAAAAAACGACGGCCGCGTTCGTGCAGGCCGACCTGGCCGGTGACCGCTGGTTCGCCGACGTCGGCGTGCGCTTCGTGCGCACCAAGACGAATGCGCAGGCGTGGGATGCCAAGATCAACGACATCATCGAGAACGGCGCGTTCAACTACACCGCCGTCTATGCCGATCCGTCGATCGTGCGCCAGGATGCCAGCTACAACTTCGCCCTGCCGTCGGGTAACTTCACCTATTCGCTGACCGACAACCTGCAACTGCGCCTCGGCGCGGCCAAGACGATGGCGCGCCCGTCGGTCGACCGGCTCGCACCGTCCAGCACCACCGCCAGCATCTCGTGGGGCGACTTCACGCAGATCTACGGCGGCAATGCCGACCTCAAGCCGTACACCGCACGCCAGGCCGACGTGTCGCTCGAGTGGTATTACGCCAAGAGCTCTGCGCTGACCTTTGCCGTCTACCAGAAAAACATCAAGAACCAGATCACCAACCAGTGGCTGACCGGCCAGGACATCGGTGCACCTGGCGGGCGCCTGTTCAACGTGCAGCGCCCGATCAATGGGGACAGCGCCAAGGCACGCGGCATGGAAATCGGCCTGCAGCACCTGTTCGACAACGGCTTCGGCGTGCGTGCGCAATACACGCGCAACCTGTCGAAAAGCTGGGTAGGCGGCGTCGAACGTCCGCTCGAGGGCATCGCGCCAGCGACCGCGTCGCTGGGCGTGCTGTACGAGAAGGGCCCCTGGAGCATGAGCACCACGGCCGACTTCACCGATTCGTTCGTCACCGCGACCAATGTAATCGGTTCGGGTTTCAACGAGGTGACCAACTCCGTGACCTGGCTCACCGCCCAGCTTGCCTATGAGGTGAACAAGTCGCTGCGCCTGAGCATCGAAGGCAACAATCTGACCGATGCGGAGCAAGCGCCCAAGCTGACCAACGGCATCGTCAGCCTGCCGAATGGTTATTATCGCTACGGCCGCTCGGTCACCTTGAGCGCCAGCCTGCGATTCTAGTAACGTTTCTGGTAAGGACTCTGACCAGCACGCGGCGCCATGTCATGTGGCGCCAACAGCCCATCGCCAGCGCGGGCCGGCCTGCACATGCACCGGCCCGCACACCCGAGAACTGGAATACCGATGCAATCTATTGTTTCCTCCCTTGCCGTCCTGCTTGCCGGGGCGGTGTCTTTCTCCGCGCAGGCCGCGGACAATGCCAGCTACACGATGGCCGACTATGCCCAGGTGCCGAAGATCGACGTGCACCTGCACCTGCATGAGGCGGCGCCGGCATTCCTGGAAAGCGCCAAACGCCAGAACTTCAAGGTGTTGTCGATCAATGTCGACTACCCCGATTTTCCACCGCTCGATGACCAGCAGCGCGTCGCCATCGCGCTCAAGAAGCAGTTCCCGCAAGACGTGGCATGGGTCGCGAGCTTCCCGGTCGATGGTTCCGGCCAGCCCGCCTGGCTGGCCGCCACGCGGCACCGTATCGCCGCCTCGATGCAGGCCGGCGCCGTGGGCGTAAAGGTATGGAAGAACATCGGCATGAACTTGCGCGGCCCCGACGGCCAGCTGGTCATGATCGACGACGCACGCTTCGCGCCGCTGTTCGACGACCTGGCCCGGCAGGGCATCCCGCTGATGGGCCACCAGGGCGAGCCGCACAACTGCTGGCTGCCGCTGGCGAAAATGACGGTCAACAACGACCGCACCTATTTCAAGAACCACCCGCAATACCATATGTACCTGCACCCCGAGATGCCGAGCTGGGAAGCGCAGATGGCCGCGCGCGACCGCATGGTCGCGGCGCACCCGACGCTGCATTTCATCGGCGTGCACATGGCGTCGATGGAGCGCGACGTGGATGAACTGGCCGGGTTCCTCGACCGCTTCCCGAACGCGGTCGTGGACGTGGCGGCGCGCATCGGCCAGGTGCAGTACCAGAGCCAGAAAGACCGCGAGCGCGTGCGCCGCTTCTTCATCAAGTACCAGGACCGCCTGCTGTACGGCAGCGACCTGGCGCAATCCCCTGGCCAGGACGGCGCCGCGATGGGGAGCGAGGCCGAAGCCGTGTGGCGCATGCACTGGCGCTACTTTAATACGGCGGAATCGTTCAAGGTCGCCGACCTCGACCAGCCCGTGCAGGGCCTGGCGCTGCCGCGTGAGGTCGTGGACAAGCTCTACCGCACCAATGCCGAACGCGCCTTCCCCGGCGCCTGGAAAGGCCAGCCATGACCGCGCGCCGTGCATTCCTCGGCTGGCTTGGCGCCGCGCCGCTGGCCACGCAGATGCCGCTCGCCCACGCCGCTCCTACTCCCGTCTCGGCCTCGGCCTCCGGCAAAGGCCATGTGCGCGTCCAGGACGCCGCCGTGTCGCTGCAGTTCGACGCGCAGATGCGCTGCCGTATCGTCAGCCTGGCGGGCAAGCAGCCCACCGCACTGACCGGCTTCGACACCAGCGAGCACCTGGTCGTCGCTGGCAAACCGCTCGGGCGCTTCACGCTGCAGAAGGCGGACCCGGCCCGCGCCACGACGCCATTCGGCGCCGGGCAGGCGCTGCACCTGGTCGGCCGCTCGCCGGGCGGCATCGAGAAGCACGTCACCGTCACATTGCTCGACGAGCATCCGGGCCTGGCCCTGCTCGACGTGCGTTACGTGAACACGGGGACCACACCGCTGGCCATCGAGGCCTGGGTGAACGGCGCGCACCGCCTGGCCGCCGCACCGCGCCATGCGGGCGGCTACTGGACGTATTCCGGCGCCAGCCACGCCGACCGGCGCGACTGGGTGCAGCCCGTCAAGCGCGGTTTCGAGCAGCGCAACTTCATGGGCATGAACGCGTCCGACTATGGCGGCGGCACGCCGGTGGTGGATGTCTGGCGCCGCGACGTCGGCCTGGCCGTCGGCCACCTGGCCCTGCAACCGCTGCTGGTGGCGCTGCCCGTCAAGACCGTCGGCGACCAGGTCGAGATCTCGCTGCGCGGCGACGTGCCGCAGACGCTGGCGCCCGGCGCCACGCTTGCCACACCACCGAGTTTCATCGCCGTGCACCGCGGCGACTTCTATGTGCCGCTGGACCGCTACCGCCTCTTGATGGCCGCGCAGGGCATGGCGGCCCCCGAGCCGCCGCAAAGCGCCTACGAGGCGCAGTGGTGCGCCTGGGGCTACGAACGCGACTTTTCGCTCGACTATGTGCGCGCCACACTGCCCAAGGTGCAGGAGCTGGGGTTCAAGTGGGCCGTGCTCGACGATGGCTGGCAGGTCAAGACCGGCGACTGGACGCCCGACCTCGCCAAGTTTCCGCGCGGCGGCGACGACATGAAAGCACTGGTGGCCGACATCCACGCGCGCGGCATGAAGGCGCGGCTGTGGATCGCACCGCTCGCGGTGGCCCCCGGCAGCGACGAGCTGCACGAGCATACCGACCTGCTGCTGCTCGACGAAACCGGCGCGGCCCAGGACATCACGTGGTGGAACTGCTTCTACCTGTGCCCCGCCTATGACAAGACGCAGGCGCGCCTGGCCGAGACGATCCGGATGATCATCAAGGACTGGGGCTTCGACGGCCTCAAGGTCGATGGCCAGCACCTCAACGGCGTGGCGCCGTGCTTCAATCCCAAGCACAAGCACGGGCGGCCGGAAGAGTCGGTCGAGGCGGTTTCGGCCTTGTACAAGGTGATGCACGACGTGGCGCATGCGGCCAACCCGGAGGCAGTGGTCGAGGTGTGCCCCTGCGGGACCAGCTACGCGTTCCACAATATGCCGTACATGGACCAGGCGCCATCGTCCGATCCGCTGTCGAGCTGGCAGGTACGCCACAAGGGCAAGACGCTCAAGGCGCTGATGGGGCCGTGGTCGGCCTACGCGGGCGACCATGTCGAGCTGAGCACCGGCGGGCAGGACTTCGCCTCCAGCGTAGGGATCGGCGCGGTCGTGGCGACCAAGTTCACCTGGCCGGTCGACCCAAAGCCGAAGGACTCGTTCCTGCTGACCCCCGAGCGCGAGGCACATTGGCGCCAGTGGGTGGACCTGTACAACAAGGGGCGCCTGGCCGAAGGCCGTTATCGCGGCGACCTGTACGACCTGGGTTTCGACAAGCCGGAAACCCACGTCGTGGAACAGGCAGGGGCCTTGCACTACGCGTTCTATGCCGACCGCTGGGACGGCGTGGTGGGATTGCGCGGCCTGGGCCCGGGCGCCTGGACGGTGCGCGATTCGCTCAGCGGCAATGTGCTGGGCAAGGTAACCGCCGACAAGCCAACCTTGCCGATGCGCTTCACCCATAGCTTGCTGATCGAAGCACGGCCCGACGTGCCTGACGCGCTGCCGGTTGCCTTCGCCGGCACGATCCGGCAGGGCGGGGCGGACGGCTTCCCGCTGGCATCGCAATGGGCCGATGCGCCCACCACGTTCTTCCGCCACGACTGGCAAGGCAAGCCGCTCGCCGGCCCGCAGTCGACCCGGGTGCAGTTGCTGCGCGGCGCGGGCCACCTGTACCTGCGCTTCATCTGCAAGTTCGAGACGCTGTCGACCTTCGAGCGGGCCGGGGCAGCAACCGATATCTGGCCGCTGTGGGAGCGCGACGTGGTCGAGGTCTTCCTGCAGGCGCCGGAGCGCGCCGGCTTGATCAGCTATCGCGAGGTACAGGTCGCGCCGAATGGCATGCTGCAGGAAATCGCGGTCGAGGCCTCGGGCAAGAAGCGCCTTCCCGGCGGCAGCCGCGCCAGGACCCACGTCGATACCGACAACAAGGTCTGGATGGCGGAGCTGGCCGTGCCGATGCGCGGCGCCGGGGATGGCTGGCGCCTGAACCTGTTCCGCGTCGAAGGCCAGGCCGGTGCCGGTCGGGAGCGCGTGTATTCGGCGTGGAGTCCGACCCGCACCGCCGCGCCCGACTTCCACGTGCCAGGCGTCTTCGGTCGCCTGCTGGACGCCGTATGACGCTGCGGCGCATGGGTTGGCTGGCCCTGCTGGTGGCAACGTCGGCGCAGGCCGCGCAGGCCGCACCACAGGGCATGGCCCTGGCCAGCTTCGAGGCGACGGACGCCGAGGTCGCCAATCCCGAGCGCGGCATGTATGTCTGGGCGGCGAACGACCTGGCCGCATGGACGCAGGCGCAGGCCGATGCGCAGTTCGCGGCCGGCTACCGGATCGTGTATGCGCCGGTGCGGCTGGACGCGCATGCCGGCGCCGCGCTGCCCGCGACGCTGCTCGGCGAACTGGCCGGCGGCTTCGCGAAGGCGCGCCGCGCCGGCTTGAAAGTCATACCGCGTTTTCTGTACAACTACCCCGCGGGCGAAACCGGTTACCAGAAGGCGCAGGATGCGCCTCTCGCGCGCGTTCTCGGACACATCGGGCAGCTCAAGCCGGTGCTGGCGGCCAATCGCGATGTCATCGCGTATCTGCAGGCGGGCTTTATCGGGGCCTGGGGCGAATGGCATACATCGTCCAACGACCTCACCGTGCCGGCGGCGCGCACGCAGATTCGCGATGCGCTGCTCGATGCGCTGCCGGCCGACAGATTCCTTCAATTGCGCTATCCACCTTACCTGATGGCGTGGGCGCCGCAGCCAGCGCGCTGGCGCGACGGTTCGGGCGCCTCACGCATCGGCGTACACAACGACTGCTTCCTGGCGTCGAGCACGGACGTCGGCACCTACAGCGAAGATGCGGCGACCCGTGGGCGAGAGCGCCAGTACGTCGCGGCGCTTGCGCACGTGGCGCCGTTCGGCGCCGAGACCTGCAATCCTGCCGATGCGGTCAACCCCACGCCGCGCACGCACTGCGACGACATCCTGCGCGAAGGGCGGCAGTTCGGCCTGACGTACCTGAACGACAGCTACTACCGCACCCTGTTTCACACGCGCTGGCAGGCGCAAGGCTGCCTGGCACAGGTCAAGCGCAGCATGGGCTACCGCTTCGAGCTGGTGACGCTGCGCCACAGTGCCGCGGTCGTGGCCGGGCAATCGGGCGAGCTGGCGCTGGCCGTGCGCAACAGCGGTTGGGCGCGCGCCTTCAATCCGCGCGGAGTGCAGATGCTGCTCAGGCACCGCGCCAGCGGCGCGCTCGTGCGGATTGCCATGGCGTCGATCGATCCGCGTGACTGGCTGCCGGGACGTACCAGCGAGGTGAGCGCACGGTTTGCCGTGCCGGGCGGTACCCCCGCCGGCGCCTACGATGTGCTGCTGGCACTGCCGGATGGCGCTGCATCGCTTGCCGGCGATGTGCGCTACAGCGTGCGGCTCGCGAATGCCGACGCTGCCGCCAGGGGCCAGGGATGGGATGCTGCACTGGGTGCGTTCGGTACAGGAACGACGCTGGACATTCGGTGAGGTGAGTCCACCCCGATGGTCGTTTGCCTAATCGGCGACCAGCAGTTCGATGCCGGCCTCGCGCAGCCCGTCCCGGTACTGCGGGCCGATGCCGGCATCGGTGATGATGGTGTCGACGCGGTCGAGCTGGACAATGCGGTGCAGGCTGATGAAGCCGAACTTCGAGGAATCGGCGAGGACGATGACTTTCCGGGCGCGCTCCACCATCTTGTGGTTCAGGCTCGCTTCCGGCTCATGGTGGGTCGTCACGCCGAACTGCAGGTCGAGGCCGTCGACGCCCAGGAACAGCTTGTCGAAGCTGTAGGCCTGCAGGCAGGCCTCGGCCTGCAAGCCCTGGATCGACAGCGACTGCTTGCGCAGCAGCCCGCCTGTCATGATCAGGTCGACGCCCGGTGCATTGACCAGCTCCCAGGCGATATTCAGGCCATTGGTCATGACCGTCACGTTCTGGGCATCGCGCAGGTGGCGGGCCAGCGAGAGTGTCGTGGTGCCCGAATCGATGATGATGTTCTCGCCCGGCTTGACCAGCCGCGCAGCCAGGGCGCCGATGCGCTCTTTCTGTTCGTGATTGAGCGCGTCTTTTTGCGAGACCGTGTTTTCGGTCGGCGGCATGCGTGCGAGCATGGCGCCGCCGTGGTTGCGTATGGCGAGTCCCTGGGCCTCGAGTGCACTCAGGTCGCTGCGGATCGTCACCGCCGACACGTTGAGCTGTTTCACCAGTTCGCTGACCTGGACCGAGGCTTGTTCGGTGAGTGCTTTGAGAATGGTGTCGCGGCGCTGACCGGTTTGACCCATGATTGGATACGTAGTTTTATTAAAGAAGCAGCTTACCAGATTGCAGCAGGGCCAGCACGCCAGGTGCGGCCTTGCACGCCACCCGGCAAGCATGGATGTTGCACCAAACGCGCGCTCGATGGCGCCCGTGAATCCGGCCCTTGCTGGCGGCGGCGCTTCACTGCGCGTCCGCCAGGCATGCCAGTGCCGTGGCGTCCAGCGGCGTGCCGGCATTGAGCGCCGCATACAGCGCGGCACCCAGCACGGGCGGCAGGCGCGGCGCCACCAGGCGATACCCTCCAGCATTACTCGCCGCCAGTGCGCGCGCAAACGGCGCACGCAGCGGCCCGTCCACACCGAACAGGCCGCCCGAGTACGACACCGCCACGTCGGCGCCCGGATCGACGTCGAGCTGGCCCCGCACGGCATGCACCAGCGCGGCCACCTCGAGGGCAGCCGACTCGAGGATCTCTGCCGCCTGGAGGTCGCCCTGCGCCGCCGCTTCGGACACCAGTTGCGAGAGTGCGGCCACCTTGCTGCGCTCTCCCTTGAGTTCGCCGTACACGACCTGACACAGGTCGAGATCGTCGCGCAGCGCCAGGCGTGCGCGCATCAGGGCATGCAGCGGCCCGCGCGGCGCGCGGCCATCGCTCATGCGCGAGAACAGCGCAAGGCCGGCCCGGGCGATCCAGTAGGCCGAGCCCTCGTCGCTGAACAGTTCGCCCCACCCGCCCGCACGCGCCTCGCGCCCACCAATGCGGCCATAGGCCATCGAGCCGGTGCCGGCGATGACGCTGATGCCATCGGCGCAGGCCAGCGAGCCGGCCCAGCTGCACACCATGTCGTTGCCGCACAGGTAGCGCCCGTGCCCCAGCACGGCGCGCGGCAGCGCATCGAGTTGCGGCTGCACGACGCGGTCTTCGCCGTAGGCCGGCAGGCCAAAGAAGGCAAAGGCCACGTCGTTCGCGGTCACGCCGGCCGCCGCGAACAGCCGGGCGCAGCCGCGCGCCAGGACGGCTGCCGCGCCATCCATGCCGACTTCGAGGTAATACGCGCTGCTTTCCTCGTGGCGGGCGAGCACCTGCCCTTGCCGGTCGATCAGCGCGAACGCCGTCTTGGTGCCGCCGCCGTCAACCCCGAGAAACATCGCCGTCCTCCTCGAGCGGATAGATGGTCACGCCGCGCACCACGCGATTGACGGTGCCCGACACGCTCGGCGTATCCGGGCGCAAGCCCAGTGCCAGGGACTGCAGCAGCGCGAAGGCCTGGCAGAACAGGATGTACGGCAGCGCCAGCGCCAGGTCAGGTGCCTGCCCGGCGCCGGGCAGCAGGGCGCATCCGTCACCCAGCGCCGGTTCGTCGCGGCCGCTCAGCGCCAGCACGCGGCCGGCGCGGCCATCGTTACGCAGTTCGCGCAGCAGATCGAGGTCATAGCGGCGCGCCCGGGCGTCGTTCGACAACAGCACCACGACCAGGGTGTCGGCATCGACGATGGTCTTCGGACCGTGCCGGAAGCCCAGCGGCGAGTCGAACAGCGCCACGACCTGGCCATCGGTCAGTTCCAGCAGCTTGAGCGAGGCTTCACGGGCCAGCCCGCGCAGCGCGTTGCTGCCAAGGTAGACCACGCGCCGGAAGCGCCGCGCCACCAGCGTGTCCAGCAGCGGCAGCATCGCATCCAGCACGTGCGCGGCCGCAGCCGACGGCCCGGCGGTGGCGCCAGGGGGCAGCACGCCGAACGCGCTGGCCGCAGCGATCAGCATCGATGTGAAACTGGTCGTCATGGCGAAACCACGGTCGTGCGTGGCGTCCGGCAGCAGGATCGCATGGGCATTGGCGCGGCCCTGCGCCATCTGGCACAAGGCGCCGTCGACGTTGCAGGTCACGACCAGGTGATACACCTCGTCGACCAATTGGTCGGCCAGCGTCACGGCGGCCACGCTTTCCGGACTGCTGCCGGAGCGGCCGAACGATACCAGCAGCGTCGGCACCTGCGGCTGCAGGAACTGGTGCGGGCCCGAGACCAGGTCGGTGGTGGGCACCGCCTCGGCGCGCCAGCCGGCACCGAGCAGGGCCGGCGCCAGGCATTCGCCGATGAAGGCCGAGGTGCCGGCGCCCGTCAGCACGATGCGCAGGTCGCTGCGCGCCAGCAGCGGGCCCAGAAACGCGTCGAGCGCGGCGCGCTGGCCTGCGACCAGTGCCTCGATCTCGGGCCAGATGGCGGGTTGCTGCGCGATTTCGCGCGCGGTGAGGCCGGCGCCGGCAGCATCGAGCTGCTCTTCACCGATGCCGAGAATAGTCTTGTTAGCCACTAGCATGCTTCCTGCTCCTTCGTTGCGGCGCCTGCCGTGCAGGCGTCCATGTATTGGCGCAGCACCCTGGCCACGCCCTCTTTCAGCAGATCGACCGGCTGGTTGCGTATCCGCCCTTCGCGCACCGCGTCATAGTGAAACGGCAGGTATTGGCTCAGCAGCGTCAGCGGTGGCGGCGCCTGTTCGAGGCTGGCCAGCAGGCGTGCCTGCGCCGCCTGGATGGCCGGATGCGGCCAGTAGTAGCGGATCCGGTCGCTCAGGCTGTATTGCTGGTCGAAGCGCGCGCGCTGCGGATCGTCGCTGTAGTACTTGCGCCACTGTTCGGGCTCGGCGCGCATTACGTCCAGCACCGCGTCCTTGAATCCGGAACCCTTGCCATCGGCAGACATCGCCGCCTCGATATCGGCCAGCGCCCACAGCGTTTCGCGCAGCGCGAACGTCGCCCCGGGGCCCACCTTGAGGATGGCGAAATGGCCGGCGACCAGCGCGGCCAGGCTGGCCGGCGTCTGGTAGTCGGTCGAATGCGCCTCGTACACCATCGTGGGCACGTCCTCGATCATGCGGCCCAGGTCCACGGCGCGCTCGGGCCGGAAGTCGATCACCTTGTGGTGGTCGAATTCGACGCCGGGCTGCACCACCAGGCCGACCACGCGTGGCCACGCCGCATCGAGTCCGGCAGCGGCGAACGCGGCGCGGTGAGCGGCGATCGTCTGCGCCGCCGCGGCGGGCGTCGTGACGCTCAGTTCGGCCAGGTCTTCGTGCGCGCCGCCGGGTACCGGCACTTCGGTGCCGACCACATACACGGGTGCTTCGCCCCCGGCGGCATGCCATGCCTGCTCGGCGACGGCGCACAGCCGCGCAGCGCGCGCGGCCACCACATCGTCCTGCAGCGGCACCGGGTCGCCGGCGCACGACATCGAGCAATCGAGGTGAATCTTGCGAAAGCCGGCCGTGACGTACTGTTCGATCAGCACCTCGGCCTTGGCCATCGCCGCATCGGCGTTCTCGGCTTGCCAGGCATTCGGCCCCAGGTGGTCGCCGCCAAGCAGCACGCGCTCGCGCGCCAGGCCGACGCGTTCGGCGATGCCATGCACGAAATCGCGGAAGGCGCCTGGCGTCATGCCGGTATAGCCGCCATCCTGGTTCACCTGGTTCGATGTGGCTTCGATCAGCACTGGCTGCGCCGGCCCCGCCGCGGCGGCAACTTCCATCGCCGCTTCGATCACCAGTGGATGTGCCGAGCACACCGAGTGGATGCCGATCGCTTCGCCCGCCTTGTGACGGCGCACCAGATTCAACATGTAGTCCATTTTTGTCAGTTTCCTTCAGTTAATTCGGCGGGCGCGGGGCTGTCGTCCGGCTGCAGCGCGAGGAACAGTGCGGCCGCCAAGGACAGGCCGATGCCGGCCAGCCGATAGCCGCCCGGCACCGAGCCGGCCAGCAGTAATGCAATCACGGTGGTCAGCAGCGGCGCGCCGGCATTGACCAACGGCGACACCGTCAGCGCCTTGCCATGCCGGAAGGCGTACACCAGGGTTAGCGCACCGATCGCGTTGAGTACCTGGGTGGCGGCGGCGAGCAGCGGGCCGGACGGGCCGTAGTTGATCGGCTGCGAAAAATCCGTCATCGCCAGCGCCACCGGAATGCACAGCAGCGCACTGGCGGTCATGTAGAAGAAGATGCTTTCGGCATCCATGCGTGCATTGGCCAGCTTGATGAAATAGGCCTGCAGACCCCATGCGACCAGCACCCCGATGGCCAGCACGAACCACAGCCCGTACTGCTGCGGGGCGCCGCCGGGTTGGAAATCGAACAGCGGCAGCGCGCACATGGCCAGCACGATGCCGATCACCCCCATGCGACCGGTACGTTCACGCAGGAACGCCAGCGAAAGCACGATCGTGATGACGGGCGACAGCGAAATGAGCGGGAAGATCAGGTAGGCCGGGCCGGCCTTGACTGCGTAGAACAGCACCATTTGTCCACCGGCGCCGAGCAGGCCGATGGCCAGGCCATAGCCCAGCGCGGTGCGGTCGCGCCGCACGCGCCAGCCCGACCGGGCCAGCACGAACAGCGCCGGCGGCACCATCGTCAGCGCCCACACCACGTACACCAGCGTTTCAGGAAAGCCATTCTGGACGGGAAGGCCGGCAAACGCGCCCCATACGCCCCACAGCAGCGCAGTGGCCAGCGCATAGCCGAGCCAGCGTGGCTGGCGTACGCCGGACGCGCCCGGTTGATGTGGCATCGCACGCGCATCGCGCTGGACGCCACCGCTGAATTTGCTTTCCATCCGAGTCCTCTTTCGCTGTCGTGCGATTGTTGAAAACGCTTTCGTTGCCCGCAATGTGATAGTAATGAAGTGCCAAACGAAAAGCAAAGTCTTTCGTAATATTGTCGATAAACTGTTTTTTTACGGTTTGAAACATGCCTTTTCTTTTCGAATTCTTTCGATTACCATTTGTGCAACGGACGTTCATGCATTGCGAGTTGCTGTTTCGCGCGCTGGTTCATGCATCCGGATTTCCACAATTTTCTATCAGGAGATTTGTATGAAACACCGCTGGACCGAAACACGCGCACCAAAGCCTTGGACAGCTCTTTGTGGCAGTCTGGCGGCTGCACTGGCCTTGTCGGCCACGCAGGTGCATGCCGGCGATCCGCTGGCCCCGGCGGGCCGTTGGGAAGGCAATACGAGCGGCAGCGCCAGTACGCCGCCGATGGGCTGGAACAGCTGGAATGCATTTCGTACCGAAGTCGACGAAGCCAAGGTGCTCGGCGCTGCGCAGGTGCTGGTCGACAGCGGCCTGGCAAAGCTCGGCTACAACCACGTCATTCTCGATGACGGCTGGTGGATGAAACGCCGCACCAGCGATGGCCGGCTGCAGATCCGCACCGGCATCTTTCCATCGGCGGCCACCGGTGGCCCGGACGGCACCAGCTTCAAGCCGTTCACTGACAAGTTGCACGCCATGGGATTCAAGGCTGGCATCTACACCGACATCGGCCGCAATGCCTGCTCGCAAGCCTATGATCTCCATTCGCCCAACCTGCCACAGGGCACGACGGCCGAACGCGAAGTAGGGCTGGAAGGCCACGTGACGCAGGACATCAACCTGTATTTCAAGGAATGGGGTTTCGATTACATCAAGATCGACGCCTGCGGACTGGCCGACTTCTTGCCGGGGTCAAGCCTGGTAAAGCAGCAGAACTACCGCGCGGCGCCGCCGCTGATCGAACGCGGCTCGATCAACCGCACCGATATCGCCGCCGTCCGTAGCCGCTACGAAACCGTCGCTGCGGCAATCAAGGCGGCGCGTCCGGCCGGTGACTATGTGATGTCGATTTGCGCCTGGGGCATGGCCAATGTACGCAGCTGGGGCAAGGATGTCGGCAACCTGTGGCGCACCAGCGCCGATATCACGCCAAGCTGGACGAGCATGCTGCACAACTTCGACAGCGCGGCGAAACGCGCGCTGTACGCAGGCCCCGGCCACTGGAACGATCCGGATATCCTGCACATCGGCCATGGCGCATTCGATGCCGCCAACCCGGTCGAAGTGCGTTCGCATTTCTCGTTGTGGGCAATGATCAATGCGCCGCTGCTGGTCAGCTACGACTTGCGCAACGGCCCGGCATCATTGCTTGCCGTCCTGGGCAACGCGGAACTGGTGCGTCTGAACCAGGACAAGGCAGGGCACCAGGGCGTCATCACCTATGATTCCGACGACGCGCAGATCATCGTCAAGACGCTGGGCGACGGACAGCGCAAGGCGGTGGCATTGTTCAACCGCGGCGCCTCGCCCGCACCGGTGACGCTGCTGGCGATGCACCTGAAACTGGCGGATGGCGCACCGGTCACGCTGCGCAACCTGTGGACGAATGAACGCTCGAGCTTCACCGGCGAAAAGGAATTCATGCTCGCGCCACACGAGACGCTCGTGTTCGAGGCCAGCGGCAAGCGCGCACTGGAAAACGGTGTGTATCTGTCCGAGATCCCCGGCTCGATCAACGTTGCCGTCGACGGCACCCGGCAGCCGCAACTCGATCCGACCGTGCATCGCATGATCGACCCATGGTCGAGCACCCGTTCCGGTGGCTCGCGTCCCCAGTACGCGGGCTGGGGCGGCGCCCAGGCCGATGCAACGCCCTATGGCCAGAGCTTGCAGGTGGCAGGGCAGGTGTTCAATTCGGGCATCGGCGTGCTGTCGGATTCGCGGCTCCAGGTGAAAAACGACGCTGGCCATGCACGCTTGACGGCCTCGGTTGGCGTGGACGATTCGACCGAAGGCAAGGGGCAGCCGGTGCGCTTCTACGTGTACGGCGATGGAAAACTGCTGGCTGAAAGCGCCCCGGTAAAGTTTGGCACCCGCGCGCAGAAACTGACGGCCGATGTCCGGGGCGTCAAGGTCATTGAACTGGTGGTGCGAGGCCCAACGACAGGCAACGCGCAGCCGGTGGTATCGACCTGGGGCGATGCCCAGTTGACCGGGTCGCCATGACCGACTGGCAGAGCGTTCTGCTACCTGACTACCTACAATAAATAAGGCAGCCGATCGGTTGATCCCTGCGTCCGGTTTTACCTGACGCGGGACACCCGCACCTGCGCGCACCGAGACACGATACCGCCATGACCTCATTTTCCAGCCTCGACACCCTTGTTTTCCTCGTCTACTTCGTGGCCATTTCGGGCTACGGCGTGTGGATCTACTGGAGCAAGAAGCGTACGTCCGGCAAGGCCACTCACGACTTCTTCCTGGCCGAAGGCTCGCTCACATGGTGGGCTATCGGCGCCTCGCTGATCGCATCGAACATCTCGGCCGAGCAGTTCATCGGCATGAGCGGGGCCGGCTACCGCATCGGCATGGCGATTGCGGCCTATGAGCTGATGGCGGCGGCCACCCTGGTGATCGTCGCCGTGTTCTTCATGCCGATCTACCTGAAGAACCGCATCTACACGATGCCGCAATTTCTCGAGCAGCGCTATGGCCCGGCGGTGGCGACCACGATGGCCGTGTTCTGGCTCGGCCTGTACGTGGTGGTGAACCTCACCGCCATCCTGTATCTCGGTGCGCTGGCGATCAGCAGCATCGCCGGCCTGAACGTGCTGGCCTGCATGCTGTTCCTGGCAGTATTCGCCACGGTGATCACGCTGGGAGGCATGAAAGTGATCGGCTACACCGACGTGATCCAGGTGTTGTGCCTGGTGATCGGCGGGCTGGTCACCACCTGGATCGCGCTCGACCTGGTGGCGGCGCTGGCCGGTGGCCAGGGTGCGGTGCGTGGCTTGAGCGAGCTGTACCTGCGCGCCGGCGAGCATTTCAATATGGTGCTCACGCGCGACGATCCCAACTACATGGACCTGCCTGGCATGTCGACCATCATCGGCGGCATGCTGATCGTGAATCTCAACTACTGGGGCTGCAACCAGTACATCGTCCAGCGTGCGCTGGGCGCCGACCTCCGCACGGCGCGCAAGGGGCTGCTGTTCGCGGCCTTCCTCAAGCTCCTGATGCCGGTGATCGTGGTCTTGCCCGGCATCGCCGCCTATTGCCTCGACAAGTCGGGCACGCTCGGCGACGCCATGCGCCAGGGCGGCGAACTCAATCCCGACCGCGCCTATCCGACCCTGCTGGCGTTGCTGCCGGCCGGGATCAAGGGCCTGGCGTTCGCGGCCCTGGTCGCGGCGGTGGTCGCCTCGCTGGCCGGCAAGGCCAACAGCGTGGCCACCATCTTCACGCTCGACATCTACAACAAGCGCGTCAACCGCCAGGCCAGCGAGCAGCGGATGGTCTGGATCGGCCGGGTCACCGTGGTGGCGTCGATGGCGATCGCGGTAGTGCTTGCGCCCTTGCTGGGGATCGACAAGAAAGGCGGCTTCCAGTACATCCAGGAATACACCGGCTTCGTCTCGCCCGGCATCCTGGCCATGTTTTTGCTGGGCTTCTTCTGGTCCAGGACCACCGCCGCGGCGGCCATGTTCGCCACGATCGGCGGCCTGGTGTTCTCGGTGTTCCTCAAGTTCTTGCCGCTGGCGATGGACCTGGGCTTTCTGGCGCCGATCGGCTTTGCCATCGACAATG
>Ga0265798_10005674_pt1 | contig 16633 bp, 13 predicted proteins | sample P3T30metagenome_FD_192430 | JGI IMG/M metagenome (GOLD analysis project Ga0265798, IMG submission 192430) | Plant litter microbial communities from East Loma Ridge, Irvine, California - P3 T30 | ecosystem: Environmental > Terrestrial > Plant litter > Unclassified | place: USA: California... | reverse complement strand
TGCTGGTTGACTTTTACGAAGTAGACCGCAATGCCAAGTGGCTCGACGCGGCTCGCAATATCGTAGACTACCTCATCGACTACAGTCGCGACCAGCTCGGCTACTACCCCGACTCGGATAACGACGTCACCGGCACCTGGAACCTCGACCGCCGCTACCTTTTCCCGGCTAAGGTGCAGATGATGGGCCAGGCCTGCGCGGCGGCCGCCATTCTGCGCGTGGCGCAGGCCACCAGCACCCCGCTCGCCACTACCGGCCCCGCGGCCGCCCAAGCTACCGACTTGTTTCCCAACCCGGTGAAGAACCGCCTCACATTGCAGGCCAACCACAAACCGATAGCGGGCAAAGTCACGGTCGTGAACGCCCTAGGGCAAACGGTGCTCACGACCCACGCGCCGGCCGCAACGCTCGATGTGTCGGCGCTGGCGCCCGGCGTCTATACCGTGTCTTGGCTGGCTGATGGGCAGCGCCTGACCAAGCGGTTTGTGAAGCAGGCTGAGTAGCACTACTCTAGCAAAGTGCGATTAGCTTCTTTCCTGCTTGCAACCTGACGCTGACAGCGGCCGACTCTAACGCCGTGGAGCCGCACGGCATTCCTTTTTCACGCTTATCTCTCGCGTAACATGACATTTACCAGCCTACGCTACCTGTTTCTATTTGTGGCCCTAGGTGCTATTTCCTGCACCCGAACGGTGCCATCGTCGGGGGGCGGCACCGCGGGCAAGGGGCCCGCCCAATACGTGAACCCGCTCATTGGCACGGCGGCCTTCACCGACCCCAAGCTGGTGGGCTACGTAACCCCGCCCGACTGGCACGGCGTGTGGGCCGGGCTGGCGTTTCCGGGCAGCTCCCTGCCCAATGCGCTGGTGCAGTTAAGCCCCATCACGGAGTTTAATACCGGCTCGGGCTACCAGTACGAAGACTCGGTGATGCAGGCCTTTGCCCACACCAACAAGGGGCACTGGAACCTGTGCCACCTGCCCGTGCTGCCCGTAGTGGGCGCAGCCGATGCCAATGGCCGCTACTCTTCTCATTTTTCGCACGCTACCGAAACGGCAGCACCGGGCTACTACGGCGTCACGCTAAGAGACTACAAAGTGCGGGTGCAGCTGACCTCGACCTTGCGCTGCGGCCTGCACCAGTACTACTACGACCAGCCGCAAGACCGCAGCGTCGTGTTCAAGCTGGGCCGCTCGAATGAGAACGTAAACGACTGGACCATCGAAAAAGTAGGACATAGGGCCGTGCAGGGCTTCCAGAAAACCGGCGGGCAAACTGCCTATTTCTACGCCCAGCTTAACTCAGATATTCAAGAAATAAGCATCAAGAACAAGGGCAACAAAGAAGGCCTGGCAGTGCTGCGCTTGGCCAACGGCGACCGCAAGCCTGTGGAGCTGCGCATCGGCGTGTCGTTTGTGAGCATCCAAAACGCGCAGCAAAACCTGGCGCAGGAGCTGGGCACCCGCTCGTTTGACGAAGTGCGGCGAGCAGCTACCAACACCTGGAACCAGCTGCTCACCCGCGTGAGCGTGAAGGGCGGCACGGCGCAGCAGCAAACTATGTTCTATACCTGCCTCTACCGCTCCTTCTTGTGGCCTGCCCTACGCAGCGACACCAACGGCGAGTACACCGATGTAAAGGGCAAGGTGGTCAAGGCCGATTTCCAGTACTATACCACCCCCTCGCTCTGGGACACCTACCGCAACAAAGACGTGCTGATGAGCATGCTCGCACCGGGCGTGACTGCCGACATCATTAAGTCGATGCAGGACATCGGCGACAAGACCGGCTTCATCCCGACCTTCTTCCACGGCGACCACGCGGCGTCGTTTGTGGCCGGGGCCTACCAGCGCGGTGTCACCAACTTCGACGTGCAGGACGTGTACCGCTTGCTGCTGCGCAATGCCAACGTGGAAGGCGGCACCCGTCCCCACATTAAAGAGTACATTCAGAAAGGCTACATAGCCACCGACGAAGTAGCTGCCCCCAATGTTGAAACCCCTGGCAGCGCCGGCGTGTCGAAAACGTTGGAATACGCCTTCGACGACTATGCCGTGGCTCAGCTCGCCAAGGTCTTGCACGATACCGCGCAGTACCGGACGATGATGGCCCGCTCCAAAAACTACCGCAATGTGTTTGACCCTGGCACCAAGTTCATGCGCGGACGCCGGGCCGATGGCCAGTGGGTGCAGCACTTCAACCCGCAGTACCCCTACTACGAGTACATGTACCGCGAAGCCAACGCCTGGCAGGTTTCCTTCTTTGCGCCGCACGATATGCCAGGCCTAGTAGACCTCTACGGCGGCCCGCGGCCCTTCGAGGCCAAGCTCGACTCCTTGTTCACGGTGCCTTGGAACCCGAATTATATTGCTCGCAACGTCTCGGGCTTCATTGGCCAGTACTGCCACGGCAACCAGCCCGACCACGAAACGCCGTTCTCCTACTACTTCGTGGGCAAGCCCGAAAAATCGCAGCAGCGCCTCGACGAAATTATGGCCAAGTTTTACAACACCGGTGAAAAAGGCCTCGCCTTTTCGGGTATGGACGATGCGGGCGAAATGTCGGCCTGGTACGTCTTCAGCGCTACTGGTCTCTACCCCCTATCGGCGGCCGATGCGCGCTACATCGTCACGCTCCCTCTGTTTGACGAGGTGCGCTGGACCATGCCCAACGGCAAAGTGCTGACCGTAAAAAAATCCGGCGCCAGCCGTAACCTGAGCACCATTCGGGTAAATGGCACGCCCAACTCCGGGTACTTTGTGCCCCATCAGCTATTCACTACGGGCGGCCAACTAGAGGTTGTGGCGAAATAAGCACCCTAGGAAAAAAGACAAAGCCGCATCCCACCTAGGTGGGATGCGGCTTTGTCTTTTTTAGCGCCTAATAAAGTTGTTTTGAGTTAGCCTCGATGGCGCGGGGCTGTGCCCCGTGCCGACTACTTTGCCGGCCTCTGGCCAGCACGCGTGTCCCTAGAGGCCTACTGATAGCCACCACAGGGCAAAGGCTCACGCCATCGACGTCAGCTTATGGTCTGTCTGTATTCACTGTGTGCAGCACAATTGCTTATAAGGCTATTATCTACTAATCTACTGCCTAGAGCCGCGTGCTGCACGCACCGCAGCCTAAGCTGCTTGTGCGCTACGTAGCCGCAATAGCCACCTAGGAGCAAGTAAATATGCTCACTGTTGGCCAAGCCCTATAACAGTAGCGCCGGGTGCAAACCGCATTACCCGTGCAGGTAACGTGGTTTACACCCGGCGCATGAGGAACGCTGCTTGTTAACAGCGTGCTTGCTGATGCTTCTTAATAGCCAGGATTTTGCTTGAGTTGCGGCGAAGTATTCAGCGCATTCAGCGGAATGGGATAAATCTTGGTGTGGTCGTCGGCATCGGCCGTTTTATCCCACCAAACGGCAGTGTTGAATTTGCCGAAGCGGATAAGGTCAATGCGCCGGCGACCCTCGCCGATAAACTCGCGGCCCCACTCGTCAAGCAGCTCCTGCTCGGTGAGAGTGGCACCACCGGCGGGATACAGGCTGGCTGAGCCTGTAGGATAGTTGCGCTTCCGCACCGTGTTCAGCAGCTGTGCGGCAGTGGCGCGGTCGCCGGCCCGGAACTTGCATTCGGCCAGCATGTAGACCACTTCAGCAAAGCGTATTTCGGCGTAGTCTGCCTCAATCTTATTAGGGTCAGAAGACGGGTAGAAGGGGTATTTTACCAGTGGAATACCCGAGTTCTGGTCGGCATTGTTCATGTCCGATGTCTTGTTGGCCAGAACCTGGGTGGGCTTGGTGCCCTTAAACAGGCCCACCTGGTCGCGCAGGTACAGCGTATAGCCGCGGGTGCTCTTAATGGTATCGCGGCCGTTGATATCCTTTAGGTAGCCCTGCAAAAACATACCCTCACGGGTACTATTGCCTAGGTTCTTATAGTTTTTCAAGCGCACGTCGTCGGCGTACTTCTGAAAATTGACGAACGGCTTGCCCTGCGCAAAGGTGTATAGTCGATTATCCACGTCGCGGCCCGGCTGCAAGGCATAGCGGGGGTTGCCGCTGCCAAAGTCGGTGAACCCGAAATAGTTGACGGGCACGTTGTAGGGCAGGCCCCAGAAGTACATGCCGCCCTCATACTGCCAGTGCGAGCGCCCAAATGAGCCCGGAAAGGCAAAAATTGTTTCCGACGATTGGTCGTTGTTCCAGTCGAAGGGCGCGTCCCAGCGGCTTTCGATAGCGTAGGTACCGTACTTACCGTCTACAATATCCTGGCATAACGCGGCGCAGTCGTTGTAGTGGTCTTGCCCGATGTAAACGTTGGCGTTCAGGTAGAGGCGGGCTAGCAGCGCGGCAGCGCCTGCCTTAGTCCAGCGCCCCTGAAACTGCGCCGTGCCCTGGTCGCCCTTGGCCAGCAGCGTCGGCAGAGACTCTTTCAGCTCCTTCTCAATGAAGGCAAATGTTTCCTGGGGCGTCGACTGGTTAGGTCCCTTTGTTTCCCCCTTCACCTTGGTGATAATCTGCACGTTGCGAAACAAGTCGAGCAGGCGCAGGTAGTACCAGGCGCGCATCACACGTAGCTCGCCAATGAGTTGGTTTTGCTCGGCCACGGTCATGTTAAACCGGGTTGGGTCCAGCGCCTGAATATCCTCCAGCGAGTTGGTATCCAGCGTGATGCCCTGGTAAAGCAAGTTCCACGTGCCGTTGATGTAGCCCTCCTGCACAGTCCAGGTGTGGTAGTGAGCCCGGGCATACTGCCCACCGTCAAACCAGTCGCCCTCGCGGTTGGGGGTCATGAGCTGGTCGGCGCTCAGCTCCTGTAGCTGATAAGGGTTATCCTGTATGGTATTGTAGCCGTGCTCGAAGGTGCGCAAAAAGTCTCGGTACACGTCGTCCTTAGTACGCAGGAAGTTGTCGGGCGTGATGCGGTCGTAAAGCGTTTCGTTTAGGTCGGTGCAGCTGCTTAATCCAGCCAGCACCAGGGCCGCCGAGAGGCGAGCGTATGTTTTTATACAAGTCATGAATGCGGGGGTGGGATTACAGGCCTAGCTGGAGACCAAACAGGACCTGCGTGGTAGAAGGATAGTATTGACGGTTGCTATTGATGCCCGGATACAGCCCGTTGATGGGCAAGATATCGGGGTCGCCGCCAGTGTAGCTCGTGATGGTCACGATGTTCTTGGCCGCGGCATATAGGCGCAGCGAGCGGGCGTACTTCGAGGTGAACTGGAAGGTGTACCCTAGGCTCACGTTGTCAAGCTTCACAAAATCTCCCTTCTCCAGGAAGTAGTCCGAAAGCACGTTGGTAGTCGTAGGGTCGGTTAGCCTGGCATACTTACTATCGCCGTAGGCCGAGGTCAGCACGTTGGCGTTCGACTGCGTGGCTGGCGTGCCTAGGTAGAAGGCACGGGTGTTATAGGCATCAAACCCGAGTACGCTCCGGATGAAGATGGACGCATCGAAGTTTTTATAGGTAAAAGTATTACCTAGGCTGAGGGTGTACTTGGGCAAGCCATTGCCTACCACTTGCCGGTCGGCCAGGGTTGCTTTGTTGCCCACAACAACGCTGCCGTCTTGGGCGTACACCAACAGGCGGCCCTGGTCATCAACCCCCGCCGATTTCAGCATGTAGAACGTACCAATGCGCTGGCCTTCCTGCAGGCGCTGAGCATTGCCGGGCGAGCCCGGCGAGGGCAGGCCTACTACGTCGACAAACGTTTGGCCCTGGTACGTATCGTTGGAGAACGAAACGAACTTGTTGCCGTTGGTGGCGCCAGCGAAGGAAACTGCCCACTGGAAGTCAGGCCGGCTAATGATGGGGGCATTCAGCTGCACTTCCACACCCGTGTTATCCAAGGTACCAACGTTGGCAAACGTGCTGCCCTGTGTGTTGGGCGGAATTGGCACGGCGTAGCTGCCAAGCAGGTCTTTATTGCGGCGCGTATAGTAGTTGACGCTACCAGTGAGCTTGTTATTAAACAGGGCAAAGTCTAGCCCTACGTTGAAGCTCTGAGCTTGCTCCCAGCGTAGGTCGGCGTTGAGGTTTTGTGTCGGCCCGTACACCTGGTAGTACGTGCCACCAAGCATATAGTAGCCAAAGCCCCCGTAGAGGTTTTGCGACAAGTAGTTGCCAAAGTCCTGGTTGCCGGTTACACCGTAGTCGGCGCGTAGCTTCAGGTCATTTATCCACTTCTGGTTGGTCAGGAAGGCTTCCTGGCTGATGCGCCAGCCCACCGATACGGCCGGGAAGTTACCCCATTTGTTATCGGTACCGAATTTTGAGGAACCCTCGTGGCGCAAGCTGGCCGATAGCAGGTAGCGGTCCCTAAAGGAGTAATTGACGCGCCCAAAAAAGGCAATCAGCCTAGAGTCATTTTTGTAGCTGCTGCCGTCGGTGCGCCCAGCCACCTGCCCGTACAGGCCGGTGCCAATGTTGTTATACGTAAAGGCGTCGGACGGAAAATTGCGGTTATAAATACCATTGCCTTCCGACACGAAGTATTGGTACGAGTAGCCACCTAGGAGTTGCAGGGAGTGGTCGTTCTTAGTGAGCGAGTAGTTGCCAATCCACTCCAGGCTGCGCTGGTCGCTGCGGTTGTAGTTGCGGCTAGCCGAGTTCATGCTCCCCTCGTTTTTGGCGGCAAACGTGGAGGTAGACGGCCGGAAGGCGAAGTCGAAGTAGTCGCTGGTAAACTGCCCGTAAGTAACCTGCGTGTTCAGGTTAGGCAGAATGTTGAGCTTGAAGTTGGCATCGAAGTTCAGAATTTTACCTTCTGTGCCATTTAGCTCCGTGCGCAAACGCTCTGCCGGGTTGAATGGCCCATCAAAGCCAGACCTGATATCGTAGTAAAGGTTCGGGTTGGTAGTATTCCGCACCGGAATGGTAGGGTTCAGCGTGAGCGCCTGCTCGAAGCTGGCATAGTCCGCGTTGTTGGCGTTGATGTAGCGGGGCGCGAAGTTGAGGCCAATAGAGTAAAGCTTATTGGCCGAATTGTGATTCAAGGAGATGCGAGCCCCGTATTCCCGGCGGCCCGAGCGCACGTCGATGCCCTTGGCATCGCGGTAGTCGAACGTAGCCCGGTAGTTGCTGTTCTCCGACCCGCCCGAGGCAGTGAGAGTATGCTTCTGCGCAAAGGCGTAGCTACGGGAAATCTCGTCTAGCCAATTCGTTTTAGCACCGAAGTCTGTACCACGTTTCTGAGTCAGAAATTCGTCGGCCGATAGCACCTTTGGTTGCAGCGTGGCATAGTCAAAGGTGGCGTACGTGTTGTAGTCTAACCGATTGTCTTTCGTGCCCTTTTTCGTGGTCACTACAAGTACGCCGTTGCTGCCGCGCGTACCGTAGATAGCCGAAGCGGCCCCGCCTTTCAGCACATCTATCGACTCGATGTCGTTTTGGTTGATGTTTTCCAGGTTGCCGCCCGGCACGCCATTAATCACAATAAGCGGCCCTAGGCCAGCACTGCGCGACGATACGCCCCGTAGCTGAATGCTGGGCTGCGAGTTGGGGTCGGCGGCCGAGCCATTGGCAATGGTCAGGCCGGCTACTTTGCCCTGCAGCGCCGTAATGGGGTTGATGGCGCCCACCGTGAGCAGGTCCCGGCTGTCGATGTGGGTAATGGCGCTGGTAACCTCTTTTTTGTCGAGCGTGCCGTAGCCCACTACCACTACATTGTCGAGCGCCTGGCTGTTTTCCTGCAAGGTGATTGCCAGCGTAGTAGTAGCCTCACGCACCGTCACTTCTTGCGGGCTAAAGCCTACAGAGCTAAACTGCAGGACGCTGCCCTCAGGCACGTTCAACGTAAATCTGCCGTCACCGTCGGTCGTGGTGCCCTGCGAGGTACCCTTCACGATAACCGTAACCCCAGGTAGCCCCTCGCCCTTGCCCTGCGTCACGCGGCCCGACACGGGTACATCGGCGGCAGCGTTAGTGCTGGTTTGTGGCTTGGTAATGATTACCCGGTCCTTGCGCACTTCAAACTGCGACTTGCGCGGCGCTATCAGCTCGTTTAGCACCTGCTGTAGGGGCTCGTCCGTGACGCGCAGCGTGACGCGCCGGCCGGAGTCAATGAGTTGCGGGCTGTACACAAAGTGCACATTCAACTGCTTCCCCAGCTGGTTCAGCACCGACTCAATGGTCTGTGATTCTGCCTGAAGCGTGACGCGACGCTCCAGCACCGCTTGTTGGGCCAGGGCCGGGCGCACAGTGGCTGCAGCAGTCAGCGGCAAGGCTAGAACAGACTGAAGCGCTAATACCCGCAGGGGGTAGCCAAAGCGCCTTGAAACATGTAAGCTAATTTTCATGCACTGCAAACGATTGTGGTGGGAAATGAGGAAAGGGGTGCTTCTTTTATCTACTGCTTAAATGTTTAACTCAGCTTACCAAATACATCAAAAGCAATCTGACAGCAAAAGGAGAAAAGCTTACAGAGTACTGTTGCGCACTACCAGCAGGACTTAAATAGCGCAGCCGTTGCTGCGAAATCGAATTTGGGCATCGCCAACACTAGAGTAGCTTGCCCCAAGCGCTTGGCTAAGCATATCGAGCTTTTCATAAAGCGACTCTTGGTAGAAAGTGACTGTAATGGTGCAGCCTGCCAGCTTGTTTTTATCGTAAAGAATAGTAACTCCGTAGGCTTTTTCCAGCGCCTGCAGCACATTGACAACTGGCTGCTTTTCAAACGTAAACACCTGCGGGGCTAGCACCAGCGGGTTAGCTACTAGCTTCTTGCGCAGTGGGCGCGGCGCCAATGCCGAATAGGCCACCTGCTGGTTGGGCAGCAGCAGTACACCTTCGGCAGCCGGTTGCGCCGGGGTAGCATTTAGGTCGGCGCTGCGGCGCAGCTGCACCGCTACGCGGCCTTCCTCCACAGCTACCTCATTAGTACGCCCTAGGTAAGCCTTTACCCGAAAGCTGGTGCCGAGCACCGTCGTTACGAGCTGCTCGGTATAAACCAAGAATGGCCGGGCCGGATTTTTTGCCACCTGGAAAAACGCCTCGCCCTTGAGTTTCACCTCGCGGCGGGCACCCACCAGGCCGGGCCGGTAGTATAAGCTGCTGCCCGGGTACAGTGTGACGCGGCTATGGTCGGCTAAAGTAACTAGCTGTGGCTGCTTACCGGTATTGTATTGCTGTACCCAGCTCGGTGCCGCAGCGGGCGCCTGCCGGCGCTGCGGCAGCAGCACGGCCAGCGTTGCCCCTACCAGCAACAGCACTGCCGCAGCCCACTGTATGATGGGCATGCGCCAGAAAGAGGCCGGATGCTTTAGCACGCGGCCAGCAGCGGGGGCCATGTCGCCTTCGCCGTGCGCGAGTACCTCGATTCGGCGCCACATGGCGGCACGCACCTGCTCACGTTCGTTCTCAGGCAGGGTCAGGTTTTCTGGCGACCCGAGCTGCCTGCTCCACTGCGCTATCAGCTCACGCTCGCCCGACCGGCTAGTGCCGTCGAGGTAACGCTGGTGCATAGCCTCAAATTCGGATTCGGTCATGGCAGTAGCTCGAGTAGCTCGGGGTGGGCGTCTAAAAAGAAAGACTCCTACCCCCAGTGTACCCCTAAAAAAATAGTTAAACTTTTTTTAACTGACTAATTATATTGAGGGTTAGACAGCTAATTTACTGCTTTTTAGCGTACAAACAATAGTAAAGGAATCAGGGCAACAAGAAACTCGCGCAGATACATCCGCATCCGCTTTAATGATTTGGTTAGGTGATACTCCACAGCCTTCGGCGTGACGTCGAGGCGGGCTGCTATCTCCTCCACCGATTGATGCTCTAGGCGGCTCAACCGAAATACTTCTCGAGATTTTTCGGGCAGCAGCTCTACCCCCCGCAAAAAAGCGGCTGACAGGTCGGCTACTGCCAGGTCATCTTCGGTTTCGTGCGTCGCCTCATTTACTAGGTTGCGGCAGTAGTCGGCGTAGTGCGCACGCACGCGGTGCGCCCGTATGTAGGTGAGCACCCGGTGGTTGATGGCTACCAGCAAGTATTCGGCTACCTGCGCAATAGCCTGCTGGCCCCGCTTGTGCCAGAGCGTGGCAAACAACTCCTGCACCAGTTCTTCGGCTATCTCCCGCGATTTTAGCTTGCGATACGCCAGCGCAAATACCCGGTACCAGTGCCGCTCATATAGCTCGGCAAAGGCTCTCCAATCGTTCTGTGCCACTGCGCCCAGTAAGGCAGCATCGGTCCAGGAAGTATACAACCGCGGAGACGAAGAACTCACAAGAGTAAGCAATACAAGTGGGAACACCAGGGAAGAGCACAGTAAATATACTGTTTTGCAATGAAATAGTAATACTAAAAAAACAGCACTGTATTCAAAGCAGAACAGGACGCCCCTCTTAGGCTATATCATTCGTTCACAAATCCCCTAATGGTTGTAGTTACTATCGAGTTCACGCAAGGCATCAAATCCTACTGTGGCTTCTGCAGTAGGGCCCTGTCTCCGCACTGACACCCCCTAGGGGCTCAACAACGGCTTCCAGCGCGCCAGGCAGTGCATACCCCTGCTCACCTTGCACCTTACATTCTTTACACGCTCAGCGTCGCTGGTCCAAACTCTTCGAAGTGAATAGCTGCGCGGGGTACACCTAGGGCTGCTAAGTCCTGGACCTGCTTGCGGATAAAGGGTGCCGGGCCGCACACGTAGTAGTCGGCTTCGGGCAGCAGCGTACTAGCAGCAAGCTTTTGCAGGTCAACGATGCCCGCGTGGCAGCTCTCCTCTGCTTGGCTGGCAGCAAGCGTGTCGTAGAAAATATGCTGCTGTACGGTCTCATGATGAGTGGCTAGTTGTGCTACTTGCTCCCGGAAGGCGTGTACCTCCGGGTTGCGGCTGCCGTGTACCCAGACTACCCGGCGGGGGCTGCCAATAGTCACTAGGTGGTCTAGCATGCTTAGTAGTGGCGTCTGGCCCACGCCACCGCTCACTAGCACAACTGGGGTTTGCTTCGTAGTCGCCAACGTAAAGTCGCCGGCTGGGGCAGCTAACTCCACCATATGGCCTTCCTGCACGAAGTCATGGAGGCGGTTACTTAGCATGCCATTAGGGTGCTGGCTGCCTGCTTCCTTCTTCACTGATATGCGGTAATACTCGCCATTGGGGGCGCTGGAGAGGCTGTATTGGCGGGGCTGAAAGAGCTTCAGCTCGGGCAGAAACAGGCGCACGCTCACGTACTGCCCAGGCAAGAAATCAGCTACCCTACCCCCATCGGTGGGGTACAGGTAAAAGGAAGTGATTTCGGTGGACTCGGCTACCTTCTGCTTTACGGTGAAGGGCCGCCAACCTGTCCAGCCGCCTTCCTGGCTGACCGCCTTTTCGTACAGGCCGCTTTCCAAGCCACTCATCAGAGTGGCTAGCTGGCCGTACGCCACAGTCCAAGCTTCGAGCAGGGCGGGCGTGGCGGCCTCCCCTAGCACTTCGCCGATGGAGGCAATCAGGTGCCGGCCCACAATGGCGTAGTGCTCGGGCCGAATGTCGAGGCTGACGTGCTTGTGGCCGATTTTGGTGACAGTCGGCACCAGCACCGAGGGGTCTTCGATATTCTCGGCGTAAGCTAGCACGGCCATAGCCAGCGCCGCTTGCTGCTTGCCGGTTTGCTGGTTGCCCATGTTGAAGACGTTCTTCAACTCGGGATTGTGCTCAAACATGCGGCGGTAGAAATGCGTGGTAAGCCCTACGCCGTGCGCTCGGAGGGTGCTTACGGTAGCCGTGACAAGGGCTTTCTGCTCAGTAGTCATAAGAAATGAAATTAAAGGATAAATTTGTCCGGTATTCAAGCAAAAAAAAGGTCAACTGAATTGCTTTAGAAAGCCCAGCCCTTCCTGCACTTTGCTCGACAACTCCCCGATGGTATGGGTGCGCAGCAGCTCGTTGAGCTGGTCGCGGATGGGTAAGAACTGGTAGTGCATAGGGCACGGCTGCTGGGCCGAGCACTGGGGCAGCCCTAGGGCGCAGCCTTGCAGCATGGCGCCCCCGTCGATAGCCACCACTAGCTGGCGGAGCGTGACGGTGCGCAGCTGCTCAGGCGTAAGCTCGAAGCCGCCGGCGGGGCCCTTCACGGACGTCAACAACTGTTCGCGCACTAGCTGCTGCAGAATCTTGGCCGTGAACGCCTCCGGCGAGTCGATTTCGGCGGCAATGTCCTTCAGGCCCACGCGGCGGCCGCTGGCTGATTGCTGCCCGATGTAAATCGCGGCCCGAATCCCATACTCACACGCCTTGGAGAACATTCTGAACAGCTTTTGATGCAAAGGTAAAGACTAGCATCAATACCGGACAAATTTATCCTGTATTTATTTTTTGCATGATCCTAGGTGCTCTGCCACGCTGCTGGACCAGTATTTATATGCTACCTGGTCCACTGCTGAAAGTGTAAAAAATGATTAGGAGTGCCAACTACTTTTGTCGAGTACTTCAGCCAAAAGCTATACACTCTATGAAGAAGTCCTTGCTTACCCTAGCGCTACTGGGAGCTCTGACAACCAGTAGCTTCGCCCAGTCATCGGGCGCGGCTTACAAGAACGCCGACTATACTCCGAAGAAGGCTGCCATCAAATATTTGCCCTACCTAGAAACGCTGGTCTTTGAGTTTCAGGTAGCGGGCAGCGCTGGCAAGACCCAGCCCAAGCCCGTCGGCAAAACAGACGGTGCGCCGGTGCTAGGCTACGTCTTCCCTACCACCCTCAAATCGACGGACATCGGCATGGGCGCCACCGACGGGATTGTGGCCATGGCCCTGACCTCCCACCCCGACTTCGAGGACACGCCGCTGTGGGACGAGAACGGCGACGGCAACTACACCAACGACGGGCTAGTATGGCATGCCCACTGGGTGGTGCTCATCAAAGACAGCCGCGTAGCGGGCGGCTTTTCGGTGAAGGAATTTGACCACATGGGCGCCGCGCCTAAGCTACCGCCCACCAGTGCGCCCGGCATGCATATGTACATGGATTCGCCGGGTTTCACCGTCACGATGCAGGGCAACACCGGCCGCGTGGTGGTGCCGCTCGACCGCATCAACCGCCGGCGGGACTTCAAATTCGACCTCGTGACTTGCTACATGGAAGTCAACGCCTCCGACAGCAAGCGGCCCATGCTCGGCGTGTACCAGGTGTACGGAGTGCTGTCGGGTAATCTGTCGCTGCCCTACACGGTGGCCGCCACTAAGTAGCCTTCGCACCATGTCCGACTTACAACTCATACCCGGCAACAGCCTGCTCACGGCTACCCCGGAAGAAGGCCGCCAGCTTGCTGTTAAGCTCGCCCGCCTGGTCATCAAGCTTACTCAGCCCGACGACGAAAAGCGCCGCCAGCAGCGCGCCATCTACGCGGATAACCCCATGATGCTCATCAGCATCGGCCAGACGGTCGCCGCCGAATTTGCGACCATTGCCGCCGCCAACAACTACTGGCGCGAGCGGCCGGAAGCCCACTAACCTTCTCTTTTTTGGAAACAACCCTTAGCCAGCTTTTCTGCCTGGCCGGCCACCGCTTTGCCTTTACCCAATCACTTTTCACCTCTCCTACCCCATGAAAAACCCTCCTATTCCCGGCTACGCTTACGGGCAGGTCAGCCGCTCGCCAGTCACCCTAGAGGAACTAGAATTGCTCAAGCAAACGGTCCTCTTCTCAGCCGATGACGTAGCGGTCCTGGCGCAGGCCGGGCAGGTGCTAGCTCCCCAAACCGATGCCATTCTCGACGTATGGTACGGCTTCGTGGGGGCGCACCCGCACCTGCTGCGCTACTTCTCGCGGCACGGCCAGCCCGATAGCGACTACCTAGCTCGGGTCCGGGCCCGCTTTGGGCAGTGGATTTTGGATGTCTGCATCAAGCCCTACGACCAGGCTTGGCTCGATTATCAGCACGAAATTGGCCTGCGGCACACCAGCGCCAAGAAGAACGTGACTGACGGGGCTACGGCCGAGCCGCTTATTCACCTGCGCTATCTCACGGCGTTTATCGTGCCGCTCACGGCCACCATTAAGCCGTTTCTGCAACGCAGCGGACATGCTGAGGCCGAGGTAGAAGCTATGCACGCAGCCTGGTTTAAGGCCGTCACGCTCACGGCCACACTCTGGTCCTACCCCTACGTCAAGGAAGGCCAGTTTTAATTCCTCATCGTGTCATGCCTCATCTGGCGTCCGCTTGTCGAAGCATCTCTACCGCTGCACCCAAGCGGCTCAACGAAGCGAGAGATGCTTCGACAAGCTCAGCATGACACGTGGTTTAATTTCAAATAATTACCCAACCCTCAACTTACTACGCTCATGGAAGTCGCCGTTTATGATACCTACGTTCCGAAGAAGGACGGTTCGCTGATGCACTTTGATATTCTGGTGTCGGATGAAGCAGCCAGCAAAGAGCAGGTCTATCAGTTTGGCCGCCAGTACCTAGCTACGAAAGGCCAGGAAGGCCAACCGCTGGCGGCTAAGGAGTGCCGGTTTTGCCACATCGAAGAGCCCACCCAGGAAGTGGTGGACGTTATCAACGCCCAAGGCTATTACATCATCGAAATGCAGGGGTGCTAGTAGGCACTCCTGTTTCCCTACCCCCTGTTATGGAATCCATTGCCTATAAACCCATCAATTGTGGCTTTCACGATGTGCTGGAAGCTACGATTACGCGGCGCACGTACTCGCACCTGCAATACTTCACCGACCTTTGGGAGTTCCCCACCGTGACTACCCTGCTCAAAGACCTGGTTAGCGAGCGGGGGCCGGAGGGCCTCGCCGAATACCTGGTTATCGATACCGGCGAGCGTATTCGGCTCGACCGGGTGGTGAACGTGAACGGCACTTTTGCGCCGCCTTTTCGCCACTACCACGATTTCACCTGTGACTGCTGATTCCGCCGCCAGCCCGTTCGACCCCAACCGGCAAAACCATCCGCCGGACCTCGACCACAAGATTGTGGCCTCGCTCGAACGGCTGGCCGGCGTGTTTCGTCACTTGCTGTGGCAGGAAGCTACCCATAGCGGCCTAAGCCCGCTACAGCTGCAAGTGGTCGTGTTTCTCCGTTTTCACCCTGCAGGCCAGTGCACGGTGAGCGACCTAGCCCGCGAGTACCACGTGAGCCGCGCTACGATTAGCGATGCTGTCAAGGCGCTTGCGCAGAAAGCCTTAGTGAGCCGGCACACCGACCCGGCCGACCTGCGGAGTCATTCGCTCCGGCTCACTTCTGCCGGCGAGCAGCTAGCCAACCAGAGCAGCCGCTTTGCTGAGCCACTCCACCAACCAGTAGCCAGCCTGCCCGCCCGACAAAAACTGAGCTTTTATGTAAACTTGCTGACGCTGCTGCACCAGTTGCAGCAGGCGGGTACCATTCCGGTACAGCGCATGTGCTTTTCCTGCCGCCACTATGGGCGGCGGCCCGGCCAGCACTTCTGCCACCTGCTCAACATTCCCCTCGAAGGCTCCCAACTCCGCATCGATTGCCCGGAGCACGACGCCGCGCTCTGGTAGCGCGGCGTGCGCGTTTACTGCTCCTAGGTAATGCTTTTTGCGCCGCTCGTGTGCTGGCGCAGCACGGCGCCCAGCTGCTCTACGGCGTGGGCTAGCTCGGCGGGCGTTAGCGCGGCATAGCCCATCCGCACGGCGTTGGCAGCCGGCCCTTCGAGGTAGTAGCGGCTGCCGGGCGTAATCACCACTTTGCGGCGCGCCAGCTCCTCGGTTATCAGCTCTAGGTCCACGTCTTCCCGGAAGGTCACCCACAGCGCCATGCCGCCGGCGGGTAGTACAAACTCTACGAAGTTATCCGGTAGCTGGCGCAGGGCATCGGCTAAGGCATCGCGGCGGGTGTGGTACTCGGCGTGGGCCCGGCGCGTGTGCCGCTTGATTTCGCCTTCGTCAATTAACTCAGCCACCGCCTGCTCTAGCACGGTGTCGCCTTGGCGGTCTACGAGCGTGCGCAGGCGACCTAGGGCCGCTACGAAAGCCGCGGGGCCGGTTACGTAGCCTATCCGTAGCGCCGGCGCAATCAGCTTGGAAAGCGAGCTGATGTAGATGACTACGCCCTGCGGGTCGGCCGAGGCCAGCGGCAGCATAGGCTGGTAATGAAAGTGAAACTCGTGGTCGTAGTCGTCTTCGAGGATGGCCACACCGTAGCGGGCGGCCAGCGCTAATAGCTGTACGCGGCGCGCGGCGCGTAGCGTCACGGTGGTCGGAAACTGGTGGTGCGGCGTCAGGTACAGGGCCCGCACCGTGCGGCGCTGGCACAGCGCTTCCAGTTCGTCTACGCATAAGCCTTCTTCGTCTACCCGCACCGGGACTAGCTCGGCCCCTTGTAGCCGGAAGGTTTGCCAGGCGGGGGGGTAGCCGGGGTTTTCCACGGCTACCACGTCGCCGGGTTGTAGCAGCAGGCGGGCCGTTAGGTACAAGGCCATTTGGGTGCCCCGCGTTAGGCAGATGCTGGCGGGCGTTGTACTCAGGCCGCGGTCTTGGTTGAGCATGCGCGACAAGGCCTCGCGCAGCGGCAGGCTACCTAGGGGGCTGTCGTAGCCCAGTTGGTTGCGGCGGCCGCGGCCCTGCATCACGCGCCGGTAGGCGCTGGCCAGGGTAGCCACGGGCGCGAGCCGGGCATCTGGCGTGCCGTCATTGAATACCAGTGCTCCGGGTATCGCCACAGGCAGTTGCTCTGGCTCGA
>Ga0265798_10005673_pt1 | contig 16634 bp, 14 predicted proteins | sample P3T30metagenome_FD_192430 | JGI IMG/M metagenome (GOLD analysis project Ga0265798, IMG submission 192430) | Plant litter microbial communities from East Loma Ridge, Irvine, California - P3 T30 | ecosystem: Environmental > Terrestrial > Plant litter > Unclassified | place: USA: California... | reverse complement strand
CTTAAACGGTTTTTGCCGTCAGATTTGCTAGAGGTGACTGCTCGACTGGGATCATTGGCTTCCTGGTCAGGCTCAAGATAACTATTGCGCCAGTGATCAGAAGTCCTCCCGCGATAGCAAATGCCCAGTTATAGCTTCCTGTGGCAGTTATGACGTATCCCGTCACAATTGGCGCTAGCATGCCAAAGATGTTCCCGCCTACTACGACGAAGGCCATGGCGCGGCCAACGTCTCCCGAACTTGGAAGCAGGTCGTTGAGCAACGAGAAGTTGAGCGACGTGGTCGACGCGATCCCTGCCAGGGTCAGAGAGAAAATCAGCACCAGCACTGCGATATCGTCAGCGAAGGGAATCAGCAGGATGCAGCTTGCAACCAGCATGGTCAGCGCGATGACGTTGCGACGTTTACCCGAAGCTGCACCACTGCCGTTCTTCAGGTACTGGTCGCTTAACTTGCCGATCACAATGCATAGCACCACGGCGGCCGCGTAAGGAATGGCTGTGAACAGACCGCTCTTGGCAATGGTCAGGTGTCGTACTTCCTGCAGGTAGCTTGGCAACCAGGTAAGGAATAAGTACTGGGTGTAGACGTTGCAACCTTGAGCGATAGCCAGGCCCCAAAGGGTCGGGGTTTTCAGCAGTTTTTTGAGGCCATACGCCGTCGTAGCAGTGCCACCAGCCGAGCTGCTGGTGCGAGTGGCAACGATGTGTTCGCGCTCGTCTTTCGCAAGCCACTTCACCTGCTCAGGCTTGTCGTAGAAGCAATACCACGCCACCAGCCAGATAAACCCAATGGCGCCCGCGATCACGAACGACATACGCCAGCCAAATGCTGCAACCAGCGCAGCGAGCACCACTGAGCAGATCGCTGGGCCAGCGTATGAGCCACTGTTGAAAATGGCAGTGACGGTGCCACGCTCCGTGCTCGGAATCCATTCACGGATCACCTTGGCACCTACTGGATTGCTAACCGATTCGCCAGCGCCCATGACCAGCCGTGCGGTCAACAGGCTGGCGAAGCTGGACGCTGCACCCGTGAGTGCCGTCGCCAGAGACCAGATAAAAATACCCAGGCCACCGACGCGTTTCACGCCGTACTTGTCGATCAGCAGGCCGACCGGAATCAGGAACAGCGCATAGCTCCAGATGAAGGACGAGAACAGATAACCCATCCCGACTGATGTGAGATGAAACGCCTCGGCGATGGGTTTGGCCGCGATGGAAAGCGCGATGCGATCCATGTAGTTGATCATGGCCAGGGAGAATAGGAAGACGGCTATCCAGCCTCTACGGTATGACATGTGTTCACCATTATTCTGATTGTGGTGTGTGCGAGATCAAGTCTCTGGCAGTGGGAGTGTGTTCAGGCGCACACGGTGCCAGGGCTTGTTTCTTGGCGTGAGGTAAAAATGAACTTTGTAACGATATAAGTCAATCTGTGTTTTGGGAATCGTAGAGGAAGTCGACGGCTAACGTGAAGCGTCGGTACAGGATCGACGGGCAGGGAATGGTGCACGCGATCTGGAGAGATCGCGTGACAGCGCTAGAAGGAAGGCGGGGGTTATTCGAAGAGCGCGGGGTCGACTTTGTGGCGTCTCGCCTGTTCCAGATGGCGTCGCATTTGATCAGCAGCTGCCAATCGGTCTCCTCGCTCCAGGCACTCCAGGATCGCCAAGTGTTCTTCGGCCTGGCCTTTACGGGGTGCTCGCGCGCTTGCCTGCCGGTATTCAACGAGACGGCGTAACTGGTCGAGGCGACGTACAGTCTGCTGCAGGAAGCGGTTGCCCGAACATGCCGCCAGAGTCTCGTGGAACTGCGAGTTGGCCTCAAACAGCTCCTGCGGTGTCATCGTCAGGTATCCGCCATTGGCAATGAATTCCTGCTGTCGACGGCAGGCCGCCAGGGTTTCGCGATCAATCTGAAAGGTGGGCGACAGAAGGCCAGAAGGCTCAATGGTGGCGCGGAACGAATAGCTTTCTTCGTATGCTTCAACCGAGTCGATCATCGGTAACAGGCGCCACCCCTGACCAGCACGCTGTTCAACCCAGCCTTCTTGCTGGATCCGCAAGAGTACGGCTCTCAGAGCTGCTCTGGAGACGTCGAACTGACGCATGAACTCAATCTCGGTAAACAGCTCTGGAAGCTGCCTGCTCAGTCGTAGCTCGGCAAATTTCAGGTAGAGAGGATCGTCGCTGTTTTCCATGACTTCAGAGACGAGATCACCCAGGTCATCGCTCGCGCGGGCCAGAAAAAAGCCTCTGTTGCGGTCGTAGGTCAACATGCCTTTTTCGACCAGATGGCCCATGGCGAACTTGACCGGCGTACGCGACACGTTGAGCGTCGTAGCCAGCTGGGACTCGACCAGATGATGACCAACGGCGAAGCGTTCACGACGTACGTGGGAGACGATGTCACGCGCAATGCGTGCTTGCAGTGGGCTTAGAGGCATTGGATCGGGAACCAGAAAGAGCTGAACCAGAGGGCTGCCATTCTAGCGCGTCATTTTATGCAGCGGCAGAGACCCTTTCCTGATCTCCGCCGATGGGTTTGAGCGCGTACTGTCTGCTTAGCGCAGCTGATAGAACGGGAAGGCGCCAAACAGTACGCCCCCTACGAACAATCCAAAGCTTGCGAGAATGGCCCACTTCAGCGCGAATCGCTGGTGATCGCCCAGATCGACCTTGGCCAAGGCGACCAGCAAATACAGCGAGGGCACTAGAGGACTCAATAGATGAACCGGCTGGCCGACAACGGACGCGCGGGCAATTTCCAGCGGCGTAATGCCGTACTGAGCAGCAGTTTGAGCTATCACCGGAAGGATGCCGAAGTAGAACGCGTCGTTCGACATGAAGAAGGTGAAAGGCAGGCTCACGGCAGCGGTGAATACTGCAAGGAATGGCCCGAAGCTCGGCGGAATCACATACAGCAGGCTCTTGGCCATTGAATCCACCATGCCGGTGCCAGACAGGATTCCAGTGAAGATACCTGCAGCGAAGATGACTCCCGTTACTGCCAGAACGTTGGCTGCGTGAGCCGCAATGCGGGCTTTTTGATCCTCAATTTTTGGATAGTTGAGCATGATCGCGATGGCAAAGCCGACCATGAACAGTATTTGGATCGGCATAGTGCCCAGCACCAGGCACGTGATGAGGGTCAGCGTCAGGATGAGGTTCGGCCAGAACATTTTCGGACGTCGGTTACCGTCACACTCTTCAGCAGAACCGTTACCCAGCGCCATCGATCCGTTATGAAAGTCGTCCAGGTGGATGATGCCAAGACGCGCACGCTCCTTTCGTCCCAGAATCACGGCGGTGAACACAAGGCAGGCAGCACCGATCAGCATCCCGGGGATCATCGGAACGAAGATGTCCATGGCATCAACATGCAAGGCCGCCGCTGCGCGCGCGGTAGGGCCGCCCCATGGGGAGATGTTCATGATGCCGCTGGCGATGTTGACCAGACACGTCATACCCAGAACGCTCATCCCCAGTCGCTGATAAAGCGGCAGAAAAGCGGCACACGCAATCATGTAGGTCGTTGAGCTATCACCGTCCAGTGACACCAGCATTGTCAGTACGGCGGTACCGACCAGAACCTTTAACGGGTCACCCTTCACTAACTTCAAAATGAAGCGCACCAGCCCATCGAAAAGCCCTGCGTCAATCATGATCCCAAAGTACAGGATCGAGAATGTCAGCATGACGCCGGTAGGGGCGAGCGTTTTCACGCCGTCGAGCATCATTGCGCCCAAACCTGCGTAGTACCCACCCATCAGTGCGAACAGGATGGGGATCAGGATCAGAGCGATCAACGCCGAAAGGCGTTTGGTCATGATCAGGTACATGAAACAGATGACCATCGAAAAGCCGAGGATTGTCAGCACGGTCGAACTCCCTTTTTTCTTGGATTTGTTGGGTGCCTGGCAGCCTGACAGCTGCAAGGTAGCCGGCGTGACTCAGGTCGAGACAGGCTCGATGCCAAAGGGAGGTCGAACGGATTCGGAGTGTGAAAGCTGGATCATGGAGGGCCTCATTTTCTTATGTTTATTTTTTTACCGTACCTGCCTGGCAGGGTGCCGAAAGGGGTACGCCCGATCTAAGTGGCTGAACGGATCGGATGAATCAACATTGACCTATATCATTACAAAGTGCAATATCGGCCTCACAAAAACATTGCCTGTACAGCCTGTGAGGATTAGCCAATGCCTGAGTCAAAGGGTCAAATCGTTTCCGCCAACGGAATCGAGTACCGTGTCAGCGACATTCGTGGGGTCGTGACTGACCTGGGCGGTGATTACGCAAAGCTGCCGTACAGCCTGCGAATCCTCGCCGAGAACGTATTGCGTGGAGAGGCTGACCCTGAAGCCGCGCTCAAAGTCATCTGCGCCCGCTCCAAAGAATTCGATATCCCTTTCCGACCCGCCCGTGTCGTCCTTCAGGATCTGCTTGGTACGCCTGCGTTGGTCGACCTTGCCGGACTGCGTGACGCCGTTGCCGAGAAGGGTGGCAATTCACGCTTGGTCAACCCGGTGACGCCCACCCACCTGGTCGTGGATCACTCGCTCAACGTCGAGCGGTGGGGCGATGCCAGCGCGCTAGCGGATAACGAGGCCACCGAGCGTGAGCGCAATGCCGAACGTTTCCAGTTTCTCGACTGGTGCAACAAGGCATTCAGCAACCTGTCGATCATTCCTTCGGGCAAAGGCATCCTTCACCAGATCAACCTTGAGCGCCTGACAACGGTTGTGGGTACTCAGCGTCGTGATGGGGAGCTGTGGGCATTTCCGGATACGCTGGTCGGTACCGACAGCCACACCACCATGATCAATGCCATTGGCGTGCTGGGCTGGGGCGTGGGGGGTATCGAAGCCGAAGCGGCGATGCTGGGAAAATCGCTGATGCTCCGCCTGCCGGAAATTGTCGGCGTACGTCTGGAAGGCACGCTGCCTCAAGGCTATCTGGCAACTGACATCGCGCTCGCCCTGACCGAGCAACTGCGCAAGGCGGGCGTGATCGGTTCATTCCTGGAGTTTTTCGGCCCTGGCGTACCACAACTGTCGCTGGCTGATCGTGGCACTTTGTCCAATATGGCGCCGGAGTTCGGCGCGACTGCAGCGATGTTCGCGATTGATGATCGCACGCTGCATTACCTGCGCATGACGGGGCGTGGCGGCCAGATTTCCGGCCTGACCGAGGCTTATGCTCGGGCTCAAGGCCTGTGGCATGACAGCCTCGGTGAGGCTGAGTACAACCGCGTCGTCACGCTGAATCTCAGCGCTGTGGCGCGTTCGATTGCGGGGCCCAAGCAACCACACCAACGAATTGTATTGGGTCAGAAAGCACCCGCGACCAATCTTCCAGTTGGCTTGGACAACGGCTCCGTAGTCCTAGCGGCTATCACCAGCTGCACCAACACTTCCAACCCTCGCGGTGTGATCGCCGCCGGCCTGGTCGCGCGAAACGCACGCAAACGCGGCTTAAAGCGTGCTTCTTGGGTCAAGACGTCCTTCGCACCAGGCTCGATGGTTGTCTCTGATTATCTCGAACGTTCCGGGCTCAACGAAGATCTCGACGCCTTGGGCTTCAACCTGGTCGGCTACGGCTGCACCACCTGCAACGGTATGTCCGGTCCGTTGCTCAGCCCTGAGATCGAAGAAGAGATCCGTAGCCGTAAGCTGGAAACTGTGGCTGCGACCTCCGGTAACCGGAACTTCGAAGGCCGTGTTCACCCATTGGCTCGTGAAGTCTTCATCATGTCGCCGCCATTGATCGTTGCCTACGCGATTGCGGGCACCTACCTGATCGATCCGGAGAAAGATGCTCTCGGCCTGGATGACAGCGGCGTGCCTGTTTACCTGCACGAGCTGTGGCCAAGTGACGAAGAACTGACCCGGATCGAAGCGGACAACCTGACCGCAGACCTCTTCGACAAGGCCTACGAAGATGTCCCTCGTGAAGCCGGTTTGATTGCCAGCGACTTGCGTGCAGGCGTCAGCGACCAATATGCCTGGCAGCCCGGCAGCACGTACATCCGCAAACCCCCGTACTGGAGCGACGCGGTCACGGCTACGGATACCCGCAAAGATCTCAGCAACATGCGCGTCCTCGCCATGCTGTCAGACAACATCACCACCGACCACATTTCTCCATCGGGTGCGATCCTGCCGGAAAGTGATGCCGGTCAATACCTGCAATCCCACGGCATCGCGGTGCAAGACTTCAACTCCTATGGCACACGTCGCGGTAATCACGAGGCCGCGCAGCGTGCCACCTTCGCCAGCCCACGCCTGAAGAACGAGCTGCTCGAAGATGGTCGCGAAGGCCCATGGACACTGCTGCTGCCCGAAAAAGAAGTCACTACGATCTTCCAGGCCGCTGAGGTCTACGCGGATCGCAAGCAGTCGCTGATCGTCGTTGCCGGTAAGGAATATGGAAGCGGTTCCTCTCGCGACTGGGCAGCCAAAGGCCCGCGCCTGCTGGGTGTTCGTGTGGTGGTCGCAGAGAGCTTCGAGCGTATTCACCGCACTAACCTCGCAGGGCTCGGCATCCTCCCGCTGCAATTTGAGCCGGGTGTCTCGCGTCAAAGCCTGGGCCTGAATGGCCGTGAAACCTTTAGCGTTGAGGGCATCACTGATGACTTCCAGCCAGGCGCCAAGGTCACTTTGGTGATTGAGCGCGAAAACGGCAAGACCGAGCGTGTCACCGTCGTGAGCCGGCTGGATACCTTTGAAGACGTTCGTTACTTCCGCAGCGGTGGCCTGCTGCCTCAGCTGTTGATCGAGAGCATGAACAACGCATCGGCCAACTGATGCGCCGCTGATTTGTCGTAGGAGATATCAAATGACTCAAAGACGTATTCCAGCCGTTTACATGCGTGGCGGCTCCAGCAAGGGCGTGTTCTTTCTCGAAAAGGATCTGCCGCCTGCGGGCGCAGAGCGAGATGCCATCCTGCTCCGCGTAATCGGCAGCCCGGATGTGTACGGCAAGCAGATTGACGGTATGGGCGGTGCGACCTCCAGTACGAGCAAAGTCGTAATTATCGGCAAATCCAGCCGTGAAGATTGCGACGTGGATTATCTGTTCGGGGCTCCGGCCATCGAGACGCCGGTTATTGACTGGTCAGGTAACTGCGGCAATCTGAGTTCGGCTGTTGGCCCATATGCGATCTCTGAAGGCTTGGTGGATGCTCCTCGCGATGGCATCGCCGTTGTCCGTATCTGGCAGGCCAATATCCAGAAACGCATCATTGCGCACGTCCCCATGCGCAACGGTGAGGTTCAGGAAGAAGGTGACTTCGTGCTCGACGGTGTTGCGTTTCCTGCTGCTGAAGTCGTGCTGGAGTTTCTCAATCCAGGCGGCTCGGACGGAAGCATTCTTCCTACCGGGAACGCCATCGACGAGCTGGATATTCCAGGCGTTGGCAAGCTACCCGTCACGTTGTTGAACGCTGGGAACCCGACCATCTTCATTGACGCTGAGAGGGTAGGCCTGATAGGCACCGAAACGCAGGATCAAGTCAACGGTGATGCTGAACTGCTCGCCCGCTGCGAAACGATCCGCGCTTACTGCACCGTCGCCATGGGACTGGCAACGAGTGCCGAAGAGGCAACCCGCATGCGTCCTCACACGCCCAAGCTGTGCTTCGTCGCCAGGCCACAAGGTTATCAGGCCGCAGGTGGCAAGTTCGTCGAACCCGGTGATATCGACCTGATCGCTCGCATTTTGTCGATGGGCAAACTGCACCACGCCATCACAGGTACTGGTGCGGTCGCCGTTGCCGTCGCGGCGGCGCTCGATGGCACGCTGGTAAACCGTATCGTTGGCGACATCGGGGATCGCCAGGTTCGTATGGGCCATACCGCCGGCAGCGTGGCAGTAGGCGCGAAAACCGTGCTGCAGGATGGTGGCTGGAGTGTGGGCAAGGCGGTGATGAGCCGCAGTGCTCGCCGGTTGATGGAAGGCTGGGTACGAGTTCCTGAAGTCCTCTGATTCAGCCCGTGTTCATGTCGGTTTGCGGCCGGCATGAGCACACCCCCGTTCACTAATAAAAACAACAGAGAACCCTTCCATGAGTTCATCCGAATTCCCTCGTCACTCGATGCCCCGCCGTCAATTCATCCAGCTTTCTGCGCTAGCGGCAGGCGGTGTCTTAGCGGGTGGCTTCACCCTCCCGGCACATGCTGCTTCTACCAGCGATGAAAGCAAAATGACGAATAAAAAACCCTCGCAGACCCCTCGGTTTGCTTACGTTGGATCGCGCACAACCAAAGAGCGAAATGCGCGTGGCGTAGGTATTACCGTCTACCGTTATGCGCCTGAAACCGGCGCGTGCACATTGGTTCAGACGCTCAATGATCTGGTGAACCCATCGTTTTTGACCTTCGATCATTCGCAGACCCATCTTTACTGCGTGCATGGTGATCTCAGCGACGTGAGCTCGTTCGCCATTGATGCGAAAACCGGTGAGCTGACCAAACTCAATACGGTTGGCACCCAAGGCAAGAACCCCGTTCATCTCAGCGTCGATCCGACCGGTACGTTCCTGGCTGTCGCAAACTACGCCGCTGGCGACTTTGCGATCTTCCCGATTCAGTATGACGGCAGCCTCGGTGAGCTGGCTCATCTGGAGGCTCTGCCCGGCGAACCTGGGCCTCATAAAGTGGAACAAAGCAGCTCTCATCCACACATGATCCCGTTCGACCCGTCCGGACGATTCCTGGTTATCCCCGACAAAGGGTTGGATGGCGTCTTCGTCTATCGCGTGCAGCAGAACAACGCGAAATATGGTGCTACCCAGGTCAGCATGGTCAAAGCCCGAGAAGGGGCGGGCCCGCGCCACGTGGTGTTTACACCGGCAGGGAAGAACGCTTACGTCGTAAACGAACTCGACAGCAGCGTTACCGGCTACGCCTACGATCCTGAGCAAGGTTCGCTCAAGCCTCAGGCGATCGTCTCCACACTGCCGTCGGATTTCACTGGTAATAGCCGTGCCGCGGCCATCGTTATGGCGCCGTCTGGAAAATACCTCTACGTATCGAATCGGGGCCACGACAGCGTGACGACATTCGCGCTGGAAAGCAGTGGGACATTTGCCGCCACATCTCACACTGCGTCCCAAGGTCGTAAGCCTCGCTTTATGAATCTCACGCCGGATGGCACGCGTCTGTTTGTTGCCAACGAAGAAAGCGACACCGTTGTCAGCTTCGATGTCGACCAGGTTTCTGGAGCGCTTGCTGCGAACGGCCAGGTCATCACGACCGGCAGCCCTGTGTGCATGATCTTCAAATCCATCTGATTGACGGGCCCCTGGCCTGGAGAGCTCATTTTGATCGAACTCATAAACTCGCCAGGGTTCTGGCTGGCGGTGATGCAAATCATCGCCATCGATATTTTGCTGGGTGGCGATAACGCGGTGGTCATCGCGCTGGCGTGTCGCAAGCTCCCTGAAGCACAACGTAATCGCGCTATTCTTGGCGGTGCGCTGGGCGCGATCCTATTACGAATAGGGATGATCTTCTTCGCACTTCAGCTGTTGGAATTGCCTTTCCTCAAGCTGATGGGTGCCGCATTGCTCCTCTGGATCGGTATCAAACTCATGGTTCCTGGGGGTGAGGATGCACACACCTTGTCGTCGAGCCCCAAGCTTTGGGGCGCGATCAAGACCATCATCGTTGCCGATGCGGTCATGAGTCTGGACAACGTTGTTGCAGTCGCGGGCGCCTCCAACGGGCAGATTGAGCTGGTGATCTTTGGCATCGTCATCAGCATCCCAATCATCATCTGGGGCAGCAAGCTGGTGCTGCATTTCATGGATCGATATCCGATTGTCATCACCCTTGGAGCTGCATTGCTCGGTTGGATCGCGGGCAGTATGGCGATCACTGATATAAGCCTGCCGACGGTACCGGCCTGGGCTCATTACGGTGCCGGCATCGTCGGCGTGGCAATGGTATTGATCATCGGGAAATACATTGGCAGTCGGAATGCAGCTGCCGGTGAGAAATCCGTACCAGAGAGGAGTGAGTAGCCGTGGAGTTTGATCTTGCCGCCGTACGAAAAGACATCGCTCCACAGGGAGAGCTGCGGGTTGCAATCAACCTTGGCAATCCAGTCTTGGCAAAGCGTGATGAAAACACCGGGGTTCTCTTGGGCGTGTCGGTCGCATTGGCATACGCACTTGCTGAAGCGCTTGATATTGCGGTCTCCCTGACGCCCTATGACGCCGCCGGCAAGGTCTTTGCGGCACTTGAGGACAGGGCTTGGGATCTTGCATTTCTCGCCATTGAGCCAGTCAGGGCTGAGAAAATTGCCTTCTCAAGCCCTTATGTCTGCATCGATGGAACCTATCTGGTGCGAACGGAAAGCAAGTTTAATCTCGCCTCTGCCTTGGACGCTGTTGGCTGCAGGATCGCAGTGGGTAGGGGAGCGGCCTATGACCTGTTCTTGTCCCGGACGTTGAAAAATGCCGAGTTGGTTCGAGCGACCACTTCAGCCGCCGCCGTTGATGAGTTCTTGAAGCTTGGCCTCGATGCTGCTGCCGGTGTTCGTCAGCCGCTGGAGCGCTTCGCCCAGAGTACGACAGGCGTCAGGGTGTTAACTGACAACTTCACGGAAATTCGTCAGGCAATGGCTGTTCCAAAAGGGAGAGCGATTGCTGCTGAGTACGTTCAGAACTTCATCAATCGCTGCCTGCGCAGCGGATTTGTTGCCGAGGCGCTAGATAAAAGTGGCGAGCAAGATGCGCGAGTTGCTCAGCCCTGCGTTGGGTAGACTAGAGAAAATTGGATGGGCCTCCGTGGCTGGATCTTTTGATCAGCGGCTTGTGTTGTTCCGATTAGCGAAAGAAACGCCGTCTCATCAATAAGCACATAGAAAAGCACAGGCCGCAGATACCCTCATGCAATGTCCAGAAATCGAAGGCGTGAAATAGGTCGGCGGCCACTGGCCACGGCCCGGACGCATAATCAACTAGAGCTTGGGATCAGTCCTGATTCCTTATAGCTCGCTATCAAGTCATCGAATTGGTGAATGTCTGCGTGCGTTCGCGCAATGAGTTGCGCACCGGCGACGGCCGTGTAGATCGCGCGGGCCCGTCGCTCGCGGGAGTGCGCATCGCCCCAATCGGCGTCCTCTAGCACACGAACCAACCACGCCACGTTTATGTCTGCAAATGCCCGGACTTCAGCCGTAACCTCTTCAGGCAGATCTTCGTATTCGGCTGCCATGAAACTGGAAAGGCAAAGTCGGTTAGCATTTTCCAGTGACGTCCGAAAAATTGAAGGGAACTGCTGCAAGCATTCCCATGGGTCAGAATGAGTCGTCCGGATTTGCGCCAGCACAGTCGATGTGTCTTCCCAGTAACGTCGGGCAACCGCGGAGCCAAGGGCCGCTTTGCTAGGAAAATGGTAATAAATGCTCGCGTTCTTGATGCCGACTTCATCCGCGATGCTTCTGAAATTGATCCCACCATAGCCGTGCAGCTGCGCAGCAGATTTCGCCGCGGTCAGAATGGCTTCTCGTGCATTCTCGCTCACCTTGCACCTCTCTCCGATTTCCTCTGGGTATAAGCCAATCCTACTCCAACGTACCTCGCCTGCCAATTGACAGGTAGGGTGTTGACAAAGAGAAATTGCCAGCGCAGTATTCACCTACCAACTGACAGGCAGGTACTGACCCATGACTATTACATCTCAACAAACTGACGTTTCAGCCATCTCTCGTATGAAAATCCATGACTGGTTCGACGGCCCCTATCCGGCGCGGGTACGCATCGCACTTGCCGAGAAAGGGCTGCTTCCCAAAATCGATTTTGTGTCGGTCAATCTGTGGACGGGCGAACATAAAGAGCCTGAGTTTCTGGCCATCAACTACTCCGGAACTCTCCCTGTGCTCGAACTCGAGGACGGGACTCTGATTGCAGAGTGCACAGCGATTACTCAATATCTGGATACTCTGGATGGCAATCCTTCGCTCACCGGAGAGACGCCGCTGGAGAAGGGGCTGATCCACATGATGACGAAGCGCGCTGAGATCGAATTTCTTGATGCAGTAAGCGTTTACTTCCACCACGCCACACCTGGTTTGGGGCCGAAGGTCGAGCTTTATCAAAACGCCGAGTGGGGTGCGAAAATGGGCGAGAAGGCTGTCCGCGGTATGCGCTATTTCGACAACCTGCTGAAATCTCGGCCGTTCGTGGCTGGCGATAAATTTTCCATGGCCGATATCGCGGTTTTGGGCGGAATGATCTTCGCATCACTGGTGAAGCTTGCGGTTCCAGAGGAATGCGTTGCTCTCAAAACCTGGCACGCCAAAATGCAGGAGCGCCCAAGCGTTAAAACGTGGCGCGCACTGGTCGAGCAGGGGGCACCGAAGCGCTAAAAAGTTGGGGGGAGTGCATCCACCATAGCGCTATTGCGGTTTTTGCTGTATCCGAATGCCAGGCCCAGCGCCTGGCATTTTTGGTTGTGTACCGCATGAATGACGTATCTCATACTACCGCCACATCCAACCGAACCCCTCCCGAGCGCCACGGTCTGCTTTCTATAGCCTGTCACTCATCGATAAAGGAACCGCTCCGATGTCGCAAGAACTGATCCTCAACCAGCGTGTCGTCCTGGCCTCCCGCCCCCAGGGTTCGCCAACGCCGGAGAACTTTCGGCTTGAGCGCGAAGCATTGCCTGACCTGCAGGACGGCCAGGTTCAACTGCGCACGCTGTACCTTTCCCTCGATCCCTACATGCGCGGTCGCATGAGTGACGCGCCGTCTTATGCGCCGCCGGTGGAAATCGACGCCGTGATGGAGGGCGGGGCAGTCAGTGTGGTTGAACAATCGCGTAACCCGGCGTTCAAGGAAGGCGATCTGGTGGTCGGGCAAACCGGCTGGCAGACCCACAGCCTCTCCGATGGCAAGAACCTGATGCAGGTGCCTAAAGACTTGCCGAGCCCATCGATGGCCGTGGGCGTGCTTGGGATGCCGGGCGTCACGGGTTACATGGGCTTGATGAACATTGGCCAGCCCAAATCCGGCGAAACCCTGGTGGTCGCTGCGGCGTCTGGCGCGGTCGGCTCGGTAGTCGGGCAAGTTGCCAAGCTGCACGGTCTGCGTGTGGTCGGGATTGCCGGTGGCATCGACAAATGTCGCTACGTCATGGACGAGTTGGGCTTTGACGCCTGTATCGATCACAAGAGCGAGCATTTTGCCGAGCAACTGAGCGAGGCCTGTCCCAGTGGCATCGACATCTATTTCGAGCTGGTCGGCGGCAAGGTCTTCGAAGCGGTACTGCCGCTACTGAACCAGCACGCCCGCGTCCCGCTGTGCGGCCTGATTGCTCAGTACAACGCCCAGCGCCTGCCCGACGGTCCGAATTACCTGCCGCTGCTGATGCGCACGCTGTTGACCAAGCGCGCAAAGATTCAGGGCTTTATCGTCTACGAGGAGTACTACCATCGCCTGGAAGAATTCATGCAGGCGATGGTGCCGCTGGTGAAGGACGGCAAGGTGAGATTCCGCGAAGACGTGGTCGAAGGCCTGGAGCACGCGCCGGATGCCTTCATCGGCATGCTCGAAGGAAAGAACTTCGGCAAGCTGGTGGTGAAGGTGTCGTAAGCGTGATTTGACGCCCACCGGAGGCGCGGGTATAAACCGCGTCTCGAGTATTTGTCGGACCTTTCCCCAATGAGCTTCAGCCCACTGATTCGCCAGTTGATCGACTCTCTGCGCATTCTGCCTGGTGTTGGTCAGAAAACCGCTCAGCGCATGGCGTTGCAGTTGCTTGAGCGCGATCGCAGCGGTGGCTCGCGCCTGGCTCAGGCGCTGAGTCAGGCCATGGAAGGCGTCGGACACTGCAAACAATGCCGCACCCTCACCGAAGAGGAACTCTGCCCACAGTGTTCCGATGTCCGTCGGGATGACACGCTGTTGTGCGTGGTGGAAGGCCCGATGGACGTGTATGCCGTCGAGCAGACGGGCTATCGCGGTCGCTACTTCGTGCTCAAGGGGCACTTGTCGCCGCTCGATGGCCTCGGACCTGAGGCCATCGGTATCCCGCAGCTAATGGCGCGGATCGAAGAACAGGGCACGTTCAGCGAAGTCATTCTGGCAACCAACCCGACCGTGGAAGGTGAAGCCACCGCGCATTACATCGCCCAGTCGCTCAACAACAAGGGCCTGATCACGTCTCGGATTGCTCACGGCGTGCCGTTGGGCGGTGAGCTGGAGCTGGTGGACGGCGGCACGCTGGCGCATTCGTTTGCGGGGCGCAAGCCGATACAGCTTTGACGTTTTGCCACGTACGGTAGGAGCCGGCTTGGTGCGGGCGGCTACAGTTTTGTCTGCGGATAGTGCCGGCCTTATTTATCCGTCAACGCGAACTGGGTCAGGCAGAACGTCGGGATTTCCATGTCTTGCAGGCGTTGCGAGCCGCCCAGCTCAGGCAGGTCGATGATGGCGGCCGCTTCGTGCACTTCCGCGCCCATGCGACGGATAAGGTTGGCCGCTGCGATCAGCGTGCCACCCGTGGCGATCAGGTCATCGAACATCACCACCGAGTCGCCGTCGCACAGGCTGTCGGCGTGGACTTCCAGAAACGCTTCGCCGTATTCGGTCTGGTAACCCTCGGCCAGCACGTCTGCAGGCAGCTTGCCCTGTTTGCGGAACAGCACCAGAGGTTTGTTGAGTTCGTAGGCGATGATCGAGCCGATCAGAAATCCCCGGGCATCCATGGCACCCACGTGGGTGAAGTCCGAGTCGATGTAACGCTGCACGAAACTGTCCATCACCAGGCGCAGCGCCTTGGGCGATTGAAACAGCGGGGTGATGTCACGAAAAATGACGCCAGGCTTGGGGAAATCCACCACTGGGCGGATCAGGGATTTGAAGCTGAATTCGTCGAAAATCATCGAAAGGTCTCGGGCAGGAGAAACACGCAAAGAGCGTAGTTTAAGCCTGCCCGGCCCGTGTCGCCATCAGCTTTCCAGCGAACCGCCCGCCAGCGCGCACAGCTGGATGGGGTCAAGAATGTGAATTTCCTTGCCTTCGGCTGCGATCAGGGCGTTCTGCTGAAAACGCGTGAACACACGGGACACGGTTTCCACGGCCAGGCCCAGATAATTGCCGATTTCGTTGCGCGACATGCTCAGACGGAATTGGTTGGCTGAAAAACCGCGTGCCCGAAAACGGGCGGACACGTTGACCAGAAACGTGGCGATGCGCTCGTCCGCGGTTTTCTTCGACAGCAACAGCATCATTTGTTGGTCGTCGCGGATCTCGCGGCTCATGACGCGCATCAACTGACGGCGCAGTTGCGGCAATTGAACCGACAATTCATCCAGGCGCTCGAAGGGGATTTCACACACCGAGGTCGTTTCCATGGCCTGGGCGGAGACAGGGTAGGCTTCTGCGTCCATGCCTGATAGGCCCACCAGTTCGCTGGGCAGATGGAAGCCGGTGAGTTGCTCTTCGCCGCTGTCGCTCAAACTGAAGGTTTTCAGTGCGCCGGAACGCACGGCGTAGACCGAATCGAAGGTATCGCCCTGACGAAACAGGAACTCGCCTTTTTTCAGGGGACGGCCACGTTTGACGATTTCGTCGAGTGCATCCATGTCTTCAAGGTTCAATGAAAGCGGGAGGCACAACGGGGCCAGGCTGCAGTCCTTGCAGTGAGCCTGGGTATGAGCACGCATCTTTACTGGCTCAGACATCGGGTAATTCCTTGTAATAAAACACACATAAGTCGTAAGGGTAACCCACGGGTCAAGGCTTCGACTAGCACGCGCCCTCCATGGCGTGAAATGGATTCCTGCTGCTCGATCACAATCATCCTAGATGACTCGCGAAAACCGCTGACGGTTGTGCACGCTCATATAAGCGTCGAACACCATGCAGATCGAGCGCACCAGCAAGCGGCCGGCCGGTGTGACACGGATGCCGTTGCCGTCCAGATGAATCAATCCATCTTTGGCCATCTGCAGCAATCTGGGCCAGATTTCGCTGAAGTAGCCCCGAAACTCGATACCAAACTCACCGTTGATCGGGGCAAAGTCGAGCGAGCAGTGACAGATCAACTGCTGAATGACCGCTCGCCGTATGCGGTCGTCGTCGTTGCAGATCAGTCCTCGTTTGGTCGCCAGTTGATCGCTGGCGATCAGGTTCTGGTACTCGTTGAGGTCGTTGCTGTTCTGCACGTATAGATCGCCGATCTGGCTGATGGCCGAGACCCCCAGGCCGATCAGGTCGCAGTGGCCGTGGGTGGTGTAGCCCTGGAAGTTGCGCTGCAGCGTGCCTTCTTCCTGAGCGATGGCCAGGTCATCATCGGGCAGGGCGAAATGGTCCATGCCGATGTAGCGGTAACCGGCGTGGGTCAGCTGCTCGATGGTGCGCTGCAGCATCTGCAGTTTGTGTTCGGCACTGGGCAACTGCGCGGTGTCGATGCGCCGCTGGGGCATGAAGCGTTCGGGCAGGTGCGCGTAGTTGAACACCGACAGACGATCGGGTTGCAGGGCAATGACTTCATTGACCGTGCGCGCGAATCCTTCGGGTGTCTGCAGCGGCAGTCCGTAGATGAGGTCGATGTTCACCGAACGAAATTGCAGCGTGCGGGCGGCCTCGACGATCGCGCGGGTTTCATCCAGGCTTTGC
>Ga0265798_10005672_pt1 | contig 16644 bp, 18 predicted proteins | sample P3T30metagenome_FD_192430 | JGI IMG/M metagenome (GOLD analysis project Ga0265798, IMG submission 192430) | Plant litter microbial communities from East Loma Ridge, Irvine, California - P3 T30 | ecosystem: Environmental > Terrestrial > Plant litter > Unclassified | place: USA: California... | reverse complement strand
TGGTCAGAGTCGTCTGTCTTGTCTCGGAGATGCGATCATCCTGCTCAGTAGAATAGTTGGTTACCAGGGACGGAATCCCCGTCATCTTACTATGGCCTTGCATGCAAGAGACTAAAGGTTGTCCGTTCTACGCATGCAGCTGATTGAAGGCGTCAAAGATACTGACGCCTTGTGGACTCATTGTAGATCATATAGTGACTCAGTCACCCAGGCAATATCTCCTCGAATCTTGCTAAGGGCGTCCGGCGATGGACGGCTTGAAAATCCAATCTCCCAGGCGGAGATCCATCGAGTTGGTCAAAAGCTCATCCAGGAGATTCAGATAATCAATGCAGCTGTACACGTGAGTAAATAGCAAATGAATTTACAATTTGTCAGAAGAAATGCGGAAGACAAGAGCAAGGTGACGTTGAAGTTGGCGTTCAGCAGCCAGCGGCGCGCCAGCCAATTAAACGCCGACGATCGATCGGACATGGCCAAAATCAGCACCGTACAGTACATATACATAACTCGATAACTCAGATACAGGCCTAAGGCACGTGGACGTAACAAGCCTGTGATGAAAAGCTAAAGAGTCAGGTGCGATCCGTCATCAAGAAAAAGCCACATGCAAAACCTTAACCTGCCCAAAAAAAAGCTATTGAACTTGTAGACATGCAAAACCATTAGCAGACCGCATCATCCAAAGAAAAGTATACAAACATGATATACATGGAACAAGAGCATCAGACACGCAAACGGTATCCAAACTTCTACGCCGTCTTCTCTTTCTCCCCCCTATCCTCTCTCAAAACTCCCACCAACGCCCCAATAGCACTCGCGACCCCCAACGCCGCCAGCAAATACACCAGCACATTACAAACCCACCAGATATGCTGCACGCCAAAAGCGCAAGAAGCATACTCGAACTGCCACTCCCCTTGCTCGACATTGAACCACCCCGAGAGGAAACCAGCGTGCCCACCGAACGAGCCCATCATACTGCGGATGGTGATTTCGCGGACGGAAGCGGCTTTTTGTTCAGCCGATAGAGAGGGAAAGTCGCGGTAGTGGATAGTTCGGAGAATGCCGTCGGGAGTTTCAGAACCGTCGTTGCTGGTAATTGGAAAGGCAGGGTCGCGGTAGTGAAATGAGTCGCAGCCTTCGTGGTCATGCCCGTTCAGGACGATAGGCGATTGGGTGTTTTGCAGGCAGTCGACTAAGCGTTTGCTAAGATCTTCGCTGAGGTGGTTTTGCTCGCGGACGCCGCCATTGGAAAAGTACGAGAAGAAGGGCCCGTCGACACAGATTCCCGAAGGTTTGTGGAGAGGGATGTGCGTGAGCAAGACTGTAGCAGAGTGCTCGTTGTGGAAGCGATCAGGATTGCAGACAGTCTCCTGCATAAACTCCAGACTCTGCTCCCGCAGCGCCGAGCTCTGCGCCGGCTCGTCCAAGTTCATCGAATTCAAAATAACCAGTCTCAACTCCGGCTGAGGAGCAGGCCCGTCGTAGTAATCCAGCACCTTCTGCCCAGCAAGAGTATTCATCGGATCCAGCGTAACATTCGGCAGCCTGAAGCTCAACTCCCAATTGACGCGACCAAAAGCCCTCTCGAACCTCTCAACCCTCGCCTCGTTCAAATCGCCCGCATAGCCCACATCGTGATTGCCGACAACAGCAACAACCCTCCTTCTCCACTCCCTTGCATTCGCTCCGAGAACCTCCCCCTCATACTCCCTCCCCATAACAGCATCAGGAACCCTCTCCGCCGCCCCAAAAACTCTCCCCCAAAACCTCTCCGCCCTCGCCTCAAACTCCACATCCCCAATCCACTGGCTCCCCAGCAAATCCCCCAAAACAACCGTATGAGTCGGCGAAGCCCACCACCGCGCCTGCCTGTAGATGTGCGCCAGGTACCAATCCGTGCCCCAGAGATCCAACTTCTTCCTGTACCCTTGCAAAATCACGGGCACATCCCTGCGCAACCCTTCCAAATCCCCGGTCAAAGCATGTCCCCAGAGTTTCTCCAAACATTCCCAAGCGCCAGCATTCTGCCAGCCAGCGGGCAAGCTAGTGTCGCCCTCGAGCTGGGGGTCTGCGAGAGCGAGGAGGCGGAAGGGCGCTTTGCCGGCGTTGACGGTTGTGTTTTTACAGGTTGATCCGGAGCATTTTGTGCGGAGTTTTTGGGCCGGCGGGAAGGCGCAGTCGTTGAGGGCTGGGTAGAAGTTGAGGTAGAGGTAGGCGAGTAGGGCTGGGAGCAGGAGGATGCGGAAGAGGGTGAAGGGGTGCGTGTACGAAGGCATTACGCCATGGTAATCTGACCTGTAGGGGCCGGATGACGGGAAAGAAAAGAAGGACAAGGTGGATATGTACAGTATGTATGTGCAGATGTTGATGTATACCTTGGTGGACAGGATCGTGGAGGTGGGGTTGAAGCGTATAAGTTACCAGGTCTTGGAAGGAGGTACTCACCAATGATCGCAAAGCGGGCAACTTCGGACGATCGAATGCGTGATTTGTAAAGACTTGAATCTAATACATGTTGTCGCAAAGTGGTAGCTGATGCTGTAGGGTCATGTTGATGCGGAAGAAGTCATAGTCATCGTACATAGTTTGCTTTAGACTCTATCACTTAAACTCAATTGCATCACCCCTTACACTGGGAACATCAGAGTAGTCAAAACAAATCAGTCTGTACAGGATCCCATTGCAGGCAACTACACCAGTCTATTCTACATCACGCCGTAGCCATTCCGTCACCTCTCAAACACCGCATCACAATCTCAACACCTATCTGTACTCAGGCTTGATGAAGTCGGCCATGGTCACAGGCTCACCCTCGTAGTTGTGTGCGCCGTCAGAGCTGTGGTGGATGTCGTGCTCGCCGTGGCCGTGGTCGTGACCGTGGCCGTCGTCCTGAGGACCAACGTACTCCATCTTGTAGACGGAGCCGCACTCGGGGCAGCGCTCGATGGGGCGGTCGCGGGAGGTGGTGAGCCAGATGACAACATGAGAGTCGGCAGGGTAGCCGGTGCAACCCTGGTACTGCTCGTCACCGAAGGACTTGACAACGATGGGGTTGTCCATCGTGCCTGTGGGGCGAGGTTATTAGTATTGGTGCATTTCGCTCTGGCGGACCGTGGCTGCGAGGACCGAGCACGCGGCATTTTGAAGACAAGTTAAAAGTCTCTCAACACGCGCGTGCTTCAATTCCTGGCAAGTCCCACGTATCCTCTTTCATCCCATCACTGTGTACGTACCCTTCCTGCTGGCATCAAGCGGGCTTAGGTCGAAGATATCCACGCCCTGCATCTTTCCAAGAATTTCGAGACGCTCAAGACCAGTGGACTGCTCGAGGTCGGTAGGCATGGTACCAGGGGCGGCACCGGTAGGGGGGAGAAGGTCGTGCTCGTTGGTGATCTCTGCGGTGGGAGTAGGGTTAGCGGGTGGTACATTGTCGCGTGGCTCGTCGCTGCGTCCAATATCGACATTTCTCCAGAAGACATTCTCGTGCATCGCGGCGACTGTGCTCAACAAGAGTAGGAGTGTTGCGTACCCTCGAAAGGCTTCATGAGCTTGGAGTGCTCGCCGGGCTTCGGGTCGCTGTGGGAGCTCTCGCCTGTTGTCTCTACGTCAGCCTGACACCCTCAATCAATACCGCAACCCTCCAATTCACTTCTCCAGACGCGATTTTTCAATTCCCAGCCCTCTTCCCGCTCCAATGGCCTCAATCCCTTTCTCCTCCGGCTCAGTAAGAAAGATGGCGCACTCACATCTCTTCATGCTGCTGGCGAAGCTGCGGACCGGAACAACCGGGCGCGCAGTGACGGCGCGCCTGGCGACAGTGGAAACGGCACGACGGGCGAACATTGTGGCGGTATGACAGGAGTGGTGTGGTATATGGGCGGAATCTTTGGTATGGTGAAGTAGCAGAGCGTCGCTAACTGGAAGCTCCTCGGCGGGCTTTGCCGCGCTTGGCAAGCCGCATCTCGCCGCGACAGCCCTAACCCTAACAACCAACACCTGTTGGATGGTTGTCAATTGAGGAGTCGATGAATATGGAATAGCAAGAGAGGAAATGTTCATATCAACGTACATCTAGCATACTAGCATGGCGACAGTCTAAGGGTAGTTATCGAGGCACTGTTTTGAGACAATACCTCATCAAGCCATCAACGCAAGGGACGCAAATGTGCAAGATTCTAATTCCACAAGTGCTGATGATTGCAAGAAAAGTGCAAGAATGTCATGGGTGACGAGAGGAGAGCTGGTAGCAGGAAGCAACGACTTCGACAGACACGGTTTATACTTTTGTTCAGAAATGTATATACATAAACCATAGGTAGCGATGAGAAGTCGAATGTCATCTACGGTCCCGAACGAAGTTTTCCTCCCACAAAGATGTGCCCAAGAACGCCGCCCCAAAACAAGTCAAAAAATAGGGTATCACACCTTTTTCCCCGAAACAGCCAAGGGAAAATAATAAGAATATCAGTAAGCCAGAAATCGCTAACCCCCCATGAGAAAGGTCGCTGCTGTCGCGTGTGAGCACGTTCTTTTTCCCGCCCAAAATGTAGACACAACCACCGGGATGAATGCTGCCGATCACGTGGAAGCAAGAAAACAAACACCGTTCTTTTGTCGTGACCACCGTTATACATGTGATCGAAAGCTGACGAGGAAATCACCAGCTAATACTGGATGAGGGGCCAGTCCGCGACGTTGTTGTTGCCGTCCTGCTGTGGCGGCATCTGCATTTGTCCGAAGCTTGCGCCGTTGGTGTATACGAAAGCCGGATGTTTAGGAGCGGCGGCGTTGCTCAGAGGGTCGGTCAACATGCCAACATAGCTCGACAGCCCAGCATCGCCCATGCCTGGCGCACTCGTATGCATGCCCGTGTTGAGGCTTTCAGCAAAGCTGCGCCATGCTAGCGGGCCGACAGTAGTATCCATTGGGTAGCCTGCTGTAGGGGTTTGGTAGACGGACATGTAGTTGCTTGCGGTCGGCTGGGAAACCGGGTGGGACTGCTGTTGAGCCAAGGCGGCATGTGCCAGCTGTGCTTCGATATTCGGTTTAACATCTTCACCCGCGTACCCTTGCGGATTGTAAGACTGGGCAACCGCAGAGTTGTAGGAAGCTACGCTACTACCTTGCGTATCGGCATAGCTGTACGCCTGGCCATTTGGGTAGCCAATGCCACTTGCCTGTGGTTGTGGTTGTGGCTGGGGTTGTGTTAGTGGCTGTTGAGGAAGCTGTTGAGAGGGTTGAGACGATTGGTGTGGTGCTTGATGAGATGCTTGTTGGGGCTGTATCGGATGGCTCGAACGAGCGACGATTTCATGGGACGCTCCATTGGAGTAGGTTTGCGGGTACTCATGACCGTTTTCGTAGACGGGCGTTTGCTTCTGTGAGTGCTGCTGCGACGGTTGCTGTGAGCTGTCTGTGGCGGGAGGCGTCGCTGTCGATGCAACTGCCGCAGTAGCTTTCGTAGTCACATGCTGGCTGATGTTGTTGATTGACCATTCGACGATGCTGCAGAGAGCAGCATGCAAGCGGTCACCAGTGCCCAAAAGACTTCCAACGAAACCCATCACGTCTAGCCAACCTTTCATGGCTTGCCGAAGACGTTGCAGGTCGGTCATGCTAAGGCGGTCACGGCGCTCAGTGTATGCGAAAAGCATGGTGAACATCGAGGCCAAGAAGTCCATGTTCCAGTATAGTGTGGAATCCAAGCTGTTCAGTGCTTTGAGCTGCGTTGCAATGGAAAGCATCTTATTGCTCGCATCAAGACATGCATCAAGGTTGTTAGACATGACCTGCGGAGACAAAGACCGGCAGAGAGCTGGGTGGTGGATCAGAAGCTGGCAACCTGTAGCTCCAAGTTGCAGGTACAGGGCTGTGACACGGTCTTCATCCTTCGTTTCTGGACCCCCAGAAAGCTCAGGCGGGAATTTAGCGACTGTCTCCTTCAACTCTGCTTCCAGTTGCCGGACATTGGTGTCATAGCTGGCGTTGGCTGAGCCGATGGAGTAAATGGAGCTGTAGACTTTCATCTGAACCTTTAGTAACACGAATCCCCATTTGCCGGAACGGAACGAGCATTTGCGCCATTCGTCGAGGTCAGACTCCTCCGGTAGGTAGTCGTATGCCTCGTCGGGGATCTCAATATCGAAATCTTCCAATCGGAGTGGCATTGGTCGTCCGAGCTTGCCACTGACAGGGACATGCATCAACATAAGGCTCCAGAAGATACGTTTTCGCATCTCGATGGAATGAGAGTCTTGTTGCGCCGACATGCCCTGCCAAGCAGTGACCGATCGGTGGAGGCCAAGTTCGATGGCCAGGCCAAGCACTGTGTTCGTGAACATCCAGCATGCACCGGGACGGGGGAAGGCACGAAGTTGCGCGCAGATAAGAGTGAGTCCCTGCATGTCTTGCAGTGTGTGGCCTTTGATGAGGCGAGGAACCAGCGAGAGTGAAAAGTGCCAATGCTGGAAGTTCTGTGCGCGTGTTGGATTGTTGGTGTTGCGCGCGTTATACTGGAAGCTCACGAGGCTCATGACCATGTGCACCATGACAAGTTCTGCGGCGGTAGCCTGATATTGCTCGTGGTAGACGCGGTGGAGCAGCTGCATAAAGTCGGGCTTGTGGAGGATGGGCAACATGGGTTGGATGGATCGGAAGTACCATTCCGCGTAAATCTTGCCGGTTTCCCAAGCAGGCAGCTGGGGAGCATTCTTTTGCTTCTCAACAAAGGCGTGGTCCAGGAAATTCTGATAGGATGTGCCTGAGTCGATTGAGTCCTCGGGGATGAACTCGGCGAGATCCAAGGTTGCTCCGAAGAGAGAGAGTGAGGTTCCCTCAATCGGGCTGAGCCAGCTGTTGCCGGAGGACACTCCAAGGTAGTTGTCACCAATGCAGCCAGTGCGGAATTCGGTCAAGAGCGCACCCTGCGCGTGAGTTGGCGTGTTGCCTGCCTGTGGTTGTTGCAATGATGCCCATGATGACGAGGATGGTTCCACGGGCGAGGAAAAGGTGTGTGTGGAGGGAGGAGCATAGGAAGGCGCTGCTGGAGGCTGGATTGGATCTATGCCCTTGTCTTTCAGCTGCTTCTGCAGACTGTCGATGTGCGCTCGTAGGCTTGCATTCTCGCCTTCGAGAGATTCAGTGTGGCCGCGAGACCTGGCGAGGCCGGTTATGCGGTCGGTAGTGCAGCATTCGGTGTTGTTCTGGGCGCAGGGCGAGCAGCCTCCGGGTTGCGGATCGCAGCGTATCTTGCGGACCTGTTGGCATAAATGTTAGTTGTTATGTTACTTTGAGTACAGCAATCGCGCATCATTGGCATCCAAGACGGCTGTGTCCTCCCCAGTGTCTCCCGCTCCCTCACTTCCCTCTCTTCCCTTTTCGTCTCTCTCTCTCTCTTGTGTCCCACGCTCTCATCTCTTCCCAAATATTCCAAGATCGCGTACCTTGCATCTGTCACAGGCTTGGCCAGTGCGGTTGGAGGCGCCCTTCCTCCGGGCGGTGGCGGCGATTGAGGCGCTGGGGTCATATTCAATGTGCAGGTCCTGTCGCGAGTGTTTTGGCGGCATGGGCGGGCCGGCATCGTCGTCGACAGGGCGCTTCACAGGCATGGCCGGCCTCGAGTCGAGATGCGACGGCGACTGGCGACGGCAGCGACGACGACGACGTAACAAGGTCCAGGTCGGGTCTCAGTCAAGCGAACTGCTGGCGTGGGCTGGCTTGCTTGGGCTGGCAACTTCCGTCTCACCTGCGCTCGCTGGGAAGGCGGGAGAGGGCGGCGCAACAATCTGCGGAGTATCGGTCGGAGGGTGGCACGGGTGGTGGGTGAGGCGAGGCGGGGGGTGGGAAATCGAGACTTGCTTGCTCGGGGCTAGACGGAAACAGGTCTAACCTCAAGGGCCACTTTTTCCCTGCTGTGCTGCTGCCAACCACTGCCAGCGACAGGCGAGTCCCACAGCCCAGAGCACCGGTGACATACCCGGCCGATCTTCATTTATCCCGCTCGCATATCGTCTCGCTTATTGGTAGGACTGTCTGTGACGTCCTGCTAAGCTTTTTCTCCACTGACGTCTTTTCTATTCCCGCGATACTTTGCCGTACTGGCGGTCATTTCCACGTGACTTGTACTATAGAGTTGAGTACCTAGGAAGGTATGGATGGCTGATATGCATATACTTTTGACTGCTGGTTGGGACTCCCTTGTCTGCTCGGCGTGCATCCATCAAAAAGACTGCGGTGTGGTTAGGAAATAATGACGATGCCTACCTAGGTTGAGCATATATCTGGCACGTGACTTGCTTCCACGTGACCCACCCGAATCGGGGCGTTCACATTCACTCCGATATGACTCTACTACCACCTCAACACCCAGCAACACATTATTCCTCTCAGCCCACCACGACTATGGAAGCAATCACGCTCCCTCACCTCCCAAATACCCCCATCCAGGTCTGCCTCTTCAACGACGTCCAAAACTCCACCTTTCTCCGCCAACAGCTCCTCCAAGGCAACTCAAACTTCGAATATGCCTTCCTGGACGCTTCGGTCCTGATCTCGACAAGTCATGTTCTCGCAGCCTGCTTCAAAGCAATCTCGGACTCACTCAACGGCCGCCTGAAAACCCGTAACGTTCACTCGGAGATAGTCTTTGCCTTGTCGCCCAACAACAACGTACGCCTCCTGCAATTCATTGCTCGTTTGAAAACATAACTGAAACTTATTGAATAGATCGCCGAATCTTTCCGCCGTTTCGGAATCCAAGATACTAGTACTTCTGTTGTTGCAGTCAAAGTACTGAACAGTCCAGAGCAGTCATTCGCCGAACACCTGCTTCAAAACGTCCAGGGAAGTCCTGCCACCTTGACCGACGATGCCCTTGCTGCCATCAAAGACGATGCGAGAATCCGCAAGATCTATCGTCTCGAACAGCCCAAGAAAGGCGAGTCTACCGTTCTCGGAAAAGAAGCAGAAGCTTTCATCATCGGCAGCATGGCACTCAAGGGAACGTAAGCAACACAAGCAAATGCTTCGTCCGACTCGTCCAAGCTATCAACCCCACTCTTCAAAGTGTCGTATCAACGCGCCACATATGTGGTTCGCAAGCGTCAAACCTCCTCATTGGATGTTCGATGTCATTCTGCAAGATTTAGGGTCATCAGTGGGCCGGCCATGCTCCACCCAAGTCATCAAGCCCGAACAGCAGGATCCCGTCCATGAGTGTAAACTATGCTACCCTCGGCCTTCCAGCTCAGTGACTTGGACTACCCGGTCCAAGACCGCCTGCGAGATCGAGCTGGTGGGACGAGAAACGCGCTTGGCAATCCACGGACAACGGAAGTCAGGCAAGCACGCAGGCCACAGGAAAACACACTGAATATCCCAACCGCCCTGCCAGCAAGCAGCCTTTCTCATCAGAATGCAAAAAGAGACGACTCCGTCCCGACTTGAAGCACCCTAGCCGCCAACTTGGCCGTACGCGTAACGTCGTTTAAAGTTGCTGCTACTCGAAAGCAAGGCTGAAGCCTTATCCACCAAAGCAAGCCGACACATTCTACCCAGTAGACAGCAAGTCACGAGCATGTCTTGATCTTTTCAACGTCACTTTTTCAGTGCGATGCACCCCACTCCATTCGTCATTTCTAGAACAAAAAATCAAAAAATCAAGGTACGGTACCGTGCCACATTGCGTATCTCCAAACTTCAAAAGAAAACCCAAACCTTCCAGGCTGGCAAATCTTCAGATCAAGATCCGGTGATACATGTAAGTGACGTGGAGTCGAGGGAGGGCACGACCTCACAGAAATTCACGAGCTGAATAGGCGACGTGCATTGCCGAGCGTACCATTGAGATGCTGTGATTGATCCTGTAATGTATCCTACACAAATGCAAAGTACCCCAAACCACCGAGAGAAAAAAAAGGAGACTCGTCACTCATACACACACACACACACACAATCCGGCCGACTCGCTCCCCACGTCCTACCCAGAAAACCCACCAGCCGTGACCAGAAAACAATTTCACCCTCGTCAATACCTCCCCTTAACCCCACCCCTCAAACCCTCCCTCCAAAGACAGCAAACACTATTCTCCTCGCACCACTTCTGCACCATCCAAGCCTTGACCTCATCCCGCACAACCTCCCACTCATCCACCTCAGGCGGCGCATCCTTCTTCTTCCGCCCTCTAGTCTTGACCTTGGGCTTGAGCCGCTCGAGCTCCGTGCGCAAACCCTGCGCATTCAGCCACGCAGTGAGATCCTCCAAGACGATAGGGTCGTAGAGCAGGATCTTTTCGTGCCAGGTCGGCGGCGCTGTGAGCTCGGCATCCTTGCCTGACGGAGGGGTAGAGGTGATTGTTTTTGTTATCTGTGGGAAGAGGGCGGCTTGCATGGCGGGCCAGACAGCGTCGGTGGGCTTGACGGCGGCTGTGCTGGCGCCGGTGGCTTTGGCTATGGTGGGTTGAGCTGGGAGGGGTTGGGGAGTGTCGAAGTCCAAGGGCCGGACGAAAGGTGGGGATGAGGACGCTCGGCGTCTTTTGGGGGAGGACGTGGTGGGGGAGTCGGAGTCGGAGATCTCGTCAATGTGCGACCATTTCCTTCGGGGAGTTTGTTGTTGGAGAGCTGAGCCGCGGGGTTTTGGGCTGGGGATCTTGCGGAAAACTTTTTGAGGCTGGGTGATAGCCACGGGTTCTTGATCAGGCGAACCGGCTGCTTTCTCTGGGGAGAGGAGGCGTGCGAGTTCGCTCAGCGGGGCCGCCTTCCGAGGACGACCTACCGGCCTTTTTGGAGAAGGCGAAGCCTTTTCGTGAAGCAAAGTTTTCCGCATAGGCGACGTCTGCGCAGATTTGTCTGTCAAAGAATTCTTGCGCGGCCGACCCCGGCCTCGGACAGGCGAAGTATGTGCTGGCAGATCGGCTAAAGGTTCCTTTCGAGGTCGGCCACGGCCACGTTTTGGGGATGGAATTATTTGCAAGTCATCGTCCTTTTCGATGTCGAGCAATTGCTTGCGGGATCTTGTTCTCTCAGGCGAAGGAATCGTGGTGGAAAACAGCCTTGCCTGTGATGAGGGATTGGTTTTGGCTAAGAGGTCTGGCCCAGCCAGGGGTATATTGGCGTCTAGCGCCTGCAATGCTGTTCTCCTTACAGGCGATGTGGCCAATCCGGTTGGTCGTCCAGGTGGTGGACAGCTAGCTCTTAGTGGTACGCACACCGAGTCGTCGCTTTGGAGCAGCATCCAGTCGTCTCCGTGGGGTCCAAAATTAGGGTCTAGAATCATCGGCTGATCGCCTTCAGTGTCTTCGACTGGCATTGAGGGCAGTCCGTGCTGCTCTTCTAAGGCCATGGGAACTTCGTTGACACGTAAGATCGAGGCTCTCTTCGATGGAGGCAGATTTTCTGCAGTGGTGGTTGCCGGTCCTCCGATACTTCCATTAGCAGAACTCGAGATGGTAATGGTATCGCGAGTCTGTGCGGCACACCCTTGACTAGCACTTTGAGGTGCCTCGTAATGGGGATGTTTTGGCTCTTGCGCCAACTTCGAGCCTGTTTCATCTCGGGCGCTTACACACCAAAGCTCTCTACGAGCCTGCTCTATAGAAAGACAAGTTCCGTGTGGTGCAGTAGGAACACCCAAGCAGCTCTTGCCTTCAACAAGCGCATCCGGATCCAACTGCGTACCAACTTGGGAGCTGTTGGGCATAGCAAAGACCATCTCTGATTGACGGACTGCCAGCTGAATGTCTCGAATAAAGTCTGGTGATTCCTCGGCCGCAAGCTGACTGGAGGTACCAAACAAAAAGTCCTGTGCCTTCATCTGTTTGAGCGCCTGTGTGGGTGAACATAGAGGTGCCTGATGTTCTTTCTTGTCAAATTTGACCTTGACCTTGGTTGTTTTAGTCTTGGGTTTCGCTTTTGCTTGAACAGCAGCACTGCCTTCCAGAGGCTGAACTTTGGCTCGTGACTTCCGAGGCTTCTTGACCTTTGTTGCCTCTTGTCCTTGACCAATTTCATCCTCGTCGGCAACGGCCATCGCTTCAATCTCTTTACGAGGAGTGAAATGTGCTGATATGGTGCCTTGCTCAGGTTCGGCGTCCTTCAGTGGTCGGTATGCCTCCGTGGCCCGGTCCGTGATGGTCTGCGGCTTCTTGGGGACAGCCTTGGGCTTCTTTACTTTAGGCAGTTTAGGCGCAGCATTTGCTTTGGGCTTATCAACTGACTGTGCGTGTTGTGGAACTTCAGATAAATCAACACGACGGCGCTTAGTGCTTGCCTCGCCGTTGGCGGCGCGAGGAGCGGGAAGGGTCTCTGGTTGCATGAAGCTGAAACTCCCAAGCATCTCTGAAAATGCGGTCTGACCCATGCGTTCGTCCAACTCATGATTGACGATGGGCAGGGTGTTTGTTATGTTCTCGGCCGGTGAGTCCTTCACGGGTGTCCAGCTTCGACGACGCCTCGGCGCTGGTTCGGTGGGCAGCAGTGAAGTTTCTGTGGATAAGGTCGTAGCAGTAGGTTCTGTACAAGCAGCTATCTGCAGATGCGGGACTGTGTCGGCTTCGTAAGGCACAGGTGGAGGAGATGATGGTAGGCGGTTGAGCACGGCTGGAGGTTCCTGTTGAGCAAAGTAGGCAGATTTTTCGGCCGATTTTCTCACTGAAGTTCCGGGAGCTTCGCATTTCTTTGTTTTCTTCGAGACCTCCAAGGGCGTTGCATCCGTCTTCGCCGTACTCACCTTGGGCTTTCTAACAGCCTTTGGGCGAGGCTTTCGTGCTACCGTCGCATTCGCACCCACAGCCAAATCCTCAACTCCTTGGTCCGCATCGAATAGCGGCGGCTCTGGTTCATCGGAATCCAGAATAATGGCTTCGGACTTTGCTGTCGTTTTTCGTGGCTTCTTTGGCGCAGGCGTTTTTGCCTTGTCGTCAGTTTTGATCGCACGCTTGCGCACAGTAGGTTTCTTGGTGGCGGTTGCCCTTTTCGCGCTTACTGCTGGCTGTTTCGGCGCATCATCTGCGTTGAAGGAGTACTCTGAGATGCTCATACTTGGCCGGCGTGAAGTGGCGGCAACTTGAGGTGGGGATTCTTTGTTCGCAATCGAGGGTCCGGAGACTTGGGCAGGCATAGCTACTGTATTTGACTTTGACTCAATGAAACTGTCAAACTTTGGGCTCTCGGAGCCTTTACTCGCAGTCGCTGCTGTATTCCGCGGCCTTGGTGTTTTCTTCGGCCTTGCGAGTTTTCCGGTGGGCTTCGTCTCCGAAATGTGCTTTCCAACCTCATTTTCACCAGCCGTACGAGTCTCATCTTCCACAGCGCCCTTGGCCTGTCCTTTAATTGCCTGCACTTTCCAAATGCTTGCAGCAGAGGCGAAGCCTGCCTGTGCGCCGACGGGTACTTGCTGCGCCTTTGACCCGCTCCTCAAGAGCTGCGCTCGTGGCCGTGTAAAGGCGCTCGGTGAGAGTAGCTGGGGAGATGACCGAGTAGTCGAGGCTGTGTTTCCGCTTGGGCAAGCATTGTCGGGTGTGATTGAAGGAGCGGAATAGGCTTGGTCCGGCGAGGACTCAATGATTACGGGACTCCGCGCTGCCATGGCTGCCTGCAGGGTGCTGGAGCATTTCTGCGCTGTCCCCAGGAGCCGTAGCAGCTTGATCGGCGCGTCGCGAAGTGGGTGGATGATGGTCTAGAGGCGAAGGTCGCGTAGAGTGGAGTGTTGTCGTGTCTGGAGGCGTGTTTGAGGTGGCGCGCGACGCGGGCTGTCAGGTGATTCGGCTTTGAAGTTCCCGACTTCCAAGTTGGACTTCACGGCTCAACTGTGGCCCACCACGACATCGCACGTCCTTGAGATCTTTACTTTATCACAAATGCTGACACGGACCTCATATGCTTGAAGTGAAGCCATCGGGCTGCCACGGTTGTATTCCATGATGTCGACCTTGACGCCCAAGTCTGCAGTCGACTTTTCGCCGCAGGCCGAGCCCGCCTGATTACACTGGAGCTCACTTCGAGACTCCACAACCCCGACAGCACACTCATTCCCTGACAACATCCGCACGAGTATGTGGGCCTTGTTCTCGCTGTCACCATCACTTCATTACTCGTGCTCTCGAGCTTGAGGTAGCCGAATGTGAGCGCTTCAAATTCCCACTACCGCTGAAGGCTCGGCGACAGGGCCTCACGCCGGAGCATAAAACGAGCCAGGCTCCGCGGCAGCAAGATAGCGACGTCTCTCTTTTCCTGGCGAATTCGAAAGCTTCATTCTGCCCTCGCGTGCGGAGGAGCCGAAACGGCCTTGGGAGATCCTCGCAACATCACGATTACTGCATGTCGTCTGAAAAGTCTTGCCGAGCTCATAGCTGGTGTACTTCTCCCAAGCCGCCCGCTGTGACTTCTGTAGCTTGGCACATCTGTGTACTCGCGTTGGTGTCTCCACTGGGCGACGCTGGTGCCAGTGCAGGGCGAACTTGACCGCTCCATAACACTGGCAGCAGCCACGACGTCAAATCCACGACAGACGGCAGAAACTCCCCGGGAAGGTCAAGGGCGCTATTAGTATCCTTTTCCGGACGGTTCCGCGTTTCTGTCGAAAGTTTTACTGGGGACACAGTCGTTGGCTTGTCATTCGAAGCATAGTCGCCGTATTTGCCTCCAAGAGGTAGCACTGATCTGGACTTGACTCAGCCATGGCTGACCCTTTCCAACATCTTTGAGATTCCACAGTTCGCGAGGGCCCACGCATCCAGGTCCGGACGGCATAAGAAGTGCTACCAGTGCGATTCTGTGTACTTTCTGTCTCGAGTCTCCTGCCGGATAGACACTGGAGCTCCATCCATGAACCTTCGAAGGTCGCATGCCAGCCCAAGAATGATAGTCATAAATGTCTCCACCGGCAGTCAATGATGTACGACTACTCTGCGTAGTCTACAGGATTCGGGTGGCATCCCTGTTCGGGTCCTGAGATCGGTCAGCGTGCGATGCCGGTAGTCTCCCTTGGGTGACTGTGTGTACCTTTGATCTGAGCCATGCTCACCCGAGCTGGTACTGAAGTTTTGAGTCCAGGTCTCGAGCCTTCACGCGTGGCATGTCCCTCGGGAATGCCGTGGCCGGAGTTGTTTCCCTGGGCCGACTCTGTGAATCCGCCATCATCGAGCGTAACATGACTTCTTCTCAGCCGCCCGACATGATCCCATTACTCAGTATACTGGCTCGCAGAGTCTCCCTTGAGCAACTCTGCAATCCCAGTGCGTCAGGAAACACCATGTCGCCACTTGACGGCTTAGTGTTTACTCGGAAGGCCGGATTTATGGTAACAATTGTAGCCATTGTGCTGGGCTGGTACCTTTAGCAGCAGTCTCCCTCGGACGACTCTCATTCCCGGAGCGGCTTCTCTTATTGCCTGGACACGAAGCAATATTCTATTGGTACCACGGCGTTGCTTCTCCGGTTTGCAGACCTGCGTTGCTGGCTGTTCTGGCGGGGTCTCGCCAATCTGGTCACGGCCACGTCGAATGCGGTGATTGTAGGATGTGCTTCCGGGTGGCCACTGGACCCACCTGGTAACCTCCACAAGTCTCTCGCGCGGTTCTTTCATCTTGGTCGCCGTGTCTGGACTATATGGCAAGTCATTGCACTCCATCCTGGCTTTCCAATGGAGGAGAGGGCAACTTTGCGGCAGCGCAGCAGCCAGCTCATTGAATCGAATCACCAGTCGTGACCTCTTTCTCCGCGCCTTGGAGACCATTTGCATTCAGTGTTCGCCACTCTCCCGGCATGTACCAGCCTCTGCTGTGCGATCGGTTTCATCGAGGATTGGAGGGACCCGGATCGCTGCTGCTTCTTGCCAGCCCAGAGCGAGAACATACCAATATCATCAGACTCACTAATGCTAGCTTGGTCGATAACACCAAATTCGAGGTCGGCCAGGAACCATAAGCAATACGAGAGGCCGTGCTGTTGAGTATCGATTAGCAGGTGTTTCCGACTGCTTCGCCTGATGCCTATACCTCGATCATTTGCAACTTGCCTCAGGTGTATCGGTCCCATATCGTCAGCGCCCTTACATGCCTCACGCATCCCCGGGGCTGAGTTGTTTGATGAATCGTCGTCGGCTTTTTCCTAATGTACGCCCGCTATTTGTCTGGTCGCTATAGCAGTAGCATCGGCTAAGTGTTGTGGTGTTGTGGTGTTGTGGTGTCGTGGGTCACTGTGCGTGCTTCCTCCGCGAACGTCACATTTTCGTGCTGTGCTGCGTCGCTACTGCTCCGCAAACAACTCGTCCTGCTCTTTCACTTTATTATATTATTCTTGGGTCCGTCAATATGCGCCATGCTATCACAACTTGTAAGACTCACCTTTGATCAGAGCCACTGTGGCGCATTTCAGCGTCGTTCTCGCCGCACAAAACACATCACATTTGACTGGGCAGGAAGGCATGACATCCATCAAGTGAGAGTGGTCTTCAGGAACGAGGGTTACAACGGGGTTTTCATTCGGCCAGGCCGAGAACTGCTCTCTCTCTCTCTCTCTCTCTCTCGTGCCCAAAGGCACGGCGCGGTCTGACCTCAACGGCCCATGGTGGATCCCCACGCCAACGAACGCGCGATGCTCGACTCGATCGACCAAACGTCCGGGACGGCAACGGCAGCGTAA
>Ga0265798_10005670_pt1 | contig 16653 bp, 15 predicted proteins | sample P3T30metagenome_FD_192430 | JGI IMG/M metagenome (GOLD analysis project Ga0265798, IMG submission 192430) | Plant litter microbial communities from East Loma Ridge, Irvine, California - P3 T30 | ecosystem: Environmental > Terrestrial > Plant litter > Unclassified | place: USA: California... | reverse complement strand
CAGCGTCGCCGACCAGCGTGCGTCCTGGTCCGCCGCGTCGAGCCCGCGCACGACCTGCACCACGCGCTCGCGCCGTGCGTCCAGATCCAGCGCCGGATCGAGCGCGCCACCCATCGCGAGCGCCTCGACGATCGTCGGATCGTAGCGCCGCGGCACGAAGCGCATCAGCGTCCGCATCCGCCGCGCATGATCGACCAGCGTGCGCAAATCCGCGCCCGAGCGCGAGCCCTGCGCGCCTTCGAGCACGACACTCGCGACGCCATTCTCGACCAGATATTCGTCGAGCGCGGCATCGTCCTTCAGATACACCTCGGACCGCCCGCGCGTCGCTTTGTAGAGCGGCGGCTGCGCGATGTAGAGATGCCCCTGGGTGATGATTTCCGGCATCTGGCGGTAGAAGAACGTCAGCAAAAGCGTGCGGATATGCGCGCCATCGACGTCTGCGTCGGTCATGATGACGATCTTGTGGTAGCGCAATTTCTCGACGTTGAAGTCGTCGCGCCCGATGCCCGTGCCCATCGCCTGGATCAGCGTGCCGATTTCCTTCGACGACAGCATCCGGTCGAACCGCGCGCGCTCGACGTTGAGGATCTTGCCGCGCAACGGCAAGATCGCCTGGAAGTGCCGGTCACGCCCCTGCTTGGCCGACCCGCCAGCCGAGTCACCCTCGACCAGAAACAGTTCGGACTTCGCCGGATCGCGCTCTTGGCAATCCGCGAGCTTGCCCGGGAGCGACGCGATGTCCATCACGCCCTTGCGCCGGGTCAGTTCGCGCGCCTTCTTGGCGGCTTCGCGCGCGGCGGCGGCGTCGATAATCTTGAGGACGATCGCCTTGCCGTGCGCAGGGTTTTCCTCGAGCCATTCGGCGAGCTTGTCCGCCATCAGCGATTCGAGCGGCTGACGCACTTCGGACGAGACGAGCTTGTCCTTGGTCTGGCTGCTGAACTTGGGGTCGGGCAGTTTGACCGAGACGATCGCGGTGAGACCCTCGCGCATGTCGTCGCCGGTGAGGCTGACCTTCTCCTTCTTCAACATGCCCGATTTCTCGGCATAATTGTTGAGGGTCCGCGTCATTGCCGCGCGGAAGGCGGCCATGTGCGTGCCGCCGTCGCGCTGCGGGATGTTGTTGGTGAAGGCGAGGACGTTCTCGTAATAAGAATCGTTCCACTCGAGCGCGACGTCGATCGTGACGTCGTCGCGCGTGCCGCTGATCGCGACCGGCTCGGGCATCAGCGCGGCCTTGTTGCGATCGAGATATTTCACGAACGCGGCGATCCCGCCTTCGTAATAGAGCTCGACCGTCTTCACCTCCTCATGCCGTGCGTCGTTGAGGAACAGGCGCACGCCCGAGTTGAGGAAAGCGAGCTCGCGGTAGCGATGTTCGAGCTTGTCGAAGTCGAATTCGGTGATCTTGAACGTGGCGGGCGACGGGAAGAAGGTGACGCGCGTCCCCTTCTTGCCGGGCGCGGGGCCGACGATCTTGAGCGGAGCGACCGCATCGCCGAACGCGAAGCGCATGTAATGCTCCTGTTCGTCGCGGAAGATCGTGAGATCCAGCCACTCGGACAATGCGTTGACGACCGAGACGCCGACGCCGTGGAGCCCGCCCGACACCTTATAGGCATTGTCGTTCGACGTGTTCTCGAACTTCCCGCCTGCGTGGAGCTGGGTCATGATCACTTCGGCGGCGCTGACGCCTTCCTCGGTGTGGATGCCCGTCGGAATGCCGCGACCGTTATCCTCGACCGTGACCGATCCGTCGGCGTTGAGCGTGATGTCGATCCGGTCGCAATGCCCGGCCAAGGCCTCGTCGATCGCGTTGTCGGAGACTTCGAACACCATGTGGTGGAGGCCCGAGCCGTCGTCGGTATCGCCGATGTACATGCCGGGGCGTTTGCGCACTGCGTCGAGGCCCTTGAGCACCTTGATCGAGTCTGCGCCATAGTCGTTGGTATTGGGGTCTTCTGCCATGCCCAGCCTATAGGGATTCAGGCACGAAAACGGAAGCGAAATGGGTAGGCAAACCGGGGGGCAGCGATGCCAAAGCCGCGCCACCCGACAGGTTCGGGTCAGCCGCCCGCCTGCCCGAGCACGAGACGCAGCGCATCGCGCCCGAGATCGGCGAACAGCGCATCCTCGGTTCCTGTCATCCACACCTGCCCGATCCCGCCGAGCCGCGCGAACAGCGCCGCCCGCCGCACCGGATCGAGATGCGCCGCCACTTCGTCCAGCAACAGCACCGGCATCATCCCGGTCCGCTCCGCAACCAGTTCGGCATGCGCGAGAATCACGCCGAGCAGCAGCGCCTTCTGCTCGCCGGTCGAACACAATGCAGCAGCCTGCCCTTTGCCCAGATGCGTCACCGCCAGATCGCTGCGATGCGGCCCGACCAGCGCGCGCCCCGCGGCAGAGTCGCGCGCGCGACTCTGCGCGAGGTCGGCCGCGAGCGTCTCCCCCGCGCCGGTCCAGCCGATGAGGTCGAGCCCGGCGCGCGCAAACGGACCATCGGGTTGCTCGACCAGTCGAAGCCCGAGCGCCGCGACCGTATCGCGCCGCGCGAGATCGATCGCAACGCCATGTTCCGCCATCTGCGCCTCCAGCGCGCGCAGCCATTCCGGGTCGGGGCGCCCCTCCTCGCCAAGCAGCCGGTTGCGCGCGCGCATCGCCGCCTCGTAACGGTTGGCGTGGACCGCATGGCCGGGGCTGAGCGCGAGCGTCAGCCGATCGAGAAACCGCCGGCGCTCGCCCGCGGGTTCGACGAACAGCCGGTCCATCGCCGGCGTCAGCCACAGCACGGTCAGCCATTCCGCCAATTGCGTCGCCGCCACCGCGCTGCCCTGCACGCGGACGATCCGCCGTTCGGGCGCATTCGGCTGCGCGCCGGTCGCGATCGCCACATCGCCGTCGAGATCGCAGGCAATCCCGAACCCGCCCGGTCCGTCCTGCCGCGCCATCTCGCTCAGCGCCGCACGCCGCAGCCCGCGGCCCGGTGCCAGCAGCGACACCGCTTCGAGCACATTGGTCTTGCCCGCGCCATTCTCGCCGGTCAGCACGACGAACCCCGGCCCGGGCGCGACCGCCAGCGTGGCGTGATTCCGGAAATCGGTGAGGACCAGACGCGTCAACATTGCGCCCGCTCTACCCGCTTGGCCACGTTTCGCAATTTGCGTGATGCGTCACCGCCCCGAAGACCGCGTTCGGCACAGGTCGCGCGTCGTTGCGATTACGCTTCCCCGAACATCTCGCGTTGGCCCTTGTCCAGTTCCTCGGCATAGCGGCGTCGAACATAGGATTCCGACAAGACTCCCAGCACGTTGCCATCTCCCGCCACGACGGCCATCTCGTCCGCACCCGCACTGTCGAACGCCGCCATCACCACCTTGATGTCCGCATCGGGCGACAGCACCTGGTCGCGGTGGATCGCGAGCGTCCCGACCACGTCGGTCGCCGTAACCCCCTCGGCAAAGGCGCTGGCGGTCTGCACCACGCCGGCATAGCGATCCTCGTCGTCGACCACGACGACCCGACTGGTCGACCCCAGCGGAAACAGCCGGCGAAACTCGGCAACGGTGATCCGCCCGGGGGTCGCCCGCTCCACCTTTCGCATCATTCGTCCCGCGGTCAGCGTGCGCACCCAACCGACATCGCGTGCGCTCTTGATCGTCTCGCCACGCAAGTGAAGCCGCCACGTCGAGAAGGAATAGCCGAACGTCTCGCGGACGACCGTCGATGCGACCAAGGCAGCAGCGATCGTCGCGCCGGCAATCGAGAAGTCATGGGTCGCCTCGAGCACCAGCATCGCCATCGTCATCGGTCCACCGACGACCGCGACCGCGAGCGCAGCCATCCCGACGAGCGCCGCATTCTCGGGAGCGATCAGCGATTGTCCGGCAAACCAGCCGAGCGTGCCCGCGTAAAGCTGGCCGAGCAGGCTTCCCAGGAAGAGCGAGGCAAAGAACAGTCCACCGCGAAACCCGAAGCCGAGCGAGACGACCGACGCCGCGCTCTTCATCAGAAAAATGCCGAGCAGCAGCGTGAACGGCAAACCATATTCGAGATCGGTATGGAGCGCCCCGTGCCCCGCGGACAGGACTTGTGGCGTCATCATCGCCAGCGGGATCAACAATATGCCCCCGAGGACCGGTCGCCACGACGTGCCGATCGGCAGGCGGCGCGTCCATCCCTCGACCACCGCGACCGCGCGCATCAGGAGGATCCCGACCAGCGCGGCAACGGCGCCGAGACCTGCGTAGATCAGATAATGGTGCGTCTGAACATGTTCGCCAACGGTCGCATGGACCAGATACGGCTGCGCACCCAACGCATGGGCCACCAGCACGCCCGACAAAGATGCCGCCGCGACGGGCGCGATCGCGGCGGGCGTATACGCGCCGATGACGATTTCAAACGCATAGAAGGCCCCCGTCAGTGGCGCGCCGAAGGCGCCGGCGATGGCGGCCCCCGTCCCGGCACCGACGAGAATCCGCAGGTCAGCCCGGCGCAGTCTGGACCACCCGCCCACGATCGAAGAAATGACCCCGCCGAGCTGCGCATAAGCGGCTTCCAGCCCCACCGATGCGCCGAAGCCGTTCGAAATGATCGTCTGGCCGGAAATGACGAGGCTGTCGCTCCACGACATGCGACCCCCGTGGAGCGCATTGGCCTCGACCGCGTCGACCATGCGCCGCGACCGGGCCTTGGTGATCCACGAGAAAAGCACCAGAACGACGCCACCGATGGGCAAGGCGATCAGCGTCAGCACGGGGATCGCGGGTGTCGCGCTCAGCCGCTGCCCGTTCGGCAGCGCGAACAGCACATGCTGGATCGTCCGCGCAACCGCACCCTGCACGACGCTCAGCAACCCGGCGGCACCCCCGAGCACGACCGCCAGCAGGATCAGGACCGCTTCGCTTGCGCGCAGTCGCTGGCGCACCCACGACGTCGCCGACCGTATGGCTTCGACGTCCAGCGTCATGCGTCCATCATCCGATATCCTGCATTACGCGCCGGACCGTCCCCGCACCCGCCTTGCAGACCGGCGGCACGATGCGCGAAAACGCCGCAACGACGGGAGGACGAGCGAAGCGCATGGTGCCGGTTAAACCCAACACCGCTTCCCGGCTATACCGATCTCGCCGGCACCATCCCGGCGCGCGACGCCCCCGATATCGTCCCTGCGCCGAGCCGAGCGTGCTGCACGCCGAACGCGACGATATCCGGTTCCGCTTCGGGAACAGCACGTTACAAGGCCCGAAAAGGGATATCGCGTTGCCATTCAGATCGCTGTTCCGCTGCACCGGCATGGTCGCGGGTGTCTCCATGCTGTCCGAGTGCGTTCCTGCCGGACGCCCGACGGTACCCCCTGCCCCCCTACCCGCCAGGTCCGTGCCGATCACGGTCCACACCACCGCGCCCGCTCGAACCCCGCCAAAGCCGGTGCGATCACGCGCGCAGCCGTCCGCCGACCTGCTTAACGTCGTCCAGGCGCTGGGCACGGGCTTCAAGGGCGAGGTGGGCATCAGCGTCCGCGATATCGACGAGGGTTGGGTGGTCGCCTGGGAAGGCGACAGCGCGCGTCCACAGCAGAGCGTGAGCAAGTTCTGGGTCGCGATCGCGGTGATGGACGCGGTGGACCGGGGCCGCCTGTCGCTCGGTGATCCGGTGACGGTGACGCGGTCCGATCTCACCCTGTTTCACCAGCCGATCCGGGCGCTGGTCGGGAAGGACGGCTACCGGACGACGATCGGCGCATTGCTGCGCGGGGCGATGACGCACAGCGACAACACCTGCAACGACGTGCTCCTGTGGCGCGTCGGTGGCCCCGCCGCGATCAACCGGATGCTCCGTGACAAGGGCGTCGCGGGCGTCAAGTTCGGTCCTGGCGAACGACAGTTGCAGGCGCGAACCGCCGGGCTGGAATGGCGGCCGGAATGGGCGGGCGGCTGGGGATTCCTCCAGGCGCGCGCGGCCATGACCTATGAAGCGCGCGACACGGCGCTGCGCCGCTATCTCGCGGCGCCGATCGACGGTGCCTCGGCCAATGGTGTGACGCTGGGGCTGTCGCTGCTGGCACAGGGCAAGCTGCTGAGCGCACGGTCGACCGCGTCGTTGCTGACGCTCATGCGATCCAGCAAGACCGGCCCGCTGCGGCTCAAATCGGGTCTTCGCCCCGGCTGGACGCTCGCGCACAAAACAGGGACTGGGCAGGATCTCGGAAATCTGTCGACCGGTTACAACGATGTCGGCTTGCTCGTCGCCCCCGACGGGCATCGCTATGCGGTCGCGGTGATGATCGCGAGCACGCGCCAACCGATCCCGGCGCGGATGCGGCTGATGGGCAACGTGACTCGCGCGGTCATCGCTGCGGCGGACCAGTAATCGGGAGTCGCCGCGATCCTGGCGTCCTTTCCCTTTTGACCGCGGCGGATGGTGGCTTGGCCGTCGCGCATGTCGGCCCTAGACCGTGGGGATGCGCCTCATCGTCATCCTGATCCGGGTCCTGGCCGGTTTGCTCGTCCTGGTCACCGGGCTCAGCATATTCGAATCGAACGAATGGTGGATCAGGGTCTGGGATTTCCCCCGCGTCCAGATTCTGGCGGGCCTGATCCTGGCGGGCGGCCTGTCGCTCTGGCTGGATCGGCGCAAGGGGCGTTGGGTCGCGGTGCTGTGCGTTGTTGCGGCGGGGTGGCAGCTCTACCGGATCTATCCCTATACCCCGCTGGCCAGGACGGAACTCGCCTTCGCCGACGATGCCTCCGTCGCAAAAGGCCAGTGCTTCAGCATGCTGTCGCTGAACGTCCTCGAGTCCAATCGCGACTATCCCCGGACGGCGCGGCTGATCGACCGGATACGCCCCGACATCCTGCTGCTGATGGAGACGGATCAACGCTGGGCAGACGCGCTGGCTCCCCAACTCGGGCGTTATACGCATCGGCTGGAGCGGCCGATCGGCAACACCTATGGCATGATCTTCGCCACGCGCCTGCCGATGCGGGACGGCCGGATCGAGACGATCGCGCAGGAGGACACGCCGTCGATCCATGCCGAACTGACGGCCGGCGGTCCTTTCCGGGTAATCGCACTGCATCCCCGGCCGCCTGTTCCCGGGCAGGACACCGAGGCACGCGATGCCGAGATCGCGATCGCTGCAAATCGCGTCGCCCAGGCGAAGCTGCCCGTCCTGGCGATCGGCGATTTCAACGATGTCGCCTGGTCGCATACGTCGCAACTGTTCAAGCGAGTCGGTGGCTATCTCGACGCGCGGATCGGACGGGGCACCTTCGCGACCTTCCCCGCGCGCACGCCGCTGTTCGGCTGGCCGCTCGATCACATGTTCGTCACCCCGGAATTCAAGGTCCGCGACCTCGACGTGCTGGAGGATGTCGGTTCTGATCACTTGCCGATCTATGCACGTCTCTGTTTGACGCACCAGACGGCGGCCAACCGGACGCCCGACCCCGTATCGAACGAAGATCGCAAGGACGTGAAAGAGGTGCTGCAGGACTATCGCGAGGAGCGGCGTAACCGCTGAGCATATATAGCGAGACGTCGACCGAATGCCAACGAGCGTCGGCATGACGCACGACTGGGGCAGATGATCCGACGACCCAGCAGGCATGCGCACGCGCGCTTCAGGTTTCCCGGCATGGCGGGTGAACCATGCGGTGCATACGGTTGTGGAAAATGGTGCACCGTCATGAAAGCGATGGACACTCAGATCATTGGGAAATTTGTGTTCCGATACGCGGATAAGGGGCGCGACAATGTCGACCGATCATCTTTGGGACAATGCGGCCGATCGGGCTTGGCAGCTCGAACGTCTGGCCCTCCCAGAACCTGACGTTCGCCGGAGTAGCCACTCGCGGCCCTGAAAGAGTAGGTCTGGCCGGTTGCTGACCGGCAGTAATTGGCTGGCTGGTGGCTGAAACAGACATCGCCAGTTTCGGCTCGAGCGAGAGGACTGATGGGTCCTCAGCGCGAGCTGACGGCGCGAAGCTCTTTGCCTTCCCCGTCACGTGCAGTCCAAGCCGCCCGGCCAGCGGTTCGAGCGCGTCGAGGACCGCTCCCTTAAGGTGACCGTCCTCGAGTCGGCCGTAGGCTCGGATGAGGAAGTCGGCTGCCTCTCTGGTTCCCCGCCCAGCGATCACGCTCGCCGCTGCCGTTTAGCCGCCTAGCGAGAGCCACCGCCCGATGAGCTCGAGGGGAATCGCCCGTCTCGGATGTGGCGGGATCGGATGAAGCATGCCCGACCGGAACGAGAACATTTCCATGCGGTAGGTCAGGCCCGTGATCAACGAATGCGCGATCGTCAACCGGTTGGCGGGGGACCAGTCCCGGGCCTCGATCAGTTCGACAGCGCGCTCGACCGACCCGCGCCGCGGCACATGCCCGAACATGATCGCCACGGCGGCCACCATCTGTGCGTCCGTGGCCGACATACGCTCGACGAGCGGGTCGATCAGTTCCCCCGCGCCGGCGGCGAGGGCGAAGAGTTCCGCGCGGTCGCGCAGAGCTTTGGGCAACGATTTGGTCCTGGTAGCCTACCCCGCCCCGGGGTCGCCGCGCCCCCGCCCTCCATCAACGCAAGGCCTGGCCGTCCGACCGTCCCTTGCGCTCCAGGATGCGCGCCTTCGACCCGGCCTTGGCGTCGTCGATCGCTTTCCTTACCTCGTCGATGTTGCTGAGGCAGATCTGCGTGCGGGCCGGCGGCAGGTCGGGTAGGTCCAGGTTCATCCGCATGATGAAGTAGTCGGCCATGGACAGGCGGACATCAATCTTGCGGCGGCCGTCCTTCATTGCGTAGTCGCGCTGGATGACGAGGCTCCGGTGTCATCACCCGCGTCGAGAGCTTGCGGAGTGGTGTGCTGCCGGACCGGGCCTCGAAACGAACAACAAGACAACATCTATCCGTCGTTGCGCCTTCCCTAACACCAGACGAGCGCGGACCGGATCCGCTTCGATCGCCATACTGCGACGTTTTAGCAACCTCCGCTGTACGATGGCGTCGGACTCAAGCGCACCAGTCAGATCGACGTCGTCAGATCGACCAGCCAGTCAGGCGAGGCTGCGACGAGTACGCCTTCGATCATCTTGTCGCCGCCTGTGAAGATCAGCACGCCGACCACCATCAGCAACCCGCCAAGCATCTGTTTGCCCGCGCCGCCCGCCGTCATCATCCGACCGCGCCAGCGTGCGAGCAACGGGCGCGTGGCAAGCGCCAGCACCAGCAAGACGCTGGCGATGCCCACACCAAACGCGGCCATCGTCAGCGCTACGATCGTCAGGTTTTCCCCCTGCGCCGCGAGCACTGTCGCGGCACCGAGCGTCGGGCCCACGCACGGGCTCCAGACGAGGCCGAGCAGGACGCCGATCGCCGCCTGCCCGAGGAGGCCATAGCGCTCCATGCCTGCCTGCCGCGCGTTCGCCCAGTTGACCAGCGGGCTGGCTGCTCGCGCCAGGAGCGCCTGCAGAGACGGAAGGAAAAGCGCCAAACCGGCAGCGACCAGCAACCCGGCACCGAACAGCCGGACCCAATCCCCATCGAACCCGGACGCCGCTCCCAGCGTTGCGAGCAGGAACCCGGTCACCGTGAAGGACGTGACAAGTCCGGTAGCGAGGGCCAGCGGGCCGTGCCGGTGCGCTTGTGCCGCGCTGCCGAGCACGATCGGGACCAGCGGCAGGACGCATGGCGACAGGATCGTCAGCGCGCCCGCGGTAAAGGCAAGCACCGGACTGATCACGTCGGCCATGGCTTAACCGATGATCTTGGCGAGCAATCCGTTGATCGCGATCTTGTCGGTCGTGTAGACGACACGGCCGACTTCTTGTGCGCCACGATATCCGATCAGTGTCGACTGCTTCTGGGCTCCAAGAGCTTTCCAGTCGGCCTTCTGCTTGTCGTAATTGATCGAGAGGATCAGCAGATTGTCATATTGCCGCTCGGCAGTCGTGGCTTTGATCGTCCGCCCCTGCGAGGCACAAACGGGGCACCACCATGCCTTGACCTCGACAAGGATCGGGCGCCCCTCGGCCTGCGCTGCCGCAAGCAAGGCGGGGGTGTAAGGCTGACGTTCGGCGGCGGTTGCGGGTGCCGCGAAAGCGATAACCGCGATGGCTGACATTGCGAAAGCTGTGCGTGGGCGGAACATAGGATGCGATCCCTTGAACTGTGTCTACGGAGTTCGCGTCGGGTGCAGCAGCGGTTACATCAATCGGTCGCCGGCGTCGGCAAAAAGACGGCGACCACCGTTGCGATCGCCGTGAACGCTGCAATCGGCAGGGCATAGAGCGCGACCTCCGCCCACCCTTCGCCGCGCAACAGGACGCCCGTCGCAGCCCGGATGAAGTGCGTCAGCGGAAAGACATTCCCGATGGCTTGCGCCCAGCCCGGCAGCGTGGCGAACGGATAGAGAAACCCCGAGAGCAGCATTGCGGGCAGGTAAAACGCTACCGCGCCCTGCAACGCGGCCAGCTGGGTCGGCGCACGCGCCGCAATCGCATAGCCAAGCACGAGATGTGCCGCTGCAAAAAGCGGGAGGAGCGCGACAAGCGCGGCGGCACTGCCGCGCACCGGCAAATCGAACAGCCAGATCCCCGCCGCCAGCACCGCGACGCCTTGCCCGCTGCCGATCGCAACATAGGGTAGCAGTTTGCCGAGCAGCACCTCGCCGCGCCCGAAGGGCAGGATCATCAGGGCTTCCCAGGTACCGCCTTCGCGTTCGCGCGCAAGGCTCAGCGAACCGAGCATGATCATCGCGATCATGACGGTGACCCCGATCAGGCCCGGCAGAAAACTCCAGTCCGCCCGCGATGCGGGGTTGTACAAATGCTCGACCGTCAGCCCCGGTCCGGCAACGTCGCCGCGCTCCGCAAGGGTTCGCCAATACGCCGCTTCGATCCGCGCGGTCGCCGCGGACGCCAGCGTCGCGTTGCTCTCATCGACCACGATGCGCAGCGGGCCGCCTTTGCCGAGCGGATTGGCGAAGGAGCGGGCTTCGGGCACTTCGACACCGATGACGGCACCGCCGCGCTTCACCAGTGCTTCGGCGGTTCCGGGTTTGCCCGTGGCGACGATCACGATATTGCGCTGCTCGCGCAATTCCCTCGCCACGGTTTGGGCATTGCTGGCCGATGGCGCGGCAATCGCTACAGCGACCGCTGCGTCCGGCCGGATCGCGGTCCCAAACAGGATGATCTGCAACAGTGGCACCACGAGCAGCAGCGTCAGGGCGATGCGCGTCCGCAGCAGTCGCGCCCATTCCACCGTTGCCATCGCGGCGATGCGCCGAAGCGCGCTCATTGCCGCGCCTGCGCGAGTACGGCCGCCTCGAGCGAATGCGATCCTGCCGCGTCGATGATTGCGGTCGGCGTCGTCTGGGGCGCTGCCTGCCCGTCGCGGTACAACATGATCTGGGGAAGCCGCTCGGCCTCGGTGAGGTCATGCGTGCTGACCACCACCGCGCTTCCGTCCGCAGCGAACTGCGCCATCCAGCGCCATATCGCGGACCGCGTCACGACATCGAGCCCTGCCGTCGGTTCGTCGAGCAGCAAGAGCGGAGGCCTGTGAAGGACGCTGGTCACGAACTGAACGCGCCGCGCCCAGCCGCCGGACAAGACGCCGAACCGGTCCGACGCCACCGCGTCGAGCCCGTAGCGGGCAAGGGCGTCGCTCACCGACCTGCGGGGCAGGCCCTGCATACGCGCGTGAAAGCGGAGATTTTCAAGAACGGTGAGCTCGGGATAGAGCGCGAGCCGCTGGCTCATATAGCCGATCCGGCGGCGGTCAATGCGACCCGAGCCGATCTCGACGCCAAGCACAGTCCCCCGTCCGGCGTCTGGCAAGGCCAGCCCCGCGACCATGCGGAGCGTTGTCGTCTTGCCGCCGCCGTTCGCGCCGACGAGGCCGAGGAGATCGCCGGCACCGATCCGGATCGTGACGTCACGGACGACTTGGCGCTTGCCGAACACCTTCGCCAAGTCGCGGACATCGACGAACGGACTATCCATGGCGATACGCAAAGCCACCGAACATATGCTTGCTCGCCTCGGCGCCGAGGACGACGACGGTATCCTCGGCGCGCGCTCTAGCCCTCAGCGTGTCGAACGCGATCCAGATCGCCGCGGAGCCGGTGTTGCCGATCCGGTCCGCCTGCACGAACAGGCGGTCCGGCGGCAGCTCGAAATGCGCGGCGGCAAGCGTTCCGATCCGCCCGCTGACCTGATGCGGGACGATGTAGCGCGTGGACTCGATCGGGAAACCCTGCTTCTCGGCGGCAGCGCGCCCCGCATCGAACAATCGATGACCCTCGGCGCGGATGGCCACGAAATCATGGTCGAACCGGTGTGATCGATGCTGGCGCGAGATCCCGGGTGCGCGACCGAGCCCGAGGGCACCGAACCATGCGGCTTCAATCGTGGAACAGTCATTCCGGACCGCGCCCACGACGACCGCACCCGCGCCATCTCCCATCTGCACCATGTTGACGATCTGGTCTGCCGCATCGTCGAGCGCTACCGGGTCCAAGAACAGCGAGCCGGTTTCCGAGCCGACGATCGCAACGGGTCCGCTGCCCGAACCGATCAACCCGAACGCGATCATCAGCGCGTTTGCAAATCCGGTGCACGCCTGCCGCACCTCGAGATGCGGGCCATCGTAACCGAGCCGGTCGGCAACCATGGCGACATTGGCGGGCAATGGCTGGTCTGGCGTCGTCGTGTGGCCGATCAGATACGACAGGTCGGTCGACCCTAGCCCTGCCGCGTCGAGCGCCACGCGTACCGCCTGAGCCGCAAGGTCGGCGTTCGCGGCTCCGCGGCGTGCGACCTCGTGGGCGGCGTCGAAGTCACGGCACAAATGACGGCTTACGATGCCGAGCCGTGCCGCGATTGCCGTCGCTTCACGGGTCCGGGCGAAACCGAACCGGTGCTGCAACATGGCAATCAGATCCGCGGTTGCAACTTCGGGGCCCGGGAGCGCCTGGCCGCTGCCCAGCACGCCGATACGGCCGTTCGAAAGCCAGGGCGCGGCGGTCATCCCCGCAGCAGACCGGACGGGAGTGTACCGAGGTCGACCCGCAACTGTGCCGGGTCGACCTCGAGCGCCTCGAACGCGTCCGCGGCGAGCATCAGAACGTTTGCCAGCGCCTCGCGCGCGGATTGGGCACCGTCTTCGAACCGGCGACCATCGGCGCGCGCGATGACGAGCGACCGACTGAGCCGGACATGCCGGGTCTCGTCCGCCCGGATCCGCGCCAGCATGTTTGCAACGGCACGATCGCCAGCGATCGGCGACTGCGGGCGCAGGAGCCGACTGAGGATCGTACAAACGCCGGCATCGATCGCGGCAATCCGTGCGAGGTGCGCGAACGTCGAGCCGCCGCCCAAGTCGACGTGGAAACGCCGCGCCGCCCGGCGGACGTCTGCAGTCGCTACAGCAGGAAGGCTCTCCGCAAGCGAGTGCAGCAAGCCGTCGTGGACGCGCTCCTCCGCAGCGATCACCCTGAGCGCCATCGCCGTTGCCGGATCGCCTTCGCCTGCCGCCAGCCCATCGAAGGCGAGTGCCGCCGCCTCCTCGCCGCAGCCGAGCAGAGGCACCAGCAGCGCGAGCGCGGCTGCAGAACGATCGTCGAGCACGACGTCCAGCGGTCGCGCAGGGATCGCGCGACGGGCACTGAAGCAAAAAGTCGTCAAGGACGTGGCCATCGTCTGTCAAGCGCCCCGCGTGGTCAAAGCTTGCCGATCTGCTTACCGGTTCGCAATCGCGAACCACTCGGTTACACTCCGCAAGCGTAACCATTTCCCAAATGCGTGCGAAAGACAAAGCAATTGGCATCGGACGAATCAGCGCTGCGAGTCCTGATGCAGGCAAGCCTGGCTGGGGATGCGCGCGCGCACCGTGCCTTGCTCCTTGCATTGCTGCCGGTGTTGCATCGCTATTTTTCGAGAAAGGTTTCAAACAATGCCGACGTCGACGATCTGGTGCAGATAACGCTGATAGCGGTCAACGAACGCCGCGACACGTACGACCCCAAGCGTCCGTTCAGTCCGTGGCTCTTCGCTATCGCACGTTACAAGATGGTCGATCAGTTCCGCCGGACGCGGAGCCATGTCAGGCTTGACGACATTGGCGAGATCGCAGACGAGCGTAATTTCGGCGAAGCAGTGACCGCTCGGCTTGATGTCGAGGCGCAACTCGCTCGTCTTTCAGCGAAGCAGGCAGCCGCCGTGCGCGCGACACGTATCGAGGGTCTTAGTGTTGCCGAAGTTGCCGAACGCGACGGGATCTCACAGTCCAATGTCAAGATCTCGGTCCATCGCGGGTTGAAGGCGCTGGCGAAGCGGGTATTCGGCCAGTGACGGACGCCGACATGCTGATCGACCGGTTGGTTGAGCAACACCGGCCGACGCCGCCGCACCGGCTGCCGCGCCGGATCGCGGTCTCGACGCTGCTTGGCGCGGCGATCATCCTCGCCCTCGTCGTAACCTGGGGCATTCGCCCCAATATCGCAGCGTCGAGCGCAACCTTGCGCTTCTGGGTCAAGCTCGGCTTTGGAGCCGGATTCGCCATCACGGGTTTCACCGGACTGCTGGCACTCTTCAGACCCGAGCGCCCAGCGCCCCGGCGGCTGTGGTTCGCGGCGATCCCGATCGCCGTCATCGCCGCGGCCGCATTCAACGAAATCGCTACGGTGTCCGACGCCGAACTGACGGCCTTGTGGCTCGGCAAATCGGCCCTCGCCTGTCCGTTCGCAATCGTTGCACTGTCCGCTTTCCCTTCGTACGCCCTGATCCAAGCCGGACGTCGCTCGGCACCGACGCGGTTGAGGCTGACCGGCGGCGTTATCGGGCTGACATCGAGCGGCCTCGCTGCGATGTTATATGCCTTGCACTGCCCGGAAAACGGCATGACGTTCGTCGCGACATGGTATTCCGTCGGAGTCATGTTGGCGACGCTGGTCGGCATCATCTGCGGCCCCCGTCTCTTGAGATGGTGAATCGTTCAGAGGTGTCAGAACCGCTCGGTTGTGACGGCGTGGCGGAATGGCATTTCGAATTGATACGGGGCGTCGAACGGCGACGTGTTACTCTCTGATGGGGAGAAACCGCATGAACCCGAACAAAGCTCTCTGGGAAAAGGGGGATTTCACCCGAATCGCTGCAACAATGCGCACGAGTGGGCGTGAATTGGTCGAAAGCCTCGACATTCGCGGTAGTATGCACGTCCTTGATCTCGGTTGCGGTGATGGCACGACGGCACTTCCCGCCGCCGAACTTGGCGCGAACGTTTTGGGAATCGACATCGCAACGAATCTTGTCGCTGCCGGTAACGCCCGTGCCGCTGAAGCGGCACTCGAAAATCTGCGGTTCGAGGAAGGCGACGCGGCAAATCTGACGGGGGTTGCCGACGAACAATTCGATCTTGTCATCAGCGTCTTCGGCGCGATGTTTGCGCCTCGCCCGGACGACGTTGCGCGCGAGATGGTGCGGGTGACCAAGCCGGGTGGGCGCATAGTGATGGGCAATTGGATACCCGGCGACGCGACGCTGGTGGCGCAGATCCTGCGGATCAGCGCCGTATATACGCCCGCTCCTCCCGAAGGCTTCGTCAGTCCGGTCACGTGGGGTGTCGAGGCGACGGTCCGCGAGAGATTCGGCGCGGCGGGAATACCGTCCGACCGCGTCACCTGCGAGCGCGCCACCTACGTGTTCCGCCATAATGGCCCGCCGTCCGAACTGCTTGACTGTTTCCGGCAGTATTACGGCCCGACCATGAACGCGTTTGCCGCTGCCCAGAGCGGTGGGCGAACCGCAGCGTTGCACGACGAACTGGCTGAGCTTTTCGCTGCACAGAACCAGGGCGGACCGATCACGACAGTCATACCCGCCACCTTTCTGAAGGTTACGGTTCGTAGGCCATAACGGCGTCAGGTTTCCCGTATCACGAGGGCCACAACGGGTCGATTATGATATCGGTCGATAATAGCAGACCTCGCCCGGCCGGATTCGATGCCGCGCCCTCGCAAGGGACCAACGCGCCTCATGCAATCGCATGGGGCGCGTTGGCATTGCTCAGGCCGTCACCGGTCGGGCAGTCGCGCGGCTCCGGAGCAATCCGCCAATCATACTGAAGCCCAGAATCATCATTGCCCAAGTCGCTGGTTCGGGAACGGCACTCGTGAGAAAGCTGATCCGGTAGATCGGCTGATCGTTCGACAGGTTTGTAGAAAAATTGTACCCAGCCGCCGTTTCCAACCCCTGGAAGGTCTGCAACTCGGTCCTGCCGAACTCGACGACCCCGTTTTCTGCCGTGCGCAAGTCGTTGTTACCTGAGGTGAGGAACGCAGCGTTCGCGGCAACCGCCGCTTCCGAGCCGGCATTCCAGATCTCGCGGGCGGTTTGCAGGATCTCCGGGATGAGCAGCCCGCCGTCAGCATCAAGAAGCCGGTACTCGCGCGGATCATCGTTGCCGATGAAGAGATCGTTGCTGGGTATGACCATGGCGCCGAAAGTGAAAAAGGGGTTCTGCGCGGTATCTACGCGGAAATGCGCCGTCGTGAAGTTTTGACCGGGCGTCAGCGCGCCCATCGTGGAACCGAACACCGCGGCGGGATCAGCCGCCGAAAAGGCCGGAAACCAGTCGGAGCCGCTCCCACC
>Ga0265798_10005666_pt1 | contig 16657 bp, 12 predicted proteins | sample P3T30metagenome_FD_192430 | JGI IMG/M metagenome (GOLD analysis project Ga0265798, IMG submission 192430) | Plant litter microbial communities from East Loma Ridge, Irvine, California - P3 T30 | ecosystem: Environmental > Terrestrial > Plant litter > Unclassified | place: USA: California... | reverse complement strand
GAGCGATGGCGCACCCAGATTGACACAGACAGACCGCCCATGTCAATCAATCGTCCAAGTCACTGGGCACATCCGACAGTTCCTCGTCGCTGTCATCCGGAATTTCCATGACGTCGGCGGCCGACTTTCCGTTCTTTGCTCCGCCGCGCGTAGGGAGCTTCCTCGCGGGTGCCTTCTCGGGCACTCTCTTCGTCCTGGCAGACTCCTGCTTTGCAGCGCGGGCGGCAGCAGGTGTCGGATGACTGCTAGGCGGCGTGTCGGACGATATGTCCTGTTCTTCGCCGTCCTGCCCGTCGTCTTCAGCATCCCAGCGCTCCGGCTCGTCTTCTTCCTCGTCCGAGGCGCTTTCCTCGATGTAGTTCTTCGCGCTGGAGACGCGGGTGCTCTTCCTGCGCTCGCTCTCGGGGATTGAGTCTTCGATCCGCTTCTTGGGGGTTTTCGTCGGCTTGGGTGCTTTGCGGACAGGGGCCTTTTTCGCGACTGAGGAGTTGACTTGAGGTTTGGCTTTCTTTGCCGGTTGCTTCGATGCGCCTTCGGCCTTGCGTTTCTTAGGCTTGAGACTGGTCCTTACCAGCTCCGTGATGATGTCCTCGTCGAGTTCGTCTGGGAGATAGCGCTTCTCGGATATGTCCTGGGCGGTCTGGTGGTTTGGCAGAGCTGCGAAGGGCCCGGCGGGGATGCGCACTTTACTTGAGTAGACCTGCAAGCTCCAGCCCTTTTCTTCCTGGAAGCGCTTGATGATTGCCTGTGCCAGATCGGAGAGCACGTATAGATTCTCACTCTTGCTCGCATCAATGCCATCTTGCACAGTCTTGACTCGCTGTGCGAGATAGTAGATTAGAGGCAGGTTGGCTTCGCTCGCCACACACTTCAGGTAGAACATGATGTATTCGATGAAGTCTTCCAGCTCATCGGCCTTTGAAGAGAAGTCCTGGTGGTGTGCAAGCAAGCTCAAGAACCGGACGAAGACTTGAACCATGGCGGCGTCGTTGCTCTTGGCCGCCATCGCGGCGCGTGATTTCAGCCATGTCGTCGTGCTCTCCTTGATCTCCTTCTTTGGTTCAAAGGCGTACATAAATACCAACCCGTAGAAGCGTTGTGGTAGCTTTCCTTGCCCAAGGTACTTCTTGACAATCCTGACGAATGCCGCTCTGACTTCTGGCAGAGGATCTTGCGCCACTTTCGCGAGTCGATTGAAGTCTGCGTGGGTGAAGAAGCTGTCTAGAGTACGATTGCAGCAGAGCTTCAGCAGTTGAATAGCTGCTGCGAGGCGCATTTGCGATCTGTGATGTTTCGGGGTCACCGTGGTTTTGGAGAGCTCGCCTTCGTTTTCGATCAATGTGTTGAGCAACTTGAAGACTGGGTTTGCCGCTGCTCTGAGTGCAGCTCTGGATTCTTCCGTCACTGATCTTGCGCGGCCACGAATACCATTCACAAGGATCTTCAAAGCCCACAGCTTGGACGCAAGATCATCGTCGATGTCGTCAGACCACTGCGGGTCGTTGTCTTCGGCCGGCGTGCGCACCTGACTCAGAATCTTGCCGATTACCAATGCGGTGATTGCTTCTTCACTGGTTTCTTCGACCTGATCGGACAACATCAGACATATCTGGCTGATGGCCGCAAGCTTGGAGAGGAAGTGCTCTGCACCTATGTCGGCAGTCTCGAGACACTTGTTGAGAATGTCGTTGGCGTACATGTCCTTTTTGGTGGCGGCAGCAGCTATCACTGTGATTGCGTGCTTTGAAGCCTTGGGTGGTGAGCCGTGCAAAGCGAAAGCGCTCATGGCTTCGTAGAAGTCCCGGTCTTTGGGCATGTCGTCGGGAGAGCGAAGGGCAAACTGTGCGCAAGACCTGAGAATGTCAATGGCCTCAGGGTCGTTGGGACTCGTGGCAGTTGGTGCTTGTTTCTTCAGTGTTTGAACATATTCTTTCGCCTGTACCTTGAAGGCCTCAGGTCGTTGCGTTGAAATTTCATGCAACAGTTCATGCGCAGTCGTGCCCAGATCCTTTTCATTTGTCCGTGCGATATTACCCATTGGTGTTACGTGGCTCTGGTTGAAGACCAGAATCGAGACAATGCGCATGAGTGGCAACATGGTCTCAAGCACAGTCGGCATCGGCGTGGGTGCATCCTCGAGACGTTTCGAGAACTCCTTCATAGCCTTGGTGATCTTGCGGTAGTCGCTGTCCGGTGCGTAACAGAATCGGATTAACTGATTGGCCCTGCGATCGTGGAGCTTTGAGAACTTGTGCAAGTGTTCAGCCGCTACTTGCGGGTCAGGCATGACATTTGCGAGTTGTTCCAGGTACTTGGCGAGGCTTCTCTTCGCCTCTTTCTGTGAGCCCTCGGCATCTTCGCTGTGCAGTGCTTCTCCGACCTTGAGATACATTTCCATGTACTTGGCCAGGCCTGCCTGGTCTTGCTGTAGCTTGTTGAAGACGACTCGTGCACGAGGGTCGAGGTCTCGGAATAACACGAGTATGCGCTCGACGCGAATCGTGTCGGGATCCAAAGTAGGCTCCTCGCCGCCATTCTGGCTGTCGGCGACGCGTTGTGAGCCTGCCTTGTTTGGTCTGATTGGCGGGTAGCTGACCGGTAGAAGCGAGTCGAACATGACCCGCTTGATTATCGCGTTGATGTGTGGGTTGTTGATGTAAAATGCACCCAGAATGTAGGAAGGTATGGCACCAAAGAGTGTGCGTGCCCGGTCGCTGCCTTCAGCGATAGCACCCGAGGCGACTCCCCAGATCCTTGCCAGGAGCTCGATGGCTGCCGTGTGAACCTGCGGTTTGGGATCTTTGACACGCTCGGCCAAGTTTCTGAGTAATGACCTCTCGGTAGAAATACCTCCACTCCTACCCAACTTTTCGACGATGGCGTCGTAATCGAAGGTGGCGATTGCGTGCACAGCCGACAAGCGTGGCTTTTCATCGGCATCTAGGAGCATGTCTGCTAACCCACTAAGGAACTTCGCTTCCTGGTCGGCATCGAGTCCTCTATTGCCGCCGGATGTCAAGATGATGCGAGCTGCGGCAGTTGCCCATGCACTCCGGATCTGCGGTGATCGATCGTCCTTTCGTGCCATGAAGTGTTGGTAGCAATCGGGGTACTTGGATGAAAAGTCGTGTGGTGCAATAGGTTTGAACAGAGCATTGTCGGGTTGCTGCGATATCCCCGACTCCACGCTCTGTGAGGGATATGCTGCTGGTTCGAGAGGAGCGGGAGGGGGTGGACCGGCAGAACCTATACCCGCAATCATGTCTCCAATAGTCTGAACAGCCAATGCCCTGATCTGCACGTTTTCGAGCTGCATTTCGGTAGCTACCTGTGGCACTACGCCGTCAATGACATCCGAGGAGGTGCGCCAAAGTTCTCTCAACAGACGATGTGCTCTTTCGATATCCCCGAAGTCCTGCTCTGCTGGTGGGGTCAAGATTCCATCATCTGACTCGTCCTCACTCTCATCGTGGGTGCGCTTACGGCCTCTGACTTTGCCGAACTTGGAAGGAGCTTCAGAGGCGTTGACAAGCACTGCAGTGTAGTAATTCGCCACTGCGCTGCTCAATGGAGAGGTGCACTGACTGCAGATTGAGCGAGCAACGTTGTAGGCCGGTGAGATATCATCCAGAGATTTTGGTGATGGGGTGCCACTTTTCGCCATGGTATCCGGATCGGCTCTCAAGAATTGCGCCAGTAGGACGTCGAGTACACCATCCGGTAGTGTGCCGACTTCTTGAATGATCGCAGAGAGTGCGACGTTCATGTTGTATTGGATTGTCTTGGCTACCTGCTCGCCATCCGAGCCTTTGATGTTTCCAGAAAGTACATCGAAGCAATTGGCGAACATGGTGTAGATCAAGTTTTCGGAACCGTGTAGATCTGTGATCAGAACGATGCTCCTCAGATTTGCGAGTGAGCTCAAGATTTCGGCGTACTGCTGGTAGTAAGATCCTGTAGCATTGGCCAGTTCCGGTATGACGGTTTTAGCGACTAGTGAGAAGATCTCACGTAGTTGGCCATCTTTGTAAGGCGCGTTCGGCGCAAGGATGCGGAACATTTGGACGATACAAGTCAGTGTCCATGCTTTCACTCCTCTGTCTTTGTGTCCCAGCAATTGCGCATTTGCCAATTCCTGTGCTTTGATTGCGACTGCGCTGCGTCCAGCCTCGTCGTCCTCTTCGAACTGTTCCATTGCCGACAGCTCTTCGTGTAGCTGCTTCAGGCGGCGCAGAAGATCGCTGACAGCTATTGGCCTTCCTGCGCGCCATGTGAGAGGCTCATCGAATGCCAGCGGTTGCACTGTCTCCTCTTCTACATCCATGTCATTATCTTGTGGTTGCTGCTCTTGCACATCCGACTCCTCCTCGTCCACCACCGGTTCCGGGCTCGCAGCTCGACGTCTGGAGGCGCGCGCCATGTTTGAAGCTTTAGCGTGGCGCGTGTGGAATGTCAATTATGTTCGTAGGTGCATTATCCGGTTGCGCGAGTTGTATTCGTGGTCGTATCCGTTGCGGCGCAAAAGTGATCGGGACAGTGATGCGAATGCGCGGGTCGAAGGTGGAATTGGAAGCTGGGACAACGCGTCGTGATCTAGCGCGACCGCCTGGAAACCTTGAGTCTTAGAGCTTCCATCCCACCACTCCTTCACAACGGACATGATCGTTTGCCTGCAGTCAACTTTTTCTTTCATATCGCTATATCTCTAGTTTTCTATGCGCCAAACCAACAATCGCCATCCCATCCCATTCAATCACTTACACGATGAGGCTTATCTCTGCGAGATCTCCATCCTCCGATTGTACACAGACCTCGATTGCCCACACATGAGACATGAAGAGCCTGTGATCACCTCGGTGTTCATTCGTGACTTTGGAACCGCGGCAGCATAGAGCTTATCTACAATTGAACATATTTACCTACTTCCAGCACACACATCGTCAACCCCAGTCGCAGTGCTTCAGAGACGCGGCACCATCTTGAGCTTCGCCAAATCATCAAACGTCTCCTTCAAAGCATCGCAAGAATCCACATAGCCATGCCACCCTGACTTTCGCCCCTTATCCGGACTGAAGAATAACGGTGCGGGTCTACACAGCGTCCCGTCCAAGAAGCCAAAAATGCGATCCAGTTCTCTCTCGTCTGGCATCGAAAGGTCGTGTTCGGACGCCATCTCCCTCCAGGCAGCCTGGACTTCACTCCGCTTCGCCCACTCGGTCATGCTAAAACTTCTCTTCGTCACTCCCATCTCCCCATAACCGCGAGGATTGAAGCGAGTCTCCGTCGATGCATATTCATCACCATCTTGCGGCCCTTGGCTCTCAACGCCAAACCAGCTCGCCACTTGAGGCCACGCAGCTTCCCAGGTGAACGCGCTGCCATCGAAAGCGTTGAACATTTCCCCAGCAGGGCACTGCAGTACACTCCACTCTTCGAGGTACGCGTTCATCATGGCGTAACTCATGCTCTGGCTCATCTGCCAGCTCGCCACATCGCCGGGAAACTTCAATGGCTTTCCCAGCCTCTTGCTCACACTCGCGTAGACAGCGAGCGCATATGAATAGTTCATCGCTGCATCTGGAACGGCGCCGGTAATGGGACCAGGCATGCAGATTGACCAGCCACATCCGGTAGACTTGCTATACTCGAAGAGTAAGTCCTCTTGCGGATAGTAGAAGTTTGGCTCAAGGTCAACGCGTGGGTCGCTTTCTTCTTGTGGTAGCTTGGTTGGGCCCAAGTGGCCGCCGTACTTCTTCGCTCCTGTCTGAAGCATGAAGCGTTTTGGAGTGATGGAAGCATGCTGTAGTGCTTGGAGGAAGTTGCTAAGAAGCTCGCTGTTCACTCTCACCATCTCATCTGCGTCAGACCACAAACCCTTACCTGGCTTTGGCGGTGGCTGCACGTAAGAGAAGAAGAACACATGGTCGGCCGTCACGTTTCTCTCTTTCAGCGTGGCGGCAATGTCTTCGGGGCTCTTGAGGAAGTCGAGAGGGATGTGTTCGGCGTTAGCGGGCAAGCCTCCGGGTACTACAGGAGGCCGACGAGAGAGACAGTAGATTTTCTTCCATCGCTTGGGAGACTCTGCGACCACTCGCAACATGTAGTGACCGCTGATGCCGTTGGCACCAGTGATGATGGCTGTCAGACCATGGATGTCCTCCGGGTAGACTGGAAGGCCATGAAAGATGCCCTTTGACTGGATCTTTTGTGTGCGTGACATATTGGTAGTTCCTTGATGATCGTGTAACAGACTTACCAACGACATATCATGAAAGATATGGGTTTCTACACCTCTGCCGCGTGAAGGCGTTCATGACCGACTTACAGCAGCACTTTACCTTGGTACTCGTCGATCTTGTGAGGGGCTTGCCGTGCTTGCCTCGCTTACATGGTCCAGCGAGAGCGAGAACGTCAATCTGCATCCCAGTAGTCTTTGCTGCTCTGATGAGAACGAAAGCTGAGGTAATTCCATCGTCATCCATGATCTGATTACCTGACAGATGGAATGGGAATATCCATATGTCTGTCAGTCGAGCTTACCAATACAACAGACTGCCTCACGGAATCGCACGATAGCGAAATCCTTCAGCAACACGGAACTGTGCAACGTCTTCCATCTGGGCGAGAGCAACAGCTCGCATATCATGCTTTCCGAACACGCCGGCCATTGGAGTCATAAAGATGGTACGAACGTTGACTGATCACCTGAGAAGCTTGCGACCTCGCAAAACGAAGGAACCAAGTGACTTTTTAACTCCATCATACATCCGCCTGTCATCCATCTCGATGCCAGCCAACCAATCAACATCCGACTCGGAAGCGGCGGCACACGCAAACACCGAGAGGCCGGGTCGAGTCGCGTCGAGTCACCTGTGCAAGCCGCGAAGAACTTCCATTCCGCGCGTCTCGCTTTGTTTCGGATGACCGATGGCTGGCTTATCTATCGCGCTCGGTGATTAATCACGGACGTACCACACAAGGCGTGATAGCTGAGTGTTACGCAGGCAGCCTTGTCGGCCGCAACGTCCGAGATAGCTTGCTTGCTCGTAGGGCATAAGTAGATGGCTGTAGCCCCATCTCGAGGTTCTTTGTGATTACTGAAAGAGGCATCCATCAAACAACCGATATACCAAGTCAACACAATTACACTCAGAGCTTCACAACCAAGCGACTCAAACTCAATCACCCCACCTGACTAGGTTCCAAACCAAACACCAACAACCAACTCCGTCTACCAACCAACCCCAACAAATCAACAACTTACCAAAGTCAACATGCTTTTCCGCTCATCAAACCCGCACCCGCGCCGTCGCTCCAGCGCCCTCAGCACTCTATCAACCTCGTCCACCTCATCCACCAGCTCCGGTCTCTCCATCGAAGTCCTCGAAGCCACACTGCCAATGGCTCCACGCGAAGACAACTTCAACATGAGCGAAAAAGACCGCGCAGCAAGCCTGCTCGCGCGTTGCAGAAAGGCCGTCGAGCCGTGGAAGAGCGCCAAGCCCTTGTCGCAGAGATGATGATGCTCTGGGAGTTCAAGGTTGGAATGCTCAATGCAGTTCAGCTCAGATGAAAAAAAAAGCCACGGCCTAGCATTTGCTCGAGTAACGAGAGGTGCTTCGACTTTTATGGGGAGCTTCTTGGAAAGTCTCTCGTGAACGATAACTTCGGAGCATCAGTCATTCGCGTCATCCTGTGAAGACGATTTCCCCATCAGAACAACCCTCGTCGTATGATGGCGGGCAGGCGTGGATGGTGGCAATGCGTTTTGCAAACCCCAGGCCGAACAAGCCTACTGTCCACCCAAACACGAGACCTTGCTATGTTGTCACGGCCGGTCCGGAATGTGGCGGATGACAACGAACACGAACACGAAGCTCTCGAAAGTCTCGAACGCGCGACACGCAAGAAAGCAGGGAAGGGTTCGAAGCAAGCTGTCACGATCAGACAAAGTCCAGAACAGGCCCGCAAAGTTCCCCACGATCGCTACTGGGGTGAAATCGTGTTGCAAGAAAAGTGGAAAGAAGGCGGTGCAAACCCAGGAATTAGAAATTCGGCACTCGCGCCACAGTAGTCAGAAAGAAAATCCATCAAACCATGAAACCAACCAAAAAATCAAAGAAGTTACCTGTAAACACGATCTCCACACTCATCGCCTATTATTGTCTGTCACCACCTTACTGCCCCGCGGTCCGTTACACATATAGGATCAAAGCTATCTAGTAAGCCTCGTATAATCGCAAATCGTTTGTTCTAGAGCGCCGGGCAACGCACGGCAAGGAAACGAAATACTTGTTTGCTAATAGAGGTGGCACCTACTAGCATGTTTCATCAGCTCGCATCTACGTACCGGTACATACATACTTTTGCTGACTACATACTGGCATAGCGCGGACGAGTAGGGATTATGTGCATCTCTCCTGCGGGTGGCGGCGGCATTGGCTCGGTGGCTTGGGAATCTTGAAACATCGAACACCCACCCTTGCGAATAACTTACACGTATGCAGACAAGGAGTAGTAGGAGTGACCTCACAGATTCTTGTCCGCGGGATTGAGAGCAAAGAAGCTCGTATGGTTGTTCGCAGTAGCAGGGTATGGTGGTCTAGACACGATGCTGCTGCTGCTGCTGCTGCTGATGATGATGATGATGACAGCGATGCGGGTCTCAAGTTTTTGTTCACAGTTGTCGCGTGTGTGAGAGTGTTTATGTGATCATCACAATCTGGCCCTCGGTGGCCCCTCCTCCACAGATCGAGAGACACCAATTAGCGTGATCGTCACAGTCGAAGTGTGAAAGGTCGAAAAAGGGAAAAGGGAAAATGGGGGTGGATTCGATTTCTTTTCAGGTCTTGAGACTTCATGAATCGTGATCGGCTAACGGTCGACAGTATAGGTAGTTGCAGCAGACATGCTTGGTGGTGGGACGATTTGCCGTAAGAAGAGTAAGATGGTGACATTGGGAAGAGGGGGTATTTGGTAATAACAACTCGGCTCCTCTCGCGCAGTAGTAAGACGTGTCACCATGATGGCAGACAATAATGATGTGAGACGAGAACACGAAATCTATTCTCCGTTTCTCGGGCATCGTGGCGGAAGACCATGGTAGTCCACCACCATGATACTGTAATGATAGCTGCAGGCTTTTATGCCTTATCGTATCGTCACCACAAATATCGTGGCATCTCACCGCCAGCCGAGCGAGGCTTCTTCCAGAAGTCCGTTCCCGCACGGGATGCAGAGTACAAGTGTACATGTACTTACAGAGAGACTCAAGAGACTTTCACACTCACAAAGTGAAATTGCAAGGCTGTGTTGTTGCCCGCATGCCTGCCAACATAACATCACTTCACCTCCTGATTGCGTAGAATGGCGCGACGCAAATAAAGGGAAGAAATCTCCTCCTACCTCCTATGCAAAACGGTTTGGCTGCAGAGGATCTGTGCAGCAGCGTTCATGACTTGCACTTCGATCCTTTGCAGATGGGACCGTGAACCTGCTCTCTCCGTCGGCCTCTCTCTCTCTCTCTCCACACGCGCGGCCTTGGGCAGGGCCCACGTCGTTGCATCCAATTGCCCAATCGGGGCGGGTGTTGGCACCGCGGAACGAGGACTTGGAGGAGTTCGGCGGTGGAAGGGTGCAGACGGCGATTCGTCTCACACGTGTTCGCCGCTACACCAGTCGCCCAGTCGTAAGTGCTGCTCAGTCCATGCGTGGTCTAGAAGTCTAGAAGCATACCCCCCCGGTAAGGCAGCCTCAGGGAGTGCGTACTACTGGGACTCGTTTTACTGCTACAGTACCTCGCCGTGCCTTGCGCTGTCATGCCTGCGGCGCCTCCCATCACAGCATGACGGTGACGGCGCGGCGGTGGAGCTTCACAGCTCGTGCTTGGTGCACTGGTGGGCGTCTGACGGGCTCGCAGCAGGACATTGATGGGCGTGTCTCAGGCGTGCAGCGCACATTGGATGGGCGAGAGTTACGGTGCTCATGCGGGCGGCGAGTCGACGAGGTTCCTGACGCCGTGTCACCAAGCGACCCACTATTCTGGCTTGCACTTCTCGAGGTGATCACCGAATGGCGCAACGGCTTTGGTCGCACGCCTTCGCCGGGCCATCGAGGTACGCACACGCGTTGGAGCGTAATAGCAAGGTGCCGTAGTCAGCGGTTCGCCCGTGAGTCAATTGTAATAATAATCCATTACTTTTCCTGCATACCTACACACATACATATCATTTGTTGCATCCTTTGTTTGCTTCAAACCAAATATTGCTTATCATCCTTCACTACCCGAGTACCTGTACCTGTACCACTACTGGTCTCCTACTCACGACTCAGTCACCGGCTTATCTCTCGCTATCTTCCATCACCCGCCAATCCCACCGCCACCGATACCAGTAGCTCGATCAGGTGCTTGCTGCAACGCCAAAAGCTCTGCCAAAGCCGAATCGTGTAAGTGTGTATGACTATATGTCGTGCGCCTTCAACCGTGAGACACGAGAGCTGATGCAATTTTCAGCGCCAGATATCGCTCATTGAGTCAAATACATTGCGCCATATACTGCGGTTCTTGCACACTTGCAGCGCGCCCATCTATCCGTCACCGCCACGGCCAAACGCTCATCACATAATCGCGCGGATAACCGAGAGTTTGGTTTCAAGCCGTCTCCAACAACGCATCCACATACCCACATCTGGCCTGTTGCACGCCCACAACACGCCGACCTTTTATCATCATGAACGCCCGCCCTCACGTCCGTTCAAAGTCCAATGGCCTCAAGCCTCCCACCGCCCACGCTCGTTCCAACAGACCCTCGCTCTCAGTCAAGCGCGGTTCCAGCTATAACCACGCTGCCGTCGCACATCCCTCTGCCAACCTTCGCCGTCAGAAATCCGGTGTTGAAGTTGTAAAGCAAGGTACCGACTCTGACAGTGAAGACATGGCCGCAAGCTTTCTGCAGTTCTGGTGAGTTCCTGTCGATCTTCGAATCCTACCGCGAGACCCTGTGCTGATCAACTCGAAGCGCAACCTGCGAGAGGCAAATCGTTACACCCAACTTCAGTCTACTGTATTGCTCAGAGTCGTAAGTCTTTTGTCCATCCTGTGATACTCAAATGCATGTACTAACAACAGCCCAGCTGCCGCCGACGAGACTCGTCAACATGCACATCTCAACAACCACAATCGCCCCCCATGAGTCCAACATCGCACACATACCACGAACACGACTCAATAAACATCCTCCCCCAGATGTCACCAACCGTCGTTCGCCCTCTCTCAACAACCTTCTCCGAACTCAACCTCGCTCGCATGTCTTCCAACTCATCAACAAACTACGACTACTACGATCATGACCGCGATCATGATCACCACCACGAACACGACCACCACTTCGAGGCTGAAAGCCTGGACCCTCACGTCCTCGACCTCCCCGGCTACCCAACCTCTGAGACTCTTACCCCACGCAGGCCTTCTCAGAAACGGGCCTCAACAACCGAAGTCCCTTCGCTGGTCCACTCTCCATCAAGTTCATACGGCACAACCGCCTCGCACTGCTATCACACCACGGCCACTCGCTCAACGGCAACGAAAAGCATCGATCTCGTCACTCCTCACACGGCGCCACCCAGTCCTACGCTTATGAGCCAGAAAGACGCTAGCCTGAAGAGCCAAGCGAGTACTCTGACGACGCTACGAATCGCCGAGGGCAACACTACCAACGACGCTAGACGGACTAGCCTGGAGAAGGACCACAGGCGTGATAGCACGCAGCTCCCTACTGGAGCGGCGATTGGCAGTTTGAGACAGCTGTTCAACCATGATGCTATCCGCTGTGCATCAACGAGGAGAAGTCGTGGTTAGATTGATGTTTTCACTTCTGCAATATGCATTGGGAGCATCGCGTAGAGCGTGATGGGTCCGCTGGGATTTCGTTTCTTCTTCATTGTTCTTAATCTACATTCTGTCGGGCATTGCGCAGGGGAGAAAAATTGGGTCTGGGCTTTGGAAAGGCTTTCTCTCATGAGAAAAACACATCCAATCTGGAGTTACTTGGTTTCGGGAAACATGAAAAATGAGGCATTGTCAGCGTGTCAGGGTTGGGGAAATCGGACGCCATACGTGGCTGCATGGAGTTTATATAGGTAGCACCCCAACTTTCCCGGAGGTACGACCTCTTTCGGATCCTCGTCGAAGCCATGATACAGGCTGGCTTTCATCTAAGAGTAGAATGGGGAGAATTCATCATGGGCGGCTGGTAACAAGTCGTCTCATCATTAGCAACTCTACACATTTCACGTTTGCTACCCTACACATCACGACCGACTTCCTCCGGCTTCACCATGCGCTTCGGCAACATGCACCACCACAACACCCGCCTTCCCATTCTCAGCGCCGCTCTCCGCCGCGTCTTGACCCCTCTCACTCCCAATCCCACCATCCGCATAAACCTCCCCCTCCTCAGCCGGCGCATGCACCGCCCGCCACCGATCCACCCTCCGCCTCCAAGGCCCATAACACACCACCGCCAACCCGCCAAATACCACAAAAGCCCCACACACAGCCCCCCCGATAACATCATACCTGTCCCCCGCAACCTCCACGCCCCGCCAGAAAGGCCCGCCCAGCCCCGGCTTCACAGAGAGAACCATAGTAAGCAACTGCAGCGTCCCGATAACCAACGCCACCGCCACCGTCAGCGCCGTCAGCACACACTGGTAATAGAGCACGGCGATGCTGTCGCTCGCCAGCCGCGCGCTGCTGTACAGGCTCATCATCGCGGCGCCGTCGACGGTGTCTAGGAGGCACATCCCGGCCGTGAAGAGGGCGGGAAAGACGAGGATCAGCCAGATCGAGGTCCCGTGCGAGGCTTGGATCGCGCTTATGCCCAGCAGCGCGACTTCGGACGACGTGTCGAAGCCTAGGCCGAAGAGCACGCCGAGCGGGTACATTTTCCACGGGGCGTCGATTAGGTGGAAGAGTTTTTTGAGCAGCGAGGTCATGCAGCCGCCGGTGGCGGGGAAGAGGTTGGTTGTGGCGCTGGTGGTGGTGGTGGTGGTTTCGTGGCCGATGGGACAGCGGATTGTGGCGAGGAGGGTGGTGAGGAGTTTGTAGAGGATGTAGGCGTTCATGGAGCCGAGGATGATGAGGAAGGCGGACGAGACCGAGGAGCCGATGATGCCGCCTACGTTGCCGAAGGCGTCGAAGCGGGAGCTGATGGCGGCTGAGCTGGCGGCTACGACGATCGAGGTTACGATTACGATCGTGCTGTGGCCGAGCGAGAAGAAGGTGCCCACTGTGACTGGCCTTTGGCCGGAGGCGACTAGGCGGCGGGTGCAGAGGTCGATGGCGGCGATGTGGTCGGCGTCTAGGGCGTGGCGGAGGCCGAGTGTGTAGGCTAGGACTGCGGTGGAGACAAGGGAGGTGTGGAAGTGGAGGACTATGGCGCAGGCTGTCCAGACGAGAAGGTTGATGGAGACCAGGAAGAGGACTATGGCGAGGGCTGATCCGGGCAGCTTGCGGAGGTAGGGGATCTTTTCGTGGTAGCCGGTTGCTTTTTTTCGCATGCGGTGGATAAGAGGTTGGTTTGATTCGTCCATGTTGGGTTGTTGGTTGTAGTTTTTTGTCGTCTATTCGTCGTCCTGGTTATCGTCCTGGTGGTGTCTATGTGACTATGTCGCCACAGGCCGATGATGCCTGCTCTCAAGAGATCCCGTAGTCTGGCACCGAGGACATGAAAGTCTCAATGCCTGGCAATGAAAAGCTCTGCTCCAATATGCATGAGCAGAAATGTCCAGGAGTGTTTATACCTCATACCTCACCCGGTAGTGGTGCTCGAGTGGGTCCTGATAACAAGAGCGGGGCTAAAGTGTAAGATGGGAATCTTCTCAAGAAACAACAACCGAACACGTCGATGCTGCATCATTGTCATCTCTAATGACTCTGTGAGAATATGTCGGCTAGACGTAGTGGTCATTTTTGCATCTGCGACGTTGAACGTGTTAATACGATGTCTTTTTTTCCCTTTCGTGTGTTTTACAAGACCAAGTCCAAGTCCGTTGTGAAGAGTCGCAGTGACTTTCGGCGAAAGGGAAAAACGAATTCGCCGGACTGCAAAGAGTTGCAGATTGACACATCATATGACCATGTACATTCAGGGGTGAGATACCAGTTCTAGCCGTCTTCTTTTGCTGTCAATCTGTACATCAATCCGATCTGCTGGTGTGCTTTGAATGTAGGTACTTACAATGGTGTCGGGACGCATAGCTCCTGCGAGTCGTCAGCTCGTAGGTCTCTCAAAAGATCATTAGAAACTATTCCAAGCCAGAGCGGCTTTTTGATGGATCAATAGATGTAACTTATATGTATTCCTGAGTATTGTGTGTACTTCGTGCAGCCATGAAGTGTATCACTCAGAGTTTAGCGGACGATTTGAGGCAACAGCGAACCCCAGATTGGCCTTCCGTCGCGCCGATATCTGTTCTCCTTTCTTCTACAAGACATCCAGGAAACGAAGTCATACGTGACAAGCTTATGCATCTATGGCAAAGGCATGGTCACATTAGATCAGGCGACTGCAGCGACCGATGCAGCTGCGAAAAGAAAACGCGTGGTGACCTCCAAGCCCACCAAGAATGGCTGCAAGACCTGCCGGTTCGTCTACACCTCTCTCAGTGGCACTGCACACACATCATCTAATGCAGACACAGGACAAGACGTGTCAAATGTGACGAGACACGTCCGGCGTGTGTAAAGTGCACTAGGGCCGGGCGCACCTGCGGTGGTTACATCTCATTGCCATCAAGCCGTGCGGCAACATCTCGCCCTCTTCTTCCTGCTTCAAGAAGCCCGTCAGCAGGTGGCGACGATGCTTCTTCATCCGGGAGCTCACCAGAACAGATAGAAAGGCTGCTACCAGCATCCTCGCGAAGCCCGACACCCACAGCGCCATTGTCTATCGCGCAGTTCACCATCGACAATCTAGAACGCAACGCATACGACTTCTTCCGCTTCCGTATGGCCGGTCCGCTAGAGATCATGTCGCCGGGCAAGGGCTGGGTTGCACAAGCACTTCAGTTGAGTCTTGGATCGAAAGCCGTCTTCCACGCCATAACTGCTCTAGGTAGCGCCAACCTTTCGATAGGGTCCATGAGCCACCCTACTATGACTGGCCAGCACAAGCCAGGAATGTACACGGACGCCTTAGACCAGTATAGCAAGACCATTGCTTCCCTTAATCATCACATTCGGGCTGTGATGGAAGGGCGAGGGCCTTTGCAGCCTGTGCTATTGACATGCCTTCTCCTCGTGTGCTTCGAACTTCACACAGACCGGCCGAGCATGGCTCTTCGTCACCACATCATGGGCCGGAACATTATGCGGAAGTCTCTGGGAGATGGAGGTATTAGCTCTTCAAGTCCGCCGCAGTCGTCTGGCTCCTTGCAGATTCTTTCACAAGCGTTCGACGGGCTGTGTGTCAGCTCAACACACCCCGACAGCCGGAAACCGATGACTTTGACGGAAGGCGGGACACAACATACTGGTATCGTGCCACTAGTCCCTATTAATGGGCTCGCGGAAGCCTGGAACAAACTTGATCAACTGATTGATTTCGGAAACGAGCTTCTGCGGAAGCTGTACTTTTTCACTGAACGCCAGGTAAAGGCTGTATGTCGAGACTCCCTGGACCAGGCGACCCAATATTGCCTAGCGAGCTGCTGGAGTCGATCAATAAGATTACCGGCCCATGACACGACCCTTGTCGAAATCGATTGCCTGCTGCAAGAACTTGACCAGTGGCAACACAACACATATGTCTTTGACGGATGTGACCAGGAGACGACCCGCGCACTTGCTCTACTACGGATACGCCAATGGACAGCTTCGTTCGCGTTGAAGACTTGCAGAGAAACCCGGGAGACTTCCGTGGACGTTCATGAAGGCGACTTCATCCGGGTCATGGACCTTGCCCAACTATATTTGAAGCCATTGAGCACGGTGCCTCGACCAGTTCGACTGCGCAGTGTATACGGTAATGGCCAAGATGATGACTTCAACCTGGAACAAGGTATCTTGCCCGCGCTCTACCTCATAAGCCTCAAGAGCCGCACGTCGGCCATCCGCCACCGAGCAACCGACATTCTCGCCAACGCCTACAGGCGTGAAGGGCTTGGTTCAAGCACAGTCACAGCTCAGATCGCTGTCGCCATCATCCGAGTGGAAGAGAACCGAGCAAGAGACATGGGTCCAGCATCACACTCGCAACTTCTCAGCTCCGACATTCCAGAAGTGGCGCGGTTCGCCGATGTTGTGCACGCGGCCGGAGCGGACGTACAGTACCCAACTTGTCGGTTGGTGTGTGCGAGGCACCTGCATGAGTCCGGTGGTGGGATCGAGGTCATCGAGTATCTCAGCAAGGGACCTTGTTTCCCGTACAGCAACTGCGCTGGGCGGTGTTTGACGGGCTTCAATTTTGAGGTCAGCAAAGAGAAGGTGAGATATGACCTCCGTGGGATCTTGTGACAAACGAGTGAACGATATCTCGATAGCGGAGACTTTCACGTGACACCCAATCATGAGTGGATTGCGCCCATGACGTTGAGCCGAGTGAAGTGAGATTGATTTCGCTTCTCCAGCAAACGCTGTCAATAAACGCGTCTCTAT
>Ga0265798_10005665_pt1 | contig 16658 bp, 14 predicted proteins | sample P3T30metagenome_FD_192430 | JGI IMG/M metagenome (GOLD analysis project Ga0265798, IMG submission 192430) | Plant litter microbial communities from East Loma Ridge, Irvine, California - P3 T30 | ecosystem: Environmental > Terrestrial > Plant litter > Unclassified | place: USA: California... | reverse complement strand
TCGTCCATCTCGCCGTCGCCGCAGAAGACCCAGACCTTGCGGTTGTCGGTCTTGGCGATGCCGCGTGCGTGCAGGTACTTCAGGAAGCGCGCCTGGTAGATCGCCATGAGTGGGCCCAGGCCCATCGACACGGTCGGGAACTGCCAGAAGTCCGGCATCAGTTTCGGGTGCGGGTACGACGACAGGCCCTTGCCGTCGACTTCGCGGCGGAAGTTCAGCAGCTGCTCTTCGCTCAGGCGGCCTTCGAGGAAGGCGCGCGCGTAGATGCCGGGCGACGAGTGGCCCTGGATGTACAGCAGGTCGCCGCCGTGGTCTTCGGTCGGGGCGTGCCAGAAGTGGTTGAAGCCGGTGCCCAGCATGTTCGCCAGCGAGGCGAACGACGAGATGTGGCCACCCAGGTCGCCGTCGGCGCGGTTGGCCTTGACGACCATCGCCATCGCATTCCAGCGCATCCACGAGCGCAGGCGCTCTTCGTATTCGAGGTTGCCCGGCGAATTCTGGTTCAGGTGCGCAGGGATGGTGTTGACGTACGCGGTATTGCTCGAGAACGGAACATGGGCGCCGCGGCGGCGCGCCAGGTCGACCAGGCGCTCCATCAGGTAGTGCGCGCGTTCGGTTCCTTCATGTTCGATCACCGCTTCCAGCGCATCGAGCCATTCCTTGGTCTCGATCGCGTCAGGATCGTTGGCGGCTTGCGCGGTCAACCGGTCGAGTTGAGCTGACATATTATGCGTCTCCTAGAGTGGTCCGCCCCATCCGATCCCTGCGCAGGCTGGCGGCGATTGATGAAATTTTCAAACTGTCTTTTAGCTAAACCCACGGATTCTACCAGTGGATTTTGGCTTTTTCAAATTGCGATATCCGATTTCACAATATGAAAACGTATGCTGCAAGTGCACATTTTTCATAGGGAAACTTTAGACTTCCGATCATCGAACATCGTATACCGAAGCGTCCGATTGGCGGCGAAAACCGGCCGATTTATACGCCGAACGAAAGAGATTACGAGCCCGGGTCGTATAATTCGCTTTTTGCCCAGCGACGAGCCTTGACCATGCCAGCACAACTGATCGACGGAGTTCTCCTTTCCAAACAACTGCGCGAGGAAATCGCCGCGCGCACCGCCAAACTGACCGCCGCCGGCAAGCAGCCGGGCCTGGCCGTCATCCTGGTCGGTGAAGACCCGGCCAGCCAGGTCTATGTGCGTAATAAAGTGAAGGCCTGCGGCGACGTCGGTTTCCACTCGGTGCTCGAAAAATACGAGGCGGATCTCTCCGAAGCGGCTCTGCTCGATCGCATTGCAGCATTGAACAACGATCCGGCCATCCACGGCATCCTGGTGCAGATGCCGCTGCCGAAACACATCGACCCGTCCAAAGTGATCGAGGCGATTTCCACTGCCAAGGACGTCGATGGCTATTCGGTGCTGTCGGCCGGAGAGCTGGTCGCCAACCTGCCGGGCTTCCGCCCCTGCACCCCGTATGGCTGCATGAAGCTGATCGAGACCACCGGCATCGACCTGCGCGGCAAGCACGCAGTGGTGATCGGCCGCTCGAATACCGTCGGCAAGCCGATGGCCCTGCTGCTCTTGCAAGCCAACGCCACCGTCACCATCTGTCATAGCGCAACGCCGGACCTGGGCTACCACACCCGCCAGGCCGACGTGGTCGTGGCCGCCGTGGGCCGCCGCAATACCCTCACCGCGGAAATGGTCAAGCCGGGCGCGATCGTGATCGACGTCGGCATGAACCGTGACGACGCGGGCAAGTTATGTGGCGACGTCGATTTCGCGGGCGTGGCCGAGGTGGCGTCGCACATCACTCCGGTGCCGGGCGGCGTCGGTCCGATGACGATCACGATGCTGTTGATGAATACCCTCGAGTCCGCGGAACGCGTGCACACCAGCGGCCGGCCGCCAGCGGGGCAGGCATCGGGCATGGAACCGACGCCAGGCCTGGCGTAAGACAGGCATGGCGCCATGGCCATGGCATGTGCATGAGCGTTCGGCGTACCAGTGATTAACGAATATGGAAGGACTACGATGACGACCGCTACCAGCAACCCCCTTCTCGACTTTTCGGATCTGCCGCGCTTCGACGCGATCAAGCCCGAGCACGTCACGCCCGCCATCGAGCAGCTCATTGGCGAGGCCAATGCCATCGTCGCCCAGCTGGAAGCACCGATTGACGACGTCACCTGGGACACCCTGGCCCCGCTCGACGACGCCAGCGAACGCCTGGGCCGCGCCTGGGGCGTGGTCGGCCACCTGAACCACGTGGCCGATACGCCTGAACTGCGCGCCACCTACAACGAAAACCAGCCCAAAGTGGTCGAGTTCTCGACCGCCATCGGCCAGAACGAGGCGCTGTTCACCAAGTACAAGCAGCTGCGCAACGGCCCGGCGTGGGACAGCCTGAACCCGGTGCGCCAGCGCATCGTCGAAAACGCCTTGCGCGACTTCCGCCTTGGCGGCGCCGAACTGCCCGAAGATAAAAAGCCGCGCTTCGCCGAAATCCAGGAACAGCAGTCGCAGCTCTCGACCCGCTTCTCCGAGAATGTGCTGGACGCGACCAACGACTACAAGCTGGCGGTCGAGAACGAAGCCGACCTGGCCGGCCTGCCAGAAGACGTGAAGGCCGCCGCGAAAGCCGCCGCCGAGCGCGATGGCAAGAGCGGCTGGCAATTCAGCCTGCATTTCCCGTCCTACTTCCCGGTGCTGCAATTCGCAGATAACCGAGAACTGCGCGAAACGATCTACCGTGCCAGCGCCACCAAGGCCTCGAACGAAGGCATCATGTTCAGCGAGGTCGAGAAGTGGGACAACTCGTCGAACATCGTCAACCTGCTCAAGCTGCGCAATGAAGAAGCGCGCCTGCTGGACTACGGCAGCTTTGCCGACATCTCGCTGGTGGCCAAGATGGCGCAGAGCCCGCAGCACGTGATCGAGTTCCTCGAAGACCTGGCGCGCCGCGCCAGGCCATTCGCCGAGAAAGACCTGGCCGAGCTGCGCGAATTCGCGCGCACCGAACTGGGCATCGACGAACTGCAATCCTGGGACGTCACCTACGCGTCCGAAAAGCTGCGCGAACAGCGCTACGCCTTCTCGGCGCAGGAAGTGAAGGAATACTTCCCCGAGCATAAGGTGCTCGAAGGCCTGTTCGGCGTGATCCAGCAGCTGTTCGACGTCAGCATTTCGCCTGACGAAGCGCCGGCCTGGCATCCGGACGTGCGCTTCTTCCGCATCGAGCGCCGCGGCCAGCTGGTCGGCCAGTTCTATCTCGACGCCTATGCGCGCGCCGGCAAGGCGCCGGGCGCCTGGATGAACGACGCGCGCGGCCGCCGCCTGCTCGCTGGCGGCACGGTGCAGACCCCGGTCGCCTACCTGGTGTGTAACTTCACCCCGCCGGCCACCAAGGACGGCGTGCTGCAACCGTCGCTGTTCACGCACGACGAAGTCACCACCCTGTTCCACGAATTCGGCCACGGCCTGCACCATATGCTGACCGAAGTCGAAGAGCTGTCGGTGGCCGGCATCTCGGGCGTCGAATGGGATGCGGTGGAGCTGCCGTCGCAGTTCATGGAAAACTTCTGCTGGGAGTGGGACAAGCTGCAGCAGATGACTGCGCACGCGAACACCGGCGAGCCGCTGCCGCGCGCGCTGTACGACAAGATGCTGGCGGCGAAGAATTTCCAGTCCGGGATGCAGACCCTGCGCCAGGTCGAGTTCTCGCTGATCGACATGCACCTGCATTACGATTTCGATCCGCACGGCCAGCAGGTGCAGGACCTGGTCGACGATATCCGCCGCAACTTCGCGGTGATCACGCCGCCATCGTTCAACCGTTTCCAGCATTCGTTCAGCCACATTTTCGCGGGCGGTTATGCGGCCGGCTATTACAGCTATAAATGGGCCGAGGTATTGTCAGCCGACGCGTATGCCGCATTCGAGGAAGCCGTCGAAGGCGGCGATCTGCTCGAGACCGGGCGCCGCTTCCAGCGCGAGATTCTCGCGGTGGGCGGTTCGCGTCCGGCGCTCGATTCGTTCAAGGCCTTCCGCGGCCGCGAGCCATCGATCGACGCCCTGCTGCGCCATAGCGGCATGAATGCCTGATGTAATCAGGGAGGGTTTCGGCCCTCCCTCTTTTTTAGTAATGCCATGACCCGGATCGACTTCCATACCAATATTCCCGATAAGCTGTCCTATGCCTGCCGTCTGGCGCGCAAGGCATATGGGGCGCGCGGCAAAGTCGTGGTGCTGCTCGAGAACAGCGAACAGGCCGAAGCCTTGAATGCAGCGCTGTGGAATGTATCGGATACCGATTTCATTCCGCACGTGATGGCAGGCGATCCGCTCGCGCCGCAAACGCCCATCGTGATTACCGATAATGAAGACATCGAACTGCCGCATCACGATATGCTGGTGAACCTCACGCGCCGCACGCCGAACAATGTGGCGCAATTCGCGCGCGTGTTTGAAATCATTTCGACGGATGAAGAAGATGCCGCCGAAGGACGCAAGCGCTATGTCGCCTATAAAAAACAATCCTATCCATTGACGCATTTCGTCGCAGGACAGTCATGAGCCACGATCCCGCTTTCGATGCCAGCATTCCCGTGTTGACTGAAGTCGTCGCCGACCCGGCGCCGCCTGTGGTGGCACAAGCGCCAGCACCGATGCCAGCCGCGCCAGCCGCACCAGTCGCGCCAGTGGTCAAGGTCCCGGAGGCGCCGGAAGTACTGGAACGGCGCGCCACTGAGCGCTGGACCGGCGATCAATGGGCCGTGATGGAACGGCGCCTTGCCGAACGCGTGCTGCAGCAATTACAGGGGCGTGTCGATTTCGTGCTCGAACAGCGGCTGCGCGATGGCATCACGGAAGCAGTCGAAAAAGCGATGACAGGGTTTTCGGCCGAGATTCGGAGCAGCCTGCATGAAACACTGGGACAGGTCGTGACCCGCGCCGTTTCCCAAGAAATTGCCCATCTCAAGACTTTGGGGAAATAACCCCCTCTGCATTAACGATTTGCCACAAATTTGATTCCAAATTACCCCGCGCACGATTGTTATTCCTATTTGTCGATTAAATAGTAAAATCCCAGCGCGGCTCTAAACGAATCGAATCACCTCATCAAGGATGAAACAAAATGGCAAACATCGATCTGTCGGGTTATAACCTCGCCGAACTGAAAGGTCTTCAATTCGATATCGAAAAGGAGATCAAAAACCGTCAGCAACAAGACGTCAAGAAAGCGCGCGAGCAAATTCTCGAGATCGCCCAGAATATGGGAATCTCCGTCGAAGAATTGCTGGCCAAGGGCGGCAGCAGCAAGGGCGGCAAGAAGGCAGGCACCGGCGCCAAGGTGAATCCGCAATACCACAACCCGGCCGACAATACCCAAACCTGGACCGGCCGCGGCCGCCAGCCAAAATGGGTTGTCGAAGCGCTGGGCAAGGGCAAGTCGCTGGACGATCTGCGTATTTGAGTCGCACGTAAGCTGCGCATTCGATCCATTTCTTCCATGCCGCCGGCATTTGCTGGTTGGCATTCCCGTGGGGTGGACGGCTTCGCCGTCCACGCGGCGATAGTTGTCGGCAAGATCATCCGGTACGATATCGGAGCCCAACACTATCACCGCGTGGACAGGGAACCCGTCCACCCCACGTTGCATTTCAGCACACACTTTCCTGTACCGTGAAACGAATCCCCCTCATCGCCGCACTCGCCGGCGCCGCCATCCTGACCATCGGCACGGCCGTCTACTTCACCGACACGATCGAACAACGCCCCGGCGCCGTGGCCATCCTGACCCCGGCCGTGGCCAAGACCACGCCGTTCTGGCCAGCCCGCGCGACGCTGCTGGCCGGCGACGGCCGCGACGGGGTGCAGGACGGCGCCGCTGGCGCCAGCCGCTTCAGCGACCCGTACGGCGTGGCCATCGGCCCGCGCGGCACGATCTATGTTGCCGACGGCGGCGACGCCAACCGCATCCGCACGATCGGGCCCGACGGCACGGTATCGACGCTGGCCGGCGGCGCCGAAGGCTTCAAGGATGGCCTGGGGGCCGCCGCCGCCTTCCACACCCCGTCCGCGATCGCGCTAGGCCATGACGGCAACCTGTACGTGGCCGACACGGGCAACCACGCGATCCGGAGAATCGACCCGACCGGGGCCGTCACCACGCTGGCCGGCGACGGCACGCCCGGCTACCTGGACGGCATCGGCCGCGCGGCCCGGTTCAACGGCCCGGTCGGCATCGCCGTCGACAACGCCGGCATCGTTTACGTGGCCGACACCTATAACGACCGCATCCGCCGCATCGCCCCGGACGGCACAGTCACTACGCTGGCGGGCAACGGCAAGCCGGGCATGCTCGATGGCGCCCTGCCCGACGCCGGCTTCGACACCCCGAGCGCGCTGGCGGTCAGCCGCGACGGCACCCTGTACGTGGCCGACACCGGCAACCACGCGGTACGCCGCATCAAGCCGGACGGCGTCGTCGACACGGTCGCCATGCCGCTCGAAGGCGAGCGGCGCCCGGCGCTGCGCCGGCCGGTCGGCCTGGCCGTCACGCGCGACGGCTACCTGTATATCGCCGCCAGTTCGGGCGGCCGCATCCTGCAAATGACGCCGGAAGGCGAATTCCGTCCGCTCCAGGACGCCGACCGCCCGCCGGCAGCAGACGGCTTCGGCCCCGACGGCACGCTGCAGCTGCATGGCCCGCGCGGGATCGCGGTCCAGCGTGACGGCAGCCTGGTGGTGGCCGACGCCAGCGCCCATCGGCTGCAGCGCGTGGCGCCACCGCGCGCCGGCGAAGCGGCGCCGACGCTGGCGCGGCCTGCACTGGTGGCGCGCAGCGCGCCGATGCCCTGGCCGGTGGGCCCGCAAGACATGGTGCACGAGGTCGTGGGCGTGATGGGCGAAGTGCGCGGCGCCTACGGCGGCGATAGCCGCGACCACTTCCACGCCGGCCTGGACGTGCGCGCCGACGTCGGCGCCAAGGTGCTGGCGGTGTTCGACGCCAAGGTCACCGATCCGTATGCCAACTGGGCCTTCGGCAACCTGGGCGAAGGCATGACGGTGGGCTCGCTGTCGTACATCCACATGCGCGTCGGCCGCGATCCGCAAGGTCGCGCCCTCGATCCGCGCTTCCAGATCCTGCGCGACGCCAAGAACAAGGCCGAACGCGTGCGGGTCCCGCGCGGCACCCGCTTCGCCGTGGGCGATGCGCTCGGCACCATCAATGCGCTGTCGCACGTGCACCTCGATTACTACCAGGGCGGCACGGTGGTCAATCCGCTGACGCTGCCCTTCGTCGGCTTCACCGATACGGTCAAGCCGACCATCAATCGCATCGCGGTGTATGACGCTGCCGGCAAACGCATCGCGCCGAAGAAGGGGCAACCTGTGCTCCTGTCACGCACGCTGGGCGAAGTCCAGGTGGTGGTCAACGCCTACGACCAGGTCAACGGCAACCTGGCGCGCCGCAAGCTGGGCCTGTACAAGCTGGGCTACCAGCTGCTGCGCGCCGACGGCACGCCCCTGCCCGGCTTCGAGCAGCCCCTGATCACGCAGGTCTACGACCGCCTGCCGCGCAATCCTGAGGCGGTCAAGGCCGTGTATGCGCCGACCAGCGGCATCACGGTGTACGGCAGCGCGTCGACCCAGTTCGACTACGCGCTCAACAACCGCATGCGCGACGGCGAAATCGAGACCGGCAGCTGGCGCATCGGCGCGCTCGAGCCGGGCAACTACCTCCTGCGCATCCACGCCGCCGACTTCGCCGGCCAGGTGGCCCAGGACGGACGCGACCTGGCGATCGTGATCGAGTAGACCGGCCGCCGTTCAAGGAACCAATTCTCTTCTGCGTCATCTGAGTAGGACGGAGGAGAATGCGGTGGAAAGATACGACGTGCTCATCGCCGGCGCCGGCCCAACCGGCCTGGTGCTCGCGCTGTGGCTGGCGCACCAGGGCGTCAAGGTCGGGATCGTCGACAAGGCGGCGCAGCCCGGCACCACCTCGCGCGCCATGGCGGTCCATGCACGCACGCTGGAACTGTATCGCCAACTGGGGCTGGCCGATGAGACCATCGCCGCCGGCAAACGCAACGTCGCGGTCAATATGTGGGTCAAGGGCAAGCGCCGCGCCCACCTGTCACTGGAAGACGCCGGCGCCCGGCTGACGCCTTACCCCTTCGTGCTGGTGTATCCGCAAGACCAGCACGAGCGCCTGCTGCTGCGCCATCTCGAACGGGCCGGCGTGCAGGTCCAGCGGCCGGTCGAACTGGTCGATATCGAGGATCGCGAAGACTACGTGGTGGCGCGCCTGCGCGACCCCGACGGCGGCCTGCGCGAATGCGAGGCGCGCTTCCTGGCCGGCTGCGACGGCGCCTCGTCGACCGTGCGCCAGAAGCTCGGCGCCGGCTTCCCGGGCGGCACCTACGATCACATCTTCTACGTGGCCGACGTCCAGGCGCGTGGCGTCGCCGCCGACGGCGAAGTGCATGTGTCATTGGAGACGGCCGACTTCGTCCTCATGCTGCCTTACACCGACACTGGCCGCGGGCGCCTGATCGGCACCGTGCGCGACGGGCCCGGTACTGGCACCGGCCACCCGAGCTTCGACGACGTCAGTCACCGCGCTCTGGACAGCCTGGGATTGCAGGTCGACCAGGTCCACTGGTTCTCGACCTACCGCGTGCACCACCGCGTGAGCAACCACTACCGCAGCGGCCAGGTGTTCCTGGTCGGCGACGCGGCCCATGTACACAGTCCGGCCGGCGGCCAGGGCATGAATACCGGCATTGGCGACGCCGTCAACCTGGCCTGGAAACTGGCCGCCGTGGTACGCCACGAGGCCCCCGACAGCCTGCTCGACAGCTACGAGATCGAGCGCCTGGCGTTCGCGCGCAAGCTGGTCGATACCACCGACCGCCTCTTCAGCTTCATCACGGCGGAGGGCAATGTCGCCGACTTCATGCGCACCCGCATTGCCCCGCTGTTCGCTAGCGTCGCGTACGGCATCGACACAGTGCGCGAACAGATCTTCCGGATCATCTCGCAGATCACGATCAACTACCACGACAGCCCGCTCAGCATCGGCAGCGCGGGCGCCATCAAGGCGGGCGACCGCCTGCCGTGGGTCGAGATCGATGGCATCGACAACCATGCGCCGCTGCAGAAGATCGACTGGCAGGTGCAAGCCTACGGCGAAGCAGGCGACGGCCTGCGCGCCTGGTGCCTGTTGCACGCCATGCCGATGCGCGAATTCGCCTGGAGCCAGGCCCACGAAGACGCGGGCTTCGTGCGCAATGCCCACTACCTGGTCCGCCCCGACGGCCACGTCGCCCTGTGCGACCCGAGCGCCGGGCCGGATGCGATCGCCCACTACTTCCGCGACCGCGCCTACCGCCGCTTTTGCAGCTAGCCACACATGCAGGATGCATGACCTGGATATCGATGTAGACATTAATGTCTAGATAATCTAAGCTGACTGTCACCGGGGGCTCGGCCTCCATCACAAGGACCGTCATGCTCAAGAAACTCGCCGTCGCACTTGCCATCGCCGCCGCTTCCGCCGCTTCGCCCCCGCTCCACGCCGCCGACCTGCCCGCCTACCCGTTCATCCACGTGAACGCCGCCGCCAGCCTGCACGTGATGCCGGATACCGGCGAGATCGATTTCGAGATCGCGACCCAGGATGCCGACCTCGAAGCAGCGTGGAAGCTGGTGAGCGAACGGCTCGACGCGAGCCGTGCGCTGTTTGCCCAGCACGGCGTCGCGGTGGAAGATATCTCGGTCCAGGACCTGCTGCGCCGCCCCCTGAAGCAGGGCAATAGTGTCGAGGCGATCGAGACCCGCGCCGCGGTCCACGTCACGGTGCGCAACCTGAATGGCTGGACGCCGTTGATCCAGGCGCTGATGGCGATGCCGAATGTCGAATCGCTGGCCGTGGCCTTCAGCCGCAGCGACGCCGACCAGATCGAGGCCGAGTTGGTGGGCCAGGCACTGGCGTCGGCGCGCGTGAAGGCGCAGAATGTCGCGCGCGGCGTTGGCGCCAGACTGGGGGCCGCCAACGGCGTCGCGTTGGCACCCTTGAAGAACCTGTCGAACGCGATGGGGCTGGCCAGCGACGGCCCGCGCTACACGCCGGTGACGGCGGCCGGCGATCCGCTCCTGGTCAGCGTGCAGAAGCTGGTGCAGGGCGTGGATGTGATCTACCGGATCGGCAAATGAATCCAGCGATGGCCTGATGTGATCTACCGGATCGGCAAATGAATCCAGCGCTGGCCTGAATGGCGTAGGGTGGACGGCTTCGCCGTCCACGCGTTCAGCCCAGAGGCAAAGCCGAGCTTATTTGAACGCGTGGGGTCATCTTGTCCAGTGGACCAGATGACAAGCCGCCCATCCCACGTGGCGCTGATCGCTCCGTGTCATCGTCCTGTCATGCACGGGCGCGCAGTTTGGTAAGGAAGAGTATGCTCATCCGATCGACATCTTGTCAGCGAAAGGATCCAGCATGAGCAAGCAGCCGACATCAAAACAGCCGGTAGCGCCAAACCCCGACGCTGCCGTACAAGCAGGCGTGGAGGCCACGGCGGCCATGGCCGAACCGCGCGAAGACCAGCCCCTGCCCAAGGACGAACCGATCCGCCCAATCAAGGCCGAACCGGTGCGCCTGCGCGGCCGCATGACCCTGGAAGACGCGTTCCAGGCCATCGCCCTGAACTGCGTCGGGCAGATCCAGGCCAATGTGCCGGGCGTGCTCAAGCAGAACGTCGAGAGCCTGCACCAGATGCGGGTCGGCCTGCGCCGCCTGCGCGCGCTGCTGGCCATGTTCGAGGAACTGGCGCCGCCGCCGGTGGCCCTGCACGCCAGCATCGAGTGGCTGTCCGGCGAACTGGGACCGGCGCGCGACTGGGACGTGCTGGCCGAGTCGACCCTCGACAAGGTGCAAGGCTTCGATGCCACCGCATTGCGCCAGGCCGCGCACGAACGCGCCACTGCCCACCACGCGCAAATCCTGTTCGTACTGCGCGAGCCGCGCTACACCGAATTGGTGACCCAGCTGGACGACTGGCTGCGCCAGCGTGGCTGGCGCAGCGAGGGCAAGCTGGCCAAGGATTCGCCGCTGGCCGAACGCGCCGCCAAGGCCGCCCTGCCCCTGCTGCGCAAGGCCGAAAAACGCCTGGCCAAGCGCATCGGTGGCTTGGAAGAAGGTGACGCGCCGGGGCGCCACCGCGTGCGCATCGCCGCCAAGAAGGCGCGCTACGCGGCCGAATTCTTCCGCGACCTGCTGCCGGGCAGGCGCGTCAGGCGCTACGTCGGCCACCTGGAAAAACTGCAGGACCGCCTGGGGCACCTGAACGACCTGGCGGTGGCCGACCACCTGCTCGAGGAACTCAAGGGCGGCAGCAGCCAGGTCGCCAAGCAGGCGGCCTATGTGCGCGGCTATGTCGCCGCCAGCACCGAAGCCGGCGCCCAGGGACTGGGCAAGACGCTGGCCGATGTCGCCAAGCGCAGGATCACGCGCTAGCCCCGTCATTTTCGCCCCGCCCCGGCGCGTGCCCGGGGCGGGGCCGCACCGGCTTTTACCCGCATTGCACCGGCCGGGTGCATCCCCTTCCCAGCGCGCTTTTTTCGCTTTCCGTCCTCCGTGATTTGTTGTAACGTTGCTCTGCGATATGTAGTTACACCAGCACCCATCACCCATCACGGAGACCATCCATGCGGTTCAGCACCAAGCTCATTTCGTTCGCCGTTGCCCTGGCTTGCACCGGTGGCGCCAGCGCCCAGCAGGTCGTCAAGATCGGCCATGTGGGCCCGGTCTCCGGCCCGAATTCCCACCTCGGCAAGGACAATGAAAATGCCGCCCGCATGGCGATTGACGAACTCAATGCCAAGGGCTTCGCCATCAACGGCCAGAAGGTCAAGTGGGTATTGCAGGCCGAGGACGACGCCAGCGATCCGAAGCAAGGCACGGCGGTGGCGCAGAAGCTGGTCGACGCCAAGGTCAACGGCGTGGTCGGCCACCTGAACTCCGGCACCAGCGTGCCGGCGTCGCGCATCTATCACAACGCCGGCCTGGTGCAGGTCTCGCCCGCCACCACCGCGACCCAGTTCACCAAGCAGAAATTCCCGGGCGTGTTCCGCGTGGTCGCCAACGACGCCAAGCTGGGCGGCACGCTGGGCAAGTACGCGGTCGAGACGCTCAAGGTCAAGAACATCGCCGTGATCGACGACCGCACCACCTACGGCCAGGGCGTGGCTGCCGAATTCGCGAAAGCGGCCAAGGGCCCGAGCGTGAAGATCGTCGACAAGCAGTTCACCAGCGCCACCGCCACCGACTTCACCGCCATCCTGACCGCGATCCGCGCCAAGAAGCCAGATTTGATCTTCTTCGGCGGCATGGACGCGGTGGCCGGCCCGATGCTCAAGCAGATGAAAGCACTCGGCATCGACGCGCGCTTCATGGGTGGCGACGGCATGTGCACCGAGTCGCTGGGCCGCCTGGCCGGCGACGCAGTCGGCGACGGCAAGGTGGTGTGCGCAGAAGCCGGCGGCGTCAAAGGCGCGCAAGAGCAGCTCATGACCGACTTCCGCAGCCGCTTCAAGCAAAAGACCGGCCTCGAAGTGCAACTGTATGCGCCGTATGTGTACGACTCGGTGATGGTGATGGCGACCGCGATGCAGAACGCCAAATCGGCAGAGCCGGCCAAGTACCTGCCAGAGCTGAAGAAGATCAAGTACGAGGGCGTGACCGGCACCATTCAATTCGATCCGTCGGGAGACATCCTCAATGGCGCGCTGACCCTGTACACCTACAAGGGCGGCAAGCGCACGCGGATGGATGTGATCCGCTGACCGTCATTCGTGGAGACCGCCGATGGGCATCCTCGCCGCACCGCATGAACTGGTCCCCGGCTTCTCCGCCGGGGGTGAGGATGGCATCGTGGCGCGCCTGCGCGGCTGGCATGGCGCCGCCACGGCGCTGTGCTTCGTCTACGCCAGGTCGCTCGGCGGCCTGGTGCAAACAGGCCGCGGGCGCATCGCCACGCTGAACGACATGGCGCTGACGATCGACGCGGGCGGCTCCACGCTCGTCGTCATGCTGGCCGGCGCCAGCTACGACGACGCGCCGCAGATCTTCTTTACGCCAGACCTGAGCAGCCACTTCCAGGTTGCCGGGATCAGCGTCAGGCTGGGCAACCACGACTGGCTGTTCTTCTCGCCCGACGCGTTGCCGCGGGCGGTCCTGCCGCCGCCATGAAGGCACCGCTTACGCCGTGATCGACGCGACGTAATCGCGGTAGGTGCGCAGCGGCCGGCCCAGCATGGCCGTCAGGCGGGCGACGTCGCCGGCTTCGGGCACCATGCCGTCGCTGATGAAACGCTCGCTCATCAGGCGCATGTCGTATGCCATCCAGCCCGGCATGAAGTCGCGCAGGTTCTGCTCGAAGCCGGCCGTGTCGTTGCCGCCATAGGCAATCGGACGTCCCAATACCTCGGTCCAGATGGCGGCAGCCGCCGCGCCGGTCAGCGTATCGGGGCCGACCAGGTTGATGCGTTCAAGCGCCATTGGCCGGCTGGCATGCGCGCGGTGAATCAGTTCGATCGCAGCGATCTCGCCGATGTCGCGCGGATCGATCATCGCCAGGCCCTTGTCGCCGATCGGCATCGGATAGACGCCATACGCCAGCACCGCATCCTTGATCGTCAGCTCGTTGTTCATGAAGTAGGCCGGCCGCAGGATGCTGGCCGAAAAGCCCATCTGCTCGATCATGCGTTCAACGCCGAACTTGCCGGCAAAGTGCGGCACGTTCACGTACCGGTCGCCGTGGATGACGGACAGGTAGACCACACGTTCGACGCCCGCCTCTTTCGCCACGTTCAGCGCGATCAGCGCCTGGGTGAACTCGTCGGGCGTGACGGCGTTGAGCAGGAAGAAGGCGGACACGCCCTTGAATGCACTGCGCAGCGAATCCGGATCCAGCAAGTCGCCGCGGACGACGTCGACGCTGGCCGGAAAGTCTGCCTTGGCCGGATCGCGCACGAGGGCACGGACGCTGGCGCCGCGCTGCACGAGTTGTTCGATCACTTGGCGGCCGATGGTGCCGGTGGCACCGGTAACGAGAATGGTCATGTTGTTTGCTCCTGGTTGAGTGGTGTTGAAAGGGTACGATTCATCATAATCATCTCAACCATCGTCCGAAAGACGGTATATTTAGACATATCGTCTCAAGGGTGGAACACATGGATTTACTGGCTCTGGTCGATTTCAATCTGGTCGCCCGTCATGGCGGCGTCGGCCGCGCCGCACGCGCCACCGGCCGCCCCAAGGCGACGCTGTCGCGCCGCGTGGTCGAGCTCGAGAGCAGCCTGGGCCTGCGGCTGTTCGAGCGCGGCGCTCGCGTACTGAAGCTCACGCAAGAGGGCCAGGCCCTGTACGAGCGCACCAGTGTCTTGCTGAACGAGATCGATGAGACGGCCGGCGCGATCGCCCAGGGTGGCGCCAGTCCGCGCGGCCGCCTGCGCATCAGCGCGCCGCTCCTGTTTTCGCAGGCGGCAATGGGCAAGCTGGCGGCGGGCTTCGCGCTGAAATATCCCGAGGTCAGGCTGGAGATCAGCACCGAGGACCGGCCGGTCGACATGGTCGAGGAAGGCTATGACCTGGTCATCCGCGTCAATCCCCCGCGCGATGAAAACCTGATCGGACGCATCTTCTTGCGTGACCGGCTGCTGGTGGTTGCGCCGCCGGGACTGGAGCGCACTGGCATCGTACCGGCCGTCATGCGTGGCCCGCGCCGGGAGCACGCCGCGTGGCAGGTCGTGACGCCGGCCGGCAAAGCCGTCATCGAGGTCGAGCCGGTGCTATGCCTGGCATCCCTGTTCATGGTGCGCGATGCAGTGCGGCTTGGCGTTGGCGCCGCGCAGCTGCCGCTGTCGCTGGTCAGTCATGACCTGGCAGCCGGCAAGCTGGTCAGCTGGGGCGAGGTGGACGGGCCCGAAGTCGCCCTGTGGGCGCTGTATCCATCGCGGCGCCTGCTCAGTAGCCGGGTGTCGGCCTTCCTGGCTTATCTGAAGGAGGCGTTTCCGGCGGGGACGCCGGAAGAGCTGGCCGCGTATATCGACGATTGATGGTCGCGCGGCTTGAATAAGGAATCAGCCCTTGCTGGAGATTGGCGCGACCGTGCCGCAGTCGCCGCTCAGCCATTTACCCGAGCCGCTGGTTTTCTGCGTCATCATCCCACCGCCAGGACCCGGCATGGTGGCGGTCGAATCGAAGGTATAGGCTTTGTCGCTCTGGGTCTTGACGACCGCATCGACCTTCACCTGCGGCTGGGTGCACTGCATGCTCACGTTCATCCCGCCCGGCATGGGCGTCGCGTTCCTGGTGCAGCCGTCGGGGCCTTTCTTGCCGAAGACGTCGAACTTGGCGATGTCCTCTTTCGTGATGCACTGCTTGGTACGCAGACCGTTGTCCGTGAATTCCGTGCCACTGGCGCCCAGGTCGCCGAGCCGCTTTTGCATCTCTGCGCGCTGCGCCGGCGCCATCGAGGCCATCTGGCTCTTCATCAGCGCGACCACGCCTGCCATCTGATTGCCCCCGGCGTTGCCGGGCAATGTCATGTCGATCTGCCACAGTCCAGGCTTGATATCGACTTGCTGTGCCATCGCATTCGTTGCGCACAGGGTTGCCAGGCTAAATGCGATGCTTGCGGTCCGAATCATGTTCATAAACGCTCCTGATGAATGAACTACCAGTGTAGCCGACCTGTTTGGGCATCCGCGCGCGTAAACGAACGGCGCTGTCATCGTTATCTGTTGATGACTCCGAATGCGATGCGCAGCAATTGCTCGACTGAAGTAACTCGCCCGCCATCGAGCGCCCAGTGCCACCCCAGGTAGTTGGGCAGCCGATGCGACGCTACACCGTGAAAGCGTGCTAGCCATTCCCGGAAACGACGATGGTAGGCATTCACGTTCTGCACATGAATGGCGCCAGCGGTGCTGGACCGGACGCGCTCCCCGGCGCTGAGATTGACGGATTGGTGCGCGATGCCATGCGCGCGCGCGAACGCCGGATAGGCGGCGTTGGCATCCGTGACCAGGAGCGCGTGGCGGTCGAGCTTCGGCAACAGGTGCCGGGCCAGGTCGACTGCTTTCAGCGCGCCGCGGCCGGTGACGGCATCGATGGTCTGCCCGCTGCGGTCGCGCGCCACCAGGATGCAATCGAGTTCGCGCGAGATGCCGCGCCGGCCGGCCCGGCCGCCACGCTTGCGCGGCTTGCGGTCGAGCTTGCGTGAACCTTTTTGCGATTCAAGCAGGAACATCTCATCGGCCTCGACGATGCCACTCAGGCGTTCCGGCCGGTCGTCCTTGACCCGCTCGAGAAAGCGGTGGCGCCAGCGAAACGCGGTATTGCGGTGCACACCAACCTGCTTGGCGGCACGACGCACCGCCCTGGAATCGAGCAGCGCGCTGAGGTAATCGAGCCACTTGGCCTTGAGGCGGAGTCGCGCCAATGGCGTGCCGGTCAGGTCGTTGAAGGTACGGCCGCAATGGCAGCAGCGAAAGCGTTGCAGGTCGTTGGCATGGCCGTGCCGGTGAATACGGTCGCAGGCGCACTCCGGGCAGCGGCGCCCCTTCGACCGGATCT